>Ga0082212_10006958_pt1 | contig 15075 bp, 14 predicted proteins | sample TergutNt197P3_FD_71548 | JGI IMG/M metagenome (GOLD analysis project Ga0082212, IMG submission 71548) | Neocapritermes taracua P3 segment gut microbial communities from Petit-Saut dam, French Guiana - Nt197 P3 | ecosystem: Host-associated > Arthropoda: Insects > Digestive system > Gut ...
GACCAAGAAGAAAAGTGGGGGGGGCGCGGAAAACCGCCCCAAAAAAATGCGGGGGCCCTTTCCCCCGCGCCCCTACATAACCCAAAAGGAGAACCTTATGAAAAAAACATTAATACTTACCGGCGCGATGCTGATGGTAATATCCGCCGCGAACGCCCAGCTGGCGACACGGACCAATGCGACGACGGCAAAGGCCGATATTGTGGTTGAACAAATCGCTGTGGCAGAAAAACCAGCAGATAATAATACTAGAGAGGCAGCGGATTGTTACAAGGCTGGTACCAGTAGAATCCTTTGTAAGGACGACATGGGAAATTGGGTCGAATATATGCCAAATAAATAACCAAACTTACGATTATTAAAACCCCGGCAATGCCAGGGTTTTTATTTCACAACCGGTATTTTTTCGAAATTTTTCGATATCTGTTTCAAATCGGAATCGACGTCGACGTATTCGATTCCGCCCTTGGCCGCGTCCCATTGCGTTTTTGACAATATGTTTTTATGCGTCCCGTCCAGCACGCCCGTTCCAATCCAGAAATCGGTTATGCTGCTGGCCGTGGACATTATGTGCAATGAAAATTCCGTCGGACTGGCGCTTGGCATAAATCCCCATGTTCCGCAAATCAGAATCCGGTTTTCCGCATCGAACCATTCGGCGCGGAGCGCATAGTCCGCATCCAGGAACGCTTCGTTTATAATCCGCGCGCGTTTCGCGGCCGCGGCGATTTCGGCGGGCGATGCGTTCGTATAGTCTTTTATTCCGCGTATCATAAAATTGTTTTCGGCGCGCTGTATCCATTTGGCCTGTTCGCCCAAGGACAGTTCGGAAAATATTTTTTCATAAGTCCCGATTTTCTGTTCTATTAATTCGTTCAGCGCAGATACGCCGCCCGGATACAAATCCCGCGCCATGGCAAGGCGGAAATCAATGCCGGTGCGCGCCGCGAAATATTCCAGCAGCTTTCCGAAGGCGGCGGTATATTTATCCGTTTCGGCCTGGGGCACGTTATTGAAATGTATCGCGACTTCTTCGGTCTCGAATTCAATAATTATCCCGTGTTTATAATTTTTTATAATAGGGGACAGATATTTCACAATATGCCGCACGGCAAAAAATTCCGCCCATCCGGGTTCCGGATAATCCGGTGAATTATGGTTTTTATATCCGCCGAAACAGAATGTGAATATAATCGGCCGCTTTTGCGAAATAGTCGCGGCCAGTCTGGAAAGCGCCGCATTCGTTGCGACATACCCTTGCGACTTTCCGGCAAACCGTTTGGCCGCCAGCCGCCCCATCGCCGCAACGCAGAAATCAAGCCCGTCTTTATCATCGCCGAATTTTGCGCGCAAGGCGTCGCGCATTGCCACGATGTCGGAAGCAATCGCGCCGGGGACGTCCGGCACGGCGTCGGTCCGGCCGGATAAAAAACGGGCCAGGGGGGATACGCCGTCCGCAAAATCGTCGGACAACAGATTATCAAACCGTAAAATTTCAGATATCTGGTTCATTATGAATAAATCCGGCATTCGCCGGATTTGGATGTTTACGCAACTTTGTTTAATTTTTTGGTCAGGCGCGATACCTTGCGCGCGGCGCGTTTTTTCGGCATAATCTTGCCGGCCGCCTTCATGATTTTCGATTCCGCCGTGCGGGTTGCGGCCACGGCCGCCGGTTTGTCGCCGGTCGCGATGGCTTTCACGGCTTTTTTGACATAGGTTTTGACGGCGCTTTTGCGGGCGGTGTTGACCGTGTTCTTTTTGGCCGTCACCAGAATGCGCTTTTTTGACGATTTATGATTTGCCACTTTTTTTCCTTTTATTATAGTGTTATCGCGGTTATTCTATATATTGATAACGGAAAAGTCAAATAATTAAGGCATAAGGCATAAGGCATAGGGCATAATAATTATGAGATTGATGAAAATAATTCCCAAAAATACAAAACGCATATGCCTTATGCCTTATGCCCTATGACTTTAACAACAAGGAGTAAAGTATCATGTTATACGCCATATTATTAACAATCTCATATTTACTGGGCTCTATCCCGTTCGGATTGCTTTTGACCAGATTGGCGGGCAAGGGCGATATTCGAAAAGTCGGTTCCGGCGGCACCGGCGCCACAAACGTCATGCGTGTCGGCGGATTCAAACTGGCGGGCGCGACGTGGATTTTGGATATGGCCAAGGCAATGCTGGCCGCCTTGCTTGGCTGGTATTTTGTCGGACATGACTTTGGCGCTTTTTGCGGCGCCGCCGCCGTCGCCGGTCATATTTTTCCAATATGGCTTTCATTCAAAGGCGGCAAGGGTATCAGCCCCATGCTGGGTTTCGTTCTGGCCACAAATCCGATTATATTTGCGGCAAGCGGATTGAACTGGCTGATAATTGCGCTTGGCACCGGATATTCGTCCGGCGGGTCTTTGGTCGTTTTGACTATATTGCCGTTTTTGGGATTTGCGGCGGGATTCAATATTGGCGCCTCGTGTCTGATTGTGTCCGCGTTGGGATTTTATGCGCACCGCGAAAACATCAAACGTTTAATCAATGGCACGGAATCGAAAATCGAATGGAAATGGAAAAAATAATTGGTGGCTGGTGGTTGGTGACTGGTAGTATAACAACCGCCGAACCAATACCACCGATAGCAAGATAAAGATTTTGTAATTACCGAACCACGAACCACCAGCACGAGCCACCAGCCACCAATGAACGACATATTCCATAAGCTTCTTATATTTCGCACGCCGGGCATTGGGCCGGTGAAGTACGCCGAATTGGTGAATAAATTCGGGTCGCCCGCCGCCGCCGCCGATTCGTTGAATTGCACTGTGGAATATATCGATTCGGTCAAGCGCGAAATGGATGCCGCCGCGAAACTGGGCATACGGTATATATGCGAGGATTCAGAATACTATCCCGATAAATTAAAAAGTTTCAAAAACCGTCCTCCGGTGGTTTCCGTCCGCGGAGATTTGGAAACTTTGAAAAAGCCCAGCGTCAGCATAGTCGGCACGCGCCATGCGACCGGCGCCGGAATGAAATTCGTATCCGATTTGGCGCGCGAATTCGCGTCAAACGGATACGCGGTCGTGTCCGGCATGGCGATGGGCACGGATACTGCGGCGCACACCGGGGCGCTTTCCGCAGGCGCCGATTCGTGTACAATCGCGGTTTTGGCCGGCGGCGCGGATTATATATGGCCGCTGGAAAATGAAAAACTTTATCACCGGATATCGGAACGCGGCCTGATAGTTTCCAGAATGCCCGTCGGATACGTGCCGGACAGGGCGAACTTTGTCCAAAGAAACAGGGGAATCGCCGGATTGGGCGACAAACTTATCCTGGGCGAAGCGGACGAAAAGTCCGGCAGCATGTCCACCGCCGGATTCGCGATGGAGTTCGAACGCCCGGTTTTCGCCATTCCCGGCCATCCGTCCGATTCGCGCAGCGCCGGTCCGAACAGGCTGATAAAGGAAAACAAGGCACGAATGTGCACCGGGCCGTCCGATTTTTTTGAAATAAAAGAATTAAAATCCGAAAAGAGCGAATCGAATACGGAACTGTTGGACCGTATTGGAATTATTCCCATTCAGGAATCTGTGTTGGCAGAACTTGTCAAAAAAAGCACGGCAGAGACAAGACGCGAACTGGTAATGCTGGAACTGTGCGGGCGGGTTCGGAAAACCGACGGCGGATATGTAAAGGCATAATAAACCTGTGTATATACAGCGCGCGAAATTCATGTTGAAACCGAATCGGTGGCAAGTAAAATATTAAAAAAAATTTAAGTATAAAAACTTGCAATCGCTTTTTTTTATTATAACTTTCCCATCAGGTATCCGGGATTATTTTTCCCCAGCATATCAGGAGAAGAAGAGTGTAATACTATGTAACTAGTGTTGGGTGGTTTTTATACTCTAATTTAAGTTTAATCACTTTCTTTGGGAAAGGAGAAAGGCGATGATGACAGCGGTAAGGAATCATGCGGGCGTCGGCATAGACGTCATAAAGGATTCCGCGAAAGCGAAAATGGACGCGGGCGCGCATGCAACATGGATTGCGCCGCTGCGCGGAACGGTCGACGGCGCGTCCGCCAATTTCGTCGCCGCAAACCAGTTTTCCGCCGACTTTATCAAATCCGCATATCTTCATATATTGCGCGCGGCCGCCGCCGAATTCGGAATGACCGCCGAAGTGCGCGCGGGCGCGGGAATCGCCGCGCCGGTCGTGCCGATTAACGACAACACGGCGGCGCCGCATTACAACGCGCCGGTTATGTGCGTGGCCGCGCCGGACAAATCCGTTGGATTCGACGATTTCATATTATCCGAAGAAAACGCGTTTGCCGTCACGGCATGCAGAAAAGCCGCCGCAGGCGCGGTCAGTTTTTCACCGCTGTTCATATACGGCGGCGAAGGCTGCGGCAAATCTTTGCTTTTGCAATGCTTGAACGATTCGGCCGCGGGTCGCACTTTGATGATGTCCGGTGCGCAGTTCGTATCGGAATTCCAGCGCGCGATTACAGAACGCACCATATTCGCGTTTAAAGATTTCGTTCGCAACTGCGACACGTTCGTGCTGGACGACGTTCATACGCTTTGCGGCAAGCGCGCAACATCCGAAGAATTCCTGACGCTGATTTTGGAATTGGCGCGTGACGGCAAAAACGTTGTCTTGACCGCTAATGCGGCACCCAGCATGCTGACCGGGTTCGACCGCCGCATGCAGTCCGTTCTGGCGTCGGGTCTGGTTGTCGATTTGGTCGGGCCGAACAAAACGGTTCGCAAAAACATGCTTTGCCGCGCGGGCGTGAAATCGGACGTCGCCGAAATGCTTTCCGCGCGCGCGTCCGCCAACGGGCATATTGTCGCAGGACTTTCGAAAAAAATTTCCGCATGGCGCGAAATGATGGGGTCGGACGTGACATTGGAAATTGCGGAACGCCTTTTGGCCGATTCTTTGCGCCCCGAAAAAACGCCGATTGTCATGGTAAAGAACATGTGCGCGAAACTGGGCGTGTCGTTCGACGATGTGACGTCGCCGTCGCGCACGCGCGGCGTCGTGCGCGCGCGTCAGATTATGTTCGCGGCGCTGAAATCCGCAACGGGATTATCATTGGCCGATATCGGACGTCTTATCGGCGGCCGCGACCATGCGACGGTTTTGTACGGCCTTTCCCAGATTGAAAAAATGAAGGGAACGGATTTGGTTTTGGCCGCCGACATCCAACAGATGATCGACGAATGCAAATAAAAAGGCGGATATAAATCCGCCTTTTTATTTAGTTTATATCTTTTTCAAAAAGCTTTTCGTATAGATTCCGGCGGAAATTACGGACAGAACAAACGAAATCCACAACAGTATGCCACAGGTCATCCAGGCGTAATACAGTAGACCTGCGTTCTGCACCAAAGGCGCCGCGTATATCAAAAGCAAAAATCCGCCCAGCGACGTCATCTGTGCGAATGTTTTGATTTTTCCGCCCATACCGACCGGCAGTTCTTTTTTCTGCGTTCCGACGAATTCGCGCAGACCCGACACGTAAAGTTCCCGGCACAGCATCAAAATAACCGGAACGGATATAAACCACATTGGCCACAGCATGGCAATCAGAATGGAAGTTATCGCAATCAGAAACTTGTCGGCGATATGGTCCATGACGCCGCCCAGTTTTGTCGCGACTTTAAATTTTCTGGCCAGATACCCGTCGAAAAAATCCGTTATTGCGGCCAAAAGAAATAAAACGAACGCCAGTCCGAAAAATTCGTATATAAAGCACGGGATTATCGCGAACGCCGCAACGAAACGAAACGCGGTTAGTGAATTTACAAATGTTTTCATAGTTAGTCCTTTTTTTTTGCATCTTAATCGATTTCCGGGTGGAAATACAAATAGATTTTTTTCGAAAGTTCCGGCGATATGCCGGGCGCTTTGGAAAGCGCCGCCGCATCCGCGTCCGCGATTCCCTTTACAGACCCGAAATGACGCAACAGCGCCCGGCGCCGCGCGGCGCCGATTCCGTCGATTTCATCCAGCGCGCCGGCGGTCGCGCTTTTCGCGCGGGTCTTTTTATGGAACGTAATCGCGAATCTGTGCGCTTCGTCCCGAACGGCGCGCAAAAGCAGGAACAATTTCGAATCTTTGGAAAGCGATTTGTTAAGCGTGCCATCCGGCATTATGAAACTTTCATCGCCATCGCGCTTTTCGCCTTTGGTGATTCCCAGCACCGGAATTTCCAGCCCCAGCTTTTTCAAAACTTTTTTCGCGACGTTCCATTGCGTCCGTCCGCCGTCGACAATCAGCAGAGTGTTTTCAAGCGCCCCGTTTTCATACCGCCGCGTCAAGAACTCCTCCATCATGCCGACGTCGTTGCCGGCGCGGGCATTGTCCTGTAACTTATAATGCCGGTATTCTTTTTTCATAAAACCCGCCGCCCCGAAGACAATCATCGCGCCGACGGGGTTCGTGCCGAACAAGTGCGAATTGTCGAAAACGTCCGCCCGGTCGATTTTAACGCCCAGCCAGTTTTCCAATTCCCGGACGGTTTCCGCCCATTTGATTTCCCGCGCGCCGAATACTTTGCGATTCAGGGATATTTGATTTAACAGTTTCTTGATTTCCAAATCGTTTTCGCGAACCGAAAGCCGGGGCCCAAGAACCGAAGAAAGCAAATCTGTCTTTATATTCGTTATTATTGGAATCTTGGTTTCCGGTTCCTGGTTGCCATAAAACCACAATATCGTGTGTTCCATAATATCCGACGGCGACATGTCGCCCGCGCGGGCGGGATATATAATCTGGTTAGATATGATTTCGCCGTCGCGCACGCGTTCGATGACAATTGCGGGCGCACCCGAAAAATCCCCGGCGAAATAGTCTGCGCAACCGCCGCGCCGCCGTCCCCTTTGCGCGGTTTCGGACAATGCGCGGATTTTATCGCGAAATTCGGCGGCCGCCTCGAAATCCATGTTTTTGCTGGCCGCGTCCATTTGCGCGGACAGGTCGCGTATAACGGATGCCGCATCGCCCGAAAGTATCCGCCGGGCCAGCTTTACATTGTCGTTATACTGTTCGCCGCCTTTCATGCATGGCGCGCTGCACCGTCCAATCTGGTTTAACAAACAGGGCCGGGTGCGGTTTTTCATATAGGAATTGTTGCAAGTGCGCAGCCGGCAGACTTTTTGAATCAGTTTCAAAGATTCGTGCAGCGCGGTTACCGACGAATACGGGCCGAACACGTCGCGTTTCTGGTTCGCGCGTCCCCGGAATTTGAACAGCCGCGGATATTCGTCCAGCGACAGCGCCATCATCGGATACATCTTGTCGTCGGTCAAAAGGATGTTGTATTTCGGCCGCTTGTTCTTTATCAGGTCGGATTCCAGAATCAGCGCTTCGGCCTCTGTCTTGGTCGTTATGATTTCAATGCTTGCGACCTGGGACCGCATTAATTTCGTATTATAGGGCAGTTTGTCCATATTGGCGTACTGGCGCAGGCGGGCGGCCAGATTTTTCGCCTTGCCCACGTACAAAAGCGCCCCGTCGTCGCCGAACATCTGGTATACGCCCGGAAGGCCAGGAACATTTTCAATCAGAGTCTGGAATTGCATTTTATACCCGCTTATGGTAATATTATAGTTGAAAAAATCCAAAAGAAAAGGGAACAAAATGAAAATACGATTTGCGAACCATATCGCACGCGAGCAATCGGGCCGGTCCATGATAGAAATGCTGGGCGTTCTGGCGATAATGGGCGTCATAACCGTCGCGGCCATCGCGATGGTCACCGCCGCCATGCGCAGCGCCAACCGCAGCGCCGTCCAAGACCAGGTGACCCAGATTGTGACCGGCGTGCGGTCTTTGCTTGGCGGGTACGACGATTTTTCCGGCATCGACAACGGCACCATATTCGCGGCGATCGGAATATCGAACAAAAATCCCTATAACGGCGATTACATGCTTTCCACATATCCGGCCGACCCGCGTCTGTTCGTTCTGACCATCACGGGCCTGAACCAATCCGACTGTCAGTATTTCAAGACAAAGGCATGGATAGAATCGTTCGGCTTTCAGGCGTCCGACGGCAAATACAGCGGGGCGGATGCGGACCCGTCGGATTGCAGCGCACATGACGGCAGAAACAGCATAAGGATAGTTTTTAACTAGTTATGGAACCTGTAAAAGTTTCACCGACCGAAGACGGAATTCGCATAGCGCGCTGGTTCGCGCGTCATTATCCGCGGCTTTCCATCGGCGAATTCAGAAAGCTTTGCCGCACCGGACAAATCAGGATAAATGCCGGACGCGTCCGCGGTAACGAAATACTGCACGCGGGCGACATGGTTCGGATTCCGCCGGCCGCCGCCGCAGCGGCAAAGACCGAAGTAAAAGAGCCGCGCCCCGAATCCGGCGGAAAATTTTCCATGGCCGATTTGGAAAAGCTGCGAAAGCGAATAATACACGACGACGAAGACATCGTCGCGTTTGACAAGCCTGCGGGCCTGGCGGTCCAGGGCGGAACCGGAATAAAAAAATCGCTGGACAAAATGGCCGCCGCGCTGTTTCCGCACGACAATATTCTGTTGGTCCACAGGCTGGACCGCGAAACGTCCGGCGTCATAGTTCTGGCAAAGAATCAGCGGGCGGCCCAGGCGCTTGCCGCGGAATTCCAATCAAAGGCCGCGGGCAAGGAATACCTGGCGCTGCTTTCCGGCGTACCGAAAAGCAAACGCGGCGTGATAGACAATTTTATGACGCGCGGCCGCGTGTTCGACAAGGAAGAGGCCGCGGCGTTCAAAGCGGAAACGGGGCTGCGCCCGCAAAATGCCGTGACCAGATACAGGGTTTTGGCGGAACTTTCCGGAATTCTGGCATGGGTTCGTTTTATGCCGGAAACGGGACGCACGCATCAGTTGCGCCTGCACGCGGCGTTTTCGATTGGAGCGCCTATTGTCGGCGACACGCTGTACGGCCAGGAAAAAGAACAGGGCGGCCTGCGCGCGATGATAGAATCGGACAATCTGTTTCTGTTTGCGGAACAGCTGACCTTCAGGCATCCGGGAACGGGACGCGAAATGACCATACGCGCCCAGCTGCCGGAATTTATGAAACCAATTTTGGGATTATTGGGATTTGATGAAAATGACCAAAAAAAATAAAGGCCGCAAGGGCCATAATCATTTGATAAAGGCAAGGGGCGAAAAGATTCTGCGCCTGCTTAAACGCGCGGCCGGAAAAAAGAACAGCCGCCGCCGCCGCGCGGCCAAATTCATCATTCGCGCGTTCACGCTGGCGTTCGTGATATTCGTCATATCGCTGTTTATCGCTTTGTCGAAAATCGACCTGGACGCGTTTCGCGAAGACATAACGTCGGGCATTCGCGCCGCGACCGGACTGTCGGTGGAAATAAGGGGCAACGTCGCGTGGCGGCTGTCGCTGCGCCCGCGGGCGACGCTTTCGGACGTGCGCATAGCGAACGCGGACTGGGCCAAGAATCCGGACGGCGTTCTGGTCGAATCCGCCGTCGTGACGCTGAACCTTTTGTCGCTGTTTTCCGGACAGCCGGCCGCCATGGAATTGCGCCTGGTCAATATGCGGATGTTTCTGGAAGAAAACGAAAACGGAAACCTATCGATAGAAACGGACCGGGAATCTGAATCCGCGAACGTTTCGGCCGAAGCAGACGACCGGTTTCCGTTTGATTTGAATTTCGGATTGGAAACCATAGAACTGGTCAACCCGCGCATTACGTACGAACACCCGTCCGGCACGGAAGAATGGTCGCTGTCGCATGCGCGCATCGGATACAAAAGGCACGAAGACGCCGTGGAATATAGCGGGTCTATTGAAAAAGACAGAAGCGAGACATCGTTCATCGTCACGTTTTCCGAACTGGACGCGGGCCGCAAGGTGTATCCCGTCCGCATAGCCGTGGCGGGCCGGCCGATGCGCCTGGTCGCGCACGGCGCGTTAGAGATGACCAGCAAGATTCCGATAGATTTCATAATTACGGGGACCGTTTACGACATTAAAAGGGTCGGCGCCATTCTGAATATGGATTTTCCGGAAATTCCGAAATTCGATTTGGATATATCCGGCGGAATGGACCATTCCAAACTGGTTGTCCGCAAATCGGAATTCAAATCCGGCGGCAACGATTTGCATGTTTCCGGCGAATTCAATTGGAAGGGCATAAAACCGTCCGTCACCGCAAGCGTCCGGTCCGACAATATCAATCTGAAACAAGTTGCGCCGGATATTTACCGTCCGGAAAATCCGCCGTGGGTCCGGCCTGTCGGCCGCGAACTGAACGTGTTCAAGGATACCCCGCTGTATCCTGAACTGGCGTGGCTTGCCAATGTCGATTTGTCTTTGGATGTCAGGAATCTGGTTGTTTACCGGGAACTGGCCGTGCGCGAAATAATCGCCCGCGCGGTTTTGAAAGACGGCGAGGCATCCGTCCGCGCAATCGCCGAAATGGGCGGCGGGGAAATAATCGGAAGCGTGCAGGCGCGCGAAGAAGACGGCATATTGCACGCGCGGGCCGCCGGCCGCGGGCATGACATTGTTGTGGGCGATTTGCTGACCGAACTGCGCACGCATAACTTCCTGACCGGGCTGCCGGGCGGATTTGAATTTGCCTTTGAAACCAGCGGCCGCGACCTGTCCGGATTTATGTCGAATATAAACGGGCGGATAGTCGGCGCTTCGACGGGCAAGGGGCGCGCGCTGCGCGACGCGCGGGATTATCTGTACGGGAAGGATTCGCTGACCGTTCTGCGCGACAACGTGACGAACGTCGTACGAAAGAATACCGAAGAGGTTATACGCATAAACTGCGCCGCCCTTAATTTGCGGATACGGGACGGCCGCGCGGAAACGGAACGCGGTGTCGCGGTGGAAACAAGCGAAGTCAATATCCGCGCCCAGGGTTATGCCGATTTGGGCCGCGAGACGCTGCAGGCATCCATCGTCGCGACGCCCGTGCGCGGTCTGAAATTATCCGTGTCCGGGAACGTCGTCAATTCCATGGAATTCACGGGCAACATGGCGGAACCGGATTTGAAAATCAACCGCAGCGCCGTTGTTAACAAGGCGGTTACGGCAACGGGAATCGGGTTGATATTGGCGCCGTTTACCGGGGGTTTGTCTATTGCGGCGGGCGCGGGCATCGGATTGCTTTCTTCGGATTTGCTGACCAACTGGCTGGCCGACGACCATCCGTGCCAGACGGCGTTATCGGACAAGGGCGCGCCCGGCCGGAAGGACGACCCGGAATTCATGAACCGACGTTTAAACGAAGTCGTGGATGAAATGTTGTTTTAATTCGGTAGAAAACCGGGCGGATATAAATCCGCCCGGTTTTTTGATTAAAACCGTATCCCTATATTGATTCCGAATTCGACCGTGGTGTTGGCGGGTTCGCTGATGCGGCCCGTCGTGCCGTTAGACAGGGTGAAAGTCGCGTCTTTGGTCGCCGATATCTGCGTGTGTGAAAAATACGGCTCTATCCACAGCATTTCATATTGGTATTCCGCGGAAACTTCGAACCGCAGGACGTCCGATTGGTCTTTGGATATCGTGCCGGCGCCTTTCCATACTCCGCCCAGGTCCGACATGCGGCTTTCATGCGTTCCCTTGACCAGCGATTTCGCTTTCAAGACCAGTTCCAAACTGCGATAATTTTCCCAATGGTGCTTTGCGCCGACTCCCAAAACTCCATATACAGACTCGCGCGTTCTTTTATAAAAGTTTCTGTTTATGGTATAACCGTTGTCCATATAGTTTTCATACTGGACGCCGGCGAACGCCCGAAACCGACCGTTCAGCGCGCCCGCCAAAAATTCCGCGTCGTATTTGGCCACGGGCAGGGCGGTTTCCGAATAACTGGTCCGGCGGCCCGACAAATCTTGCAGATATCCGTTGTAATTATAGGTGCCGTTTTGATATCTGTACCGCAATGACGCGAATACGGGAATTTTGTCCGGGTTTTCCATCGCGATTTTCGCGACCAGTCCGGGAAAGTATATGGCGTTGTGCGTTACGCCTATATCCGGTTCCGTATATTCCGATGTCGCCATATTGACGCCCAGATACAGGTGAAACAGCCCGGACGGGGGAAAGTGTTTGTCCGGCGCATTGTGATTGTATTCCTGTGCGGCCAGGGGCAGCGCAAAAAGCAATGACCAGACGGTAAAGATCAGGATTAACATTCTCATACTTATAATATAATACATTAAATACATTTTGTCAATAGTTGTTGTCAAATATTCTGCTTGCCCCGAATCGGCTGTTTTTGCTAGGATTTAAGCATAATAATATAGATTAATATAGATAAAAGGACAAATTATGGAATTTTCCGTATTTCGCCAAGTGCTTATCCGTGCGCTGGGACACATGCAGTCTATCGTTGAAAAACGCGCGACCCTGCCGATTCTGATGAATGTAAAGATAGAGGTAAAGGACGACCTGGTGCTGTCCGCGACCAACGTCGATTTGGAACTGGTCGAACATGTCGCGGCCGACATCACTTTGGGCGGCAAGGTTACCGTGCCGGTCCACATGCTGTACGACATTGTCCGCAAACTGCCGGACGACGCGGAAATCAAATTCAAGATGTCCGGCGACCAGCTGGTGGTAAGCAGCGGCCGCGCCATCTTCAAACTGCCGACTTTGCCTGCGGAAAATTTCCCGATGATGGCGGGCGCCCACCTGACCACCAAATTCAATATGACCACGGGCGATTTGGCGCATCTTATCAACCAGACCAAATTCGCGATACCGACCGACGACGTGCGGTACCACTTGGGCGGAATTTATTTCCATATAACCGAAGAGGGCGGCAAGAAACTGTTGACCGCCGTCGCGACCGACGCGCAAAGCCTGGCCCTGTGCAGCATGCCCGCGCCCGAGGGTTCCAAAGAAATGCCGGCCGTGATTCTGCCGCGCCGCGTTATCGGCGAACTGTCCAAATTGTTGGAAGACGCGAACGTTGACGACGTAACCGTGGAACTGTCTGATACGAAAGCCCGCTTTACCGTCGGCGCCGCGACGCTGACGTCCAAACTGGTCGACGCGCAGTATCCGAATTACCGCGTGGTTATCCCCAAAGGCAACGACAAGATTTCCGTCATAGACCGGAAACAATTCATATCCATGGTCGATTTGGTTTCCGTCGCCAGCACGGACAAGACTAAATCCGTTCATCTGGCGTTTTCGATGAACAAACTGGTGGCAACAGCCAGCAGCCCGGACAACGGAACCGCGACCCAGGAATTGGACATCGAATACAACGGCGACGACACGTTCAGTATAGCTTTCAATGTGAAAATCCTGTTGTCCATCGCGGGCCAGATAGAAGGCGACAAATTCCAACTGGCCATGCAGGACCCGCTGGCGCCGACGGTATTCCAATCGACGGACAAGAAAACCGATTCGTTGTTTATACTGATGCCGATGAGAATGTAATGGGTTGGTTTTTCCATCCGAACCGCATTGCGTATGAAAAATGCCCCTTATGTATTACCTATACACTACGGGGCATTTTTCATACGCAGTCGGCCTAACGGCCGAAAACGATTTGATTGTTGATTATAATTTAACGCCGCTTTCGCGGCGTTTTTTTATTTACCTGGTCTGATAATCCAGCCGATTAACTTTCCGACGCCTTTCAGAGTTCCACTGACCAATTCGCCCCCCGGCATATCCTTTACCGAGAGTCCATCCAAACCGGTGCTGCTGGAAAACACGTCGGCGACCTTGTTTCGGATTTCTTTATTCTTTGCCACTTTTGCCCCCGCTTTTTTGGTGGCAATAAGGGTTGCGACTTCCGTGTCTATATCAATGCGCGAAAAACCGTTAATTCGGCAGAATTCAATTTCTCCGATGGTAAAACCCGCCGCCAGCATTTTATTGATTTCATCGAATGTGAATCCCAATCCATCCAGGTAATTTATTTGATCGTTGTTCAGACCCGCCCTTGCCAATTGAAATTTTTCACTGTTTGTCATTTTGGTCTCCTATTGTTAATATTTAATTTATATCCCCAATAATTGCGTTTGTCAATATTATTTTTTGGACTTGCGACCGGCGTTTTTAGTCCGCTTTATGCTTTCCATGATAATTTTTTCGGCACGCGCGCGGTCGCCCCAACCGGTGACTTTGGACCAAGCTTTGGGTTCCAGGTCTTTGTAATGCTGGAAAAAATATTCGATTTGAGAGCGCAGGGACGTCGGCAATTCGTCTATCCGTGAAATCTTTTCATAATACGGGTCGATTTTGCCGGTCGGAACGCAGATGATTTTTTCGTCGCCGCCCGCCTGGTCCTTCATCAACAGGACGCCTATGGGCCGGGCCGTAATCAGAACGCCGGGACGCAGCGGCGCGCTGCACACAACGACGCAATCCAGGGGATCGCCGTCGTCGCCCAATGTTTCCGGAAAATATCCGTAATTCGCAGGGTACGCCAGGGGAGTATGCAGAATCCGGTCGACGCGCAGCAGGCCTGAATCTTTGTCGATTTCATATTTTACGTGTCCGTCTTCGGGAACTTCGATAAGCGCCAGCATTTTTTTCGGCGCTTCTTTGAATGTTATCTTCATATTTTTTTACCTCTGAATAATTATATCATAAACCTGTTTCAGGCGCACTTGGAAAAAATCCGTAAAGTCGCCTTGCGCCCGTGTATCAGCACGTTGTATTGGCCGGCGGGGCAAAGAGACGGGTGCGCCGGCACGTCCGTTTCCCGCGCGGAAAGTATCACCAAACGTCCGCCCGGTTTCAAAATACGGGCGAATTCATTCATCGCGCGCGTATAAAAATCGGGGCCGATTTCCATATGCAATCCCCACGGCGGGTCGGTCGCAATTGCATCCGCGAAATCGCTTTCGAATTTATTTTCAAAAAAATCACCGTGTAAAAAACCGCCCTTTACAAATTCTTTATAGGCCCATTTTCTAACAGTCTCAAATAATATGCAGTTTCTACCCCACCTCTCAGGCGGTAAATGTACCCGCTTGTCTTTATAGGGATGTAAGTCTAAATAATCCTCCAGCCAATTCAGGGTATAGGGTAC
>Ga0082212_10006959_pt1 | contig 15071 bp, 14 predicted proteins | sample TergutNt197P3_FD_71548 | JGI IMG/M metagenome (GOLD analysis project Ga0082212, IMG submission 71548) | Neocapritermes taracua P3 segment gut microbial communities from Petit-Saut dam, French Guiana - Nt197 P3 | ecosystem: Host-associated > Arthropoda: Insects > Digestive system > Gut ...
GACCCTCTGGTCCCGGCGCACGCTCTCGGGCGTGCCCCGGGCGATGACGGCGCCGTTTTCCATGACCACTATCTTGTTGCAGACCTCCATGACGAAGCTCATGTCGTGTTCAATGAGGATGACGGTGATATCCTTGGCCCGGATGCGGGCCACCAGGTCGCGCAGTTCCAGGGTCTCCCGCTCGTTCATGCCCCCGGCCGGTTCGTCGAGAACGATGAGCTTGGGTTCGGTGGCCAGGGCCCGGGCTATTTCCAGGCGGCGCTGGTCGCCGTAGGAGAGGCTGCCGGCCTCGGCCCTCCAGAGGTCCGAAAGGCCCACGAATTTCAGTTCGGCCATGGCCTGGGCCAGGGCCGTCCTCTCCTCCCGCCGTTGGGAGGGAAGGCGCAGGAGGGAGGCGATGAAGGGCGATTTCATGCGGCAATGGGCTCCGGAGAGCACATTTTCCAAAACCGAAAGCCGGGGGAAGAGGCGGATGGTCTGAAAGGTGCGGGCCAGGCCCAGGTGGACTATGCGGTGGGGCCTTAGGCGTTCCAGGCGGCGGCCGTCGAAGAAGATGTGGCCGTCGTCCGGACGGCTGGCCCCGGTGATGAGGTTGAAGACCGTGGTCTTGCCCGCTCCGTTAGGTCCGATGAGGCCCATGACATCGCCGCGTTCGACCTCCAGGGAGACGCCGGCCACGGCCACCAGGCCCCCGAAGCTCTTGGTGAGGTTGTTTAAGGACAGGATGATCATGGCGGCCCCGGGGGCAGGGTGTAAGCCCGGCGGCGGGGAGGGAAAAGGCCCTGGGGGCGGAAGATCATCATCAGCACCAGGGCCGCGCCGAAGAACATCAGGCGGCTGTCCTTGAGGAAGCGGAACATTTCCGGCAGGCCCACCACCAGGAAGGCTCCGGCCAGGACGCCCCTCTGGTTGCCGCTGCCGCCCAGGATTACGATCATGAACAGGACCACCGATTCCCAGAAGCTGAAGGAGCCGGGGGAGATGGTGCGCATGTAGCTGGCATAGAGCGTGCCCGCGAAACCGGCCCAGACAGCCCCGATGACGAAGGCCATGAGCTTGTAGCGGGAGGTATCCACGCCCACGCCCTCGGCGGCCACCGGGTCTTCCCGGATGAAATTGAGGGCCCGGCCGAAACGGGAATTCTCCAGCCAGTGGAACAGGAGCATGGAAACGGCGGCGAAACCCCAGATCAGATAGAAGAAATGCTGGGGCCGGGTGATCCTGAAGCCGAAGAACATCGGCCGGGCTATGCCGATGAGACCGTTGGCTCCGCCGGTCAGGCCGAATGGATCGTTGATGAGGAAGATGCGGACTATCTCCACAATGCCTATGGTCACCAGGAGCAGATAGTCGCCCCGGAGGTGGATGATGGGCGCGGCCACCAGGACGGCGAAGAGGCCGGCCGCGGCCCCGGCCACGGGCAGGGTGGCCAGGACGGGCCAGCCGCAGGCGGTGTTCAGGATGGCCGTGGCATAGGCGCCCACGGCGAAAAAGGCGGCGTGGCCCATGTGAAACATGCCGGCCTGGCCCAGGATGACGTTGAGCGACAGGGCCAGAACGGCATACAGGCCGATGTGGTTCAGAAGCCCCACCCGGTTGGGGGGCAGGCCAAAAAAGGGCAGGCAGAAGAACAGGACGACCAGGGCGGCCCAGGCGGCCCGGCTCCAGCCGGGCGGATCGGGGAGGTCGGTCACAGTTTCTCGGCCACGCGTTCCGGGAGCAGCCCCGTGGGGCGGAACACCAGTATGAGAATGAGGACGGAAAAGGCCAGGGCGTCCTTCCAGGCCACGGAGATATAGGCCGCGCCGAAGGCCTCCAGGAGCCCCAACAGGATGCCCCCCAGCATGGCGCCGGGGATGTTGCCGATGCCGCCCAGGATGGCGGCGGTGAAGGCCTTCAAACCGTAGAGCTGGCCCATGGTGAAATTGATTTGGCCATAGGACAGGCCCACCATGATCCCGGCCAGTCCGCCCAGGGCCGGGCCGATCATGAAGACCAAAGCTACCACCCGCCGGACATCGATGCCCATGAGCTTGGCCGCGCCCTGGTCGATGGCCGCGGCCCTTATGGCCATGCCCACGCGGGTGCGGTTGATGAAGGCATAGAGGCCGACCATGACCAGGAGGCTGGAGGCGAAGACCACCACCCGGATCAGGGGGATGGGCTGGCCGGCGATGGAGATCATCATCGGCGGCAGGAGGTCGGCCGGGTAGGCCCGGTCCCTGGCCCCCCAAAGGAGCATGATGGCGTTCTGGATGAAGATGCTGGCCCCCAGGGCCGAAACCACGGCCGACAGGCGGCCGGATCTGCGCAGGGGCCTATAGGCGGCCCGCTCCAGCACGTGGCCGGCCAGGGCCGACAGGCCCATGACCAGGACCACGCAGAGGGCCAGGGCCGCCCCCACCCCCAGTTGACCGGCCAGGCCCAGGGACACCAGGCCGGTGAACCCCAGGTAGGCCCCCAGGGTGAAAAGGTCGCCGTGGGCGAAGTTGATGAGCTTCAAAACCCCGTAAACCATGGTATAGCCCAGGGCGATGAGGGCGTAGATGCCCCCCACCGCCAGGCCGTTGGTCAACTGCTGGATGAAGAATTCCACAGCTTATTTAAGAACGAAGCCGCCGCCCTGGTCCACCTGGTAGAGGCGATAGACGTCGCCCAGGCGGTCGCCCTTCTCATTGAAGGAAATGGGGCCGGTGAGGCCGTCGTAGTCCTTGAGGGTCTTCTGGAGATAGGCGGCCAGGGCCGGAGCTTTCATTTCCGTTCCGGCCGAAAGGGCCTGGGCCAGAACGCCGAAGGCATCGCCGGCCATCATGGCCCAGACCGAACTGGGCAGGCGGTTTTCTTTTTCCTGGAAGACCTTCAGGACGGCCTGGCTCCGGGGCGAGTTCAGGTCGCCGGGTCCCGGAGGGCTGATGAAATAATATCCGGCGGCGGCCTCTTTGCCGGCAATCTCCACCAGGGCGCTGTTGTTGGTGGCGTCTCCGCCGATCATGGGCACGGGCCAGCCCATGTCCTTTTTCTGGCGCAGGAGAAGCGCGGCCTCGGGATAGTAGCCGGTGAAGATGATGGCCTCGGGCCCGGCGGCCTTGACCTTGGTCAGGGTGGCCGTATAGTCGCGGTCGCCGGGGGTGATGGCGTCGTCAAAGACCACGCTGATTTTCATTGACGCCAGAAGAGGTTTGACCTCTTCGGCCAGACCTTTGGCGTAGGAGGAATTGTCGTGGACCACGGCGACCTTCTTGAAGCCCAGGTTGCCCACCCGGTCGGCCATCACCCGGCCCTGCTCGTCGTCGCGGGGGCAGGTGCGGAAGAACAGGGGCAGGCCCTTCTCGGTCAGGCGGATGGCCGTGGAGCCGGTGGCGATCTGAAGAACATTCCCCTCGGCGTAGATGTCCTGGGAAGCCTCGGTGATGGCCGAGCCGTAGGTGCCGATGACGGCGGCCACGCCCGCGGCCACCAGGTTCTGGGCGGCCAGGGCGGAGGTGCGGGGATCGCCGCCGTCATCCTCCACCACTATCTCCACCTGGCGGTCCTTGGATACGGCGTTGAACTGGTCAGCCATGATCCTGACTATGGCCTCCATGTCCTGGCCTTCGGAGGCCCAGGGTCCGGTAATGGGGGCCATGACCCCGATGGCTACGGTTTCCGCCACGGCCGGGGCGGCCCAGAACAGAAAGGCCGCCATGAGGCCCAACAACAGATTTTTTTTCATCTTTCCACCTCGTTTAAAATTTATGCTTACGCATCACGGGCCGGGCAAGGCTGAAACAGCCTCCCGGCTAGTCCATGTTCAAAAAAGCCGTATAGGCCCTGACGGTCATCCACAGATCGGCCTTGGAGGAGATCTCGAAGGGCGAGTGCATGGAGAGGACCGGAGGGCCGCAATCAATGATGTTCAGGCCGTAAGCGGCCAGGAAGAGGGCCACGGTGCCTCCGCCGCCCTCTTCCTGCTTGCCCAAAAGGGAACTCTGCCACAGGATCCCGGCCCGGTCGAAGGCGGCCCTGATTTTGGCCACGTATTCGGCCGAGGCCTCGGAGGCGCCGTATTTCCCGGCGCCGCCGGTATAGCGCACCAGGCATGGGCCCCGGCCCAGGCGGGCGGAATTGTATTCCTCGTGCACCTCTTTGTAATCCGGGTCCATGGCCGCTTCCACATCGGCCGAAAGGCCCTGGCTGTTCTGGAGGGCCTCCCGCACCTTGGCCCAGCGGGGCTCCAGCCCTGAGGCCTCGAAGGCCCGGGCGGCCAGGTGCTCTATGAACCGGCCGCCGGCTCCGGTGGCTCCGTAGCTGCCGATCTCCTCGCGGTCGTAGATGACCACCAGGGTGGGCCGCCGGGGCAAGGGGGCGGAAAAGACGGCGGAGAGGGCGGCGAAGACCGACAGGCGGTCGTCCTGGCCGTAGCCGCCGATCATGGCCCCGTCCAGCCCCACCTCACGGGCCGGGCCGGCCGGGACTATCTCCAGTTCCGAGGAAATCAGATCCTCTTCCGTCAGGCCCCAGCGGTCGTGAAGGATCGAAAGGACGGCCAGTTTCAGGCGGTCCTTGTCCTCGGGCTTTCCCAGGGGCAGGGCGGCGGCCAGAAGGTTCATCTTTTCCGCGGCCACGGCCTCGCCCATTTTCTTTTCCCGCTGGACCTTGCGGTCCAGGTGGGGCAGGAGGTCCGGCACGGTCAGGACCGGGTCCCGGGGGTCTTCCCCGAAAACCAGGTCCACGGTCCGGCCGTCCTTAAGGGCGCAGAAACCCCACAGGGCCAGGGGGCGGGCCAGCCACTGGTATTTCTTAAGGCCCCCGTAAAGGTTGGTGCGGAGCAAGCCCAGGCCCGGGCCGCTCTCCTCGTAGACGCACTTGGGCTTCAGGTCCAGCCTGGGGCTGTCACCGTGGGTCACTATGATGTTGAAACCCGATTCCGGCCCGGCCTGGCCGGGGCGCCACAGGCCCAGGAGTTTTTGGTGGTGGCAGAGAAAACCGCCGGACTTGACCCAGCCCCGGGCTAGGCCTAGGTCCGCGAAACCGCCGGCTTCCAGTTTTTGCCGGACGTTTCTGACCACGGCCCTTTCCGTTTTGGAGCGGGTGAGGAAATCAAGATATTCCCGGGCCAGGGTTTCGGCCGCCCGGCGGCCGGCCGGGTTCAGTTCATCCCAGACCAGGCGGGGCTTTAAGGCCAGTTTTTCGGCCCGGTCCCGTCCGCCCGCGGTTTTTTTCTTTTTAGCCACGGCCATAGAATGACTCCTTCGGGCCGCCTCGGCCGGCCCGGCTGGTTTTAGGCCGATGTCCGCATAACACTATATTATACGGCCTTTTCCAGGTTTAGGCAAGACAGGGAAACCTAACGGGAGGCCGGCGTTCAGCCGGCCTCCTTCTCTTTTGATTCGGTCCACAGGGCTTCCAGGCGGTCCGGCCCCACGTCCTCGGGCCTTAAGTTTTCCCGGGCCAGGGCGTCTTCCAGGAAGCCGAAGCGGCGGACAAAGCGGTCATTGGCCTCGCTTAAGGCCTCCTCGGCGGAAAAACCCAGGTGGCGGGCCAGGTTGGCCAGGGCCAGGAGCACATCGCCCATTTCCGCCTTTAGCCGGGCCTTTCGTTCCGGCGCGGTCGAGGCCCGGTCATAACCCGGCAAATGTTCATCCAGTTCGGCCAGTTCCTCGTCCACCTTGAGGCGGACCCGGGCCGCGTCCGGCCAGTCAAAACCCGCCCGGCCCGCCCGGTCGTTCAGCCGGTGGGCCCGCTGGAGGGCCGGCAGGGCTTCGGGCACGGAAGCCAGGAGCCGCTTATGCTTCTTGTCGCGGCGCTTGATGGTCTGCCACTGGTCCAGGACGGCCTGGGCATCGGCCAGTTGCGCGCCCTGGCCGAAGACGTGGGGGTGGCGGGCCACCATTTTGGCCCGGACCTGGTCAATGATCTCGCCAAGGCCCCAGCCCCAGCGGGCCCGGGCCAGGCGGCCGATGAAGACGGCCTGGAAGAGGACATCCCCGGCCTCTTCCAATATCTCGTCGGGGTTTTCCGCCCTGAGGGCCGCCAAAAGTTCGTAGGTTTCTTCCAGGACGTTGCCGGTGATGGAACGGAGAGTTTGCTTGAGGTCCCAGGGGCAGCCCTTCTCCGGGTCCAGGAGGCGGGCGACGACCTGGTCGAGTTCGGCCAAGGCCTCCCCGGGTGATCGGGTCATTCGGTGGCCGGCTGGGGCCAGGTGGGGGTGGTCCCGGCCGGGGCCGGATTCTGGCCGGGCGGCAGGGGCGCCCGGGATAAGAGGTTTGGATGATCGCTGATGAAGCGCTTTATGTCCTCGGGGCTCAAGGCTTCGCCCCCGCTTAAGTTCTGTATCTTGTTCCGCCAGGGCGCCAGGATGGCTTCGGGGTTGTTTTTCAGGATATCCTGGATGCTCTTCCAGTCCACCGAATCGAAGGACGCGGCCGGCGTGGCGGCCCCGCCACCGGGGCGGCCGGCGGCTCCGGACAGTGGTTCGGGCACGGCCTTGGCGGTGAGTGCGCGGTGCAGGCCTTCGGGCATCCAGGCCAGGGCCTGGGCCGTCACCGGCTTTAGATAGGGCCAGAGCTGGGAGGTGGCGAAGAAGGGTTCGCCCGGCTTCAGGAACACCTGGGCCCCGGACATGAGGATGCCGCAGACCAGGATGCCCTTGATCACGCCGACCACGGCCCCCAGAAGGCCGCTGACCACCGGGCTGATGGTCACCTTGACGATATGGTCCATGAAGATGGAGATCATGCCTGTGAAGAAATAGACCACGGTGAAAATGATGATGAAGGCGCTGATGCCGCGCTGGCCGCGCATATCGAAGAGGGGCTTGAGATGCATTTCGGCCAGGTCCCAGTAAACGCCGGCCACCCAGAAGGCCACGAAGAGGCCCAGGACGGCCACCACTTCCTTGACTACGCCCCGGAACAGGCCCCGCAGGAGGAAATAGCCCAGTATGACCAGGAGCGCGATATCCAAACCGCCTTCAAACATAAAACGACCGCCGGGGGAGATTGGCCGCAGAACCGGCCTCTTGAATTTTTTATTTTATCATAGAAGAGCGGGCCGGCGCAAGCGGGCCGGGGCTGGCAAAAACCATAATTTGTGTTATACTGCCGCCGGTTTATGCCACGGGGGGATGCTTCTTGCCTTTGCCGGTCGAATATATTCCCAGCCAGCCAGATCAGGCGGGATTCGCCGACTTTTTCGGCGGCTGGCTGACCGAATGCCGGGGCCTGACCCTGGTGGTGGACTGCGGCGTGAGCGGCGTGGGCGGCGTGGCCGCGGCGGACATGGTGCGGCGGCTGAAGGCCCGGCTGGGGGAAAGAGACCTGGACTATGTCCTTTTGACCCATATCCACCTGGATCACGCCGGATCCTTGGGGGAAATATTCCGGGCCTGGCCCCGGGCCAGGGCGGTGGCCCACGAAAAGGGGCTGTGCCACCTGGCTGATCCGGAGCGCCTGTGGGCCGGCACCCGGGAGGTCATGGGGGAACTGGCCGATATGTATGGCCGGCCCGAGCCCTTGGATCCGGATCGCCTCATAAGCCACCGCGAGGTCGACCTGCCGGGCCTGCGGCTGTGGGAAACTCCGGGCCACGCCTCCCATCACCTGAGCTTCCGCCTGGAGGAAGTCTGGTTCCCCGGCGAGATCGCTGGCTGCCCCCATCTCTGGGATGGGCGCCTTTATAACCGGCCGGCCACGCCATCGCGCTTCAGCCTGAAGCTGGCCCTGGCCTCCCTGGACCGGCTTGGGTCCGAGCCCGATGGCCCGGCCTGCTTCCCCCACTTCATCAAAGAGCTGCCTTTTAAGGAAGCCCTGCTCCTCGGCCGCCGGCAGCTGGAGTTCTGGAGCGAATTTTTGAAGCGGCCCGAGGCGGCCCGGCGGCCCGGCGAGAGCCTGGCGGAACGCCTGGACCGGCTGGCCGACTCGTTGTGGCTGGCCGACCCGCTCTTGGCGCCCTTAAGGGATCTGCCGCCGGCCGAGATAGGGCGGGAGAGGTTTTTCCTGCGCAACAACATAAACGGTTTACTGGAAAACTTTGAGGTCTAAGCCCGGTAAAACCTTGAACAGCCATCACCCCTATGCGCTTATCACCATAATTTTCTGGTCCCTGGCCTATGTCCTGACCAGGCTCACCCTGGAATACTTTTCAGCCGCGGCTTTAGGATTTTTGAGATATTTTGCCGCCTCCGCCGTCCTGGCCGCCCTGGCGGTCAGACTCAAAATAAAGTCCCCGCCCAAAGACGACCTGGCCTGGTTCCTCTTCTCGGGTTTCTCCGGGTTCTTCCTGTATATAATAGCTTTCAACAAGGGCTGCGAGACGGCCACGGCTTCGGAAAGCAGCGTCCTTATCGCCACGGTTCCGGCCATCACCGCTATCCTGGCCAAGCTGATCTACGGGGAGAATATCCGGCCTTACCAGTATGGGGCCATATTCCTGGAATTCATAGGCGTGATCGTCCTGGTGGGCGCCCACGGCTCGTTCAGCGTCAACCAGGGCCACTTATGGCTTCTGGGCGCGGCTTTCCTATTGAGTGCCTACAATATCCTGCAGCGCAAGCTGACCAGAAAATACCCGCCTTTTCAAGCGGCCATGTACAGCATCTTTATGGGCGAAATGCTCCTGTTCGTCTTCGCGCCGGGCGCGCTGGTGGAAATAAAGAACGCCCCGCCGGCGCAATGGCTGTATATAGCCGCCCTCGGCGTCTTTTCCAGCGCGGTCGCCTATCTTTCATGGTCAACGGCCCTGGCCAGGGCCAGAAAGACCGCCTCTGTAAGCAATTACATGTTCCTGACCCCGCTTTTGACGACCCTTTTAGGGTACTGGCTGCTCAACGAAAAACCCCCGGATTCGGCCATCATGGGCGGGGCCATGATACTGGCCGGCATGGCCGTGTTCAATTTCGGAGGAGCCCTTAAGGGTTTTTTTAGAAGATAGCCTGGCCCCGGCGGCTTGACTTTTCCGGCGCTATAGGGCAATTTACTTGCTCACCATAAGTTTTGGGCGCGGGTATGAAAAATTTTTGAATATGGGCATATATTGTTAGCAAGCAATAGGCGGACCTATACGGTCATCTCATCCATCGGAGGAAAACATCAATGAAAAAACCGATACTTACGCTTTTGGCCAGCTCGCTCCTGTTCGTGCTGACCGCCGGTCCCGCAGCCGGGAAAAACACCTATGTCGTCGGGACCAGCGGTTCCTTCGCCCCGTTCTGCTACACCGATCCCAACGGGAATCTCACCGGTTATGACGTGGAGGTCCTACGGGCCGTGGACGAAAAGCTGGATGATATCAGCTTCGAGTTCAAAACCTTTGATTTTGACGGCCTGTTTCTCGGGCTGGACGGCGGAAGCATCGACTTTATCACCCACCAGCTCGGTAAAAACGCCGAACGGGAAAGCAAATATCTCTATGCGAACGAACCATTGGGCTTCACCTCGATGAGCCTGGCCACCCGCGCGGATGACGCGGGCCTCAACAGCGTCAAAGACCTTGAGGGCAAGTCCATTCTGATCACCGCCACGGGCCTGCCGAACACCTGGCTGACAAAATATAATGCTGAAACGGCCAAGACACCGGTCATACTGGAATACTATGAGGGAGACTGGGTGCAGGGTATGCAGTTGGTCATCTCCGGACGGAGCCAGGCCACCGTCGCCCCCGCGGTCAACATCGACACCGCCATCAGGGATATGGGGCTGGCCGTCCGCCGGGCACCAGAACCGCTTTACACGGTTGACGTGTTTTTTATCTTTGCCAAGGCCAACACCGGCCTTAGGGACCGGATCGACGCCGTCCTCAGGGAGTTGAAGGCTGACGGGACCCTGTCCGCCATTTCCAGGCGGTTCCTCGGCGATGACTACACCGGCAGCCTGAAATGAAAAGAGGGGCCGCGTCCCCGGCCCCGAAGGGAGGCCGGTAGCCATTCCGTTCGACGCTTCATACATACCCGGGTATTTCGTCAAGCTGCTTGGCTATCTTCCCCAGACGCTGTGGCTGACGGCCGCGTCACTGGCGGTCGGCGCGGCCTTGGGCGTAATGGTCACCTATGTGCGTTACTACCGCGTCCCCGCGCTCCGCGCGGGTTGCGATGTATTTGTTTCTTTTATCAAGGGAACGCCGCCCTTGATCCATCTCCTGGTGGTCTATTACTCCATGAACCGTCTCTTGAGCGGGCTTGGAGTGAGGGACAGCGAATTCGTCTGCGCTATCCTGGCCCTGGGGATCAACTCGGGCGCCTTCATGTCCGAGGCGCTTTTGGCCGCGCTCCACAGCGTTCCCTCCGGGCAGATCGAGGCGGGATATTCGGTGGGCATGACGCGGAGCCGGCTTATGCGGCGGATAGTTTTGCCCATTGCGCTGCCGGTGGCGCTGCCGAATCTCTTCAACATCTGCTTCACTATCTTTAAGGAGAGCCCTCTGGTCTACGCCATCGGCGTGATCGGGGTCATGACCGGAGCGCGGCTTATTTCCTCCTCCAATTTCCGAACGATTGAAGCTTATATCGCGGCCGCGCTGATCTACATCCCGATCTGCGCGCTGGCCGAACTGGGCGGGCATCTTATGCAAAACAGGCTGCGCAGGCATGTGCGGAACCCGGCCGGGGCCTGAAAGGGGCGCGCCGCTTGGACTTTTTGTATATCATTCCCATTACCGCCGAGGCCCTGGCCGCCGTTCCGACGACGCTGGTTCTGTCCTTCGGCGGGATGCTTCTGGCCACGGCGATAGCCGCGCTCCTTCATTTGCTCCGGAGCCCGGGGCTTCCGGGTCTGACGCAACTGGTGGACCTGTTCCTGCTGATCACCCGCAGCGTTCCGCTTTTGATCCAGCTTTTTATCGTGTTCTACGGCCTTCCCGCCATTATCGCCACCATCAGGCTTTCCCAGGGGCTTCCGGCATCGGGAGGGCGCTGGCCCGGAGTCCTTCTGGTCATAATCGCCTTCGGGCTGAGTACCTCCGCGAACGTGTTTCATAATATACGCGCGGGGCTGTTGTCGGTGCCGGCCGAACAGGCTGAGGCCGCTTTTTCCGTGGGCATGACGAAGTCCAGGGCCTTTTTTCGCATCGTATTCCCCCAGGTGTTGTCGGCCCTGATACGCCCGATGGGCAACACGTTCATAATGGTGGTCAAGGCGACCTCCATCGCCTATTTCGTTTCGGTGAAGGATGTTATGGGCGCGGCCCGCATTGCCGGCGCCCCGGCCTTCCGTTTCATCGAGGTGTATATAGGCGCGGCGCTGATTTACTGGGCGATGTCCCTGTTGCTGGAGCGGGCGGTGCTGTGGGCGGAAAAAAGGGCCAGGGCGCATTTGAATCCCGTGCGGGATTGAGCGGGATATCCATATGCTCAAAGTGGAAAATCTTTACAAATCGTTTGTGGCGGCCAAAGCCCGCCGCGCGCCCGCCGCCGAGCTTCAGGTGCTCAAGGGCGTGAATCTTCAAGTCGCCAGGGGCGAAGTCGTTTCCATCCTGGGGCCCAGCGGCGCGGGCAAGAGCACCTTCCTAAGGTGCATCAATTTTCTCGAACGCGCCGATGAGGGGACCATAACCCTGGGCGGGTATTCCGTAAAGGTCCGGGCCGCGCGCAAACAGGATATCCTTTATCTGCGCCGCCATACGGCCATGGTGTTTCAGAACTACAACCTGTTTCAGAACAGGACGGCCCTGGAAAACGTGATGGAGGGGCTTTTGGTCCGCAAGGTCCCTAAAAAGGAGGCGGCGGACAAAAGCCGTTCTTTCCTTGACAAGGTCGGCCTTTTGGAAAAGGCGGACGAATACCCTTCGCGCCTTTCCGGCGGGCAGCAGCAACGGGTCGGCATAGCCCGGGCCCTGGCCCTCGAACCGTCGATCATTCTGCTGGACGAGCCCACGTCATCGCTCGACCCCGAGCTGGTCGGCGAGGTGCTCGCAGTGATACGCGACATGGTGAAGGAGCATATGACCATGCTCATTGTCACTCACGAGATAGATTTCGGGCGGGAGATATCAGACAGCGTTTATTTGTTCGACGAGGGCAACATTGTGGAAGGCAATACCACAAACGAGTTTTTCAACAACCCAAAGACGGAACGCACGATTAAATTTTTAGAACGATACAAACAGAATCTCAATATGTGAATCCGGTTGATTCGAGGGGGCAGGGAAGGGAAACCATAAAACAGTGACCGGGAGCCGGCAAAACCCGATCCCGGAAAACCAGACGCTGACATTGTATGGCAGTCCCAACGGGGTTCGAACCCGTGTCTCCGCCGTGAGAGGGCGATATCCTGGACCACTAGACGATGGGACCCTTGACCTGAAAATATAGCATTTTTCAGCTCGGGTGGCAAGGCCCCGCCCCGGCCTTGATTTTCCCCGGCCGGATAATTAAAATATCAAAATGACACTTGAAAAACGGGGAGGAAGCCATGTCCGAAGATTTTGTGGTCAATGACCGGCGCCTTTTCGGCAAGGACGGCCGGATAAACGCCGACACCGGGGGAGAGGGGGGCGAACCCGCACCCAGCCAGGACTTCGTCCTGGGCCAAGGCCCGGCGGCTGGCGCAACGGAGCGGACTTCCAAACCGGGGCCCGGGGCCCGCGACCTGCCTCCACCCACCTTCCCGGGCCTTCTGGTGGGTCTGGCCACGTCGGCCCTGATCAACCTCGGGGAAAGCCCGGAGCCCGGCCAGGCCTCCTCCCCGGCCGATCTCCCGGCGGCCAAACACGCCATCGACCTTCTGGGCATCCTGAAAATAAAAACCAAGGGCAACCTGGAAAGCGAGGAGGAGGCCCTCCTGGAAACCCTGCTCTACGATTTGCGCCTCAAATATGTCAAGGCCAGCCAGTAAGCCCTGGGCCGGCGCCGACAAACCTTAAAGGATACCGACCATGAAATTCCGTTCTCTGCCCGTCCTTCTGGCCCTGGCCGCCCTCCTGGCCGCCGCGCCGGCCCTCGCCCAGGAGGCCCTGACCAGCCTCCCCTCCTTCGCCCCCATAGTGGCCAAGGCCGAGGCGGCGGTGGTCTTCATCTCCGTCACCCAGACCGCTCCGGCCGGCCGCCAGTTGCGCCGGCCGCCCATGCCCCAGTTCAACGAAGACTTCCTGGAACGCTTCTTCGGGCCCCAGTTCCCCCGGGACAGCCGCCCGCCGCGCGAAAGAAAGACCAAGGGCCAGGGTTCCGGCTTCATCTTTGATAAGGAAGGCTACGTCATCACCAACAATCACGTAGTGGACGGGGCCGAGGAGATCATGGTCAAGCTGAGCGGGGGCGAGGAGATCCCCGCGGAGATAATCGGCAGCGACCCCAAGACCGACCTGGCCCTCCTGAAACTTAAGAAGGCCGGCACCTATCCCTTCCTGGTCCTGGGCGATTCCCAGAAAGTGAACATCGGCGACTGGGTGGTGGCCATCGGCAACCCCTTCGGCCTGGACCACACCGTCACCGCCGGCATCCTCTCGGCCCGTAGCCGCTCCCTGGGCGCCGGCCCCTATGACGATTTTTTGCAGACCGACGCCGCCATCAACCTGGGCAATTCCGGGGGGCCCCTTCTCAACCTGGCCGGCGAAGTCATCGGCATCAACACGGCCATAGTGGCTGGCGGCAACAACATCGGTTTTGCCATTCCCACCAACCTGGCCAAGGGCATCGTGGGGCAGCTCAAGGCCAAGGGTCGGGTGGTGCGCGGCTGGATGGGCGTGGTCATAGAAAAAGTCAAGCCGTCCCACGCCCAGGCCTTTGGCCTCAAGGAAGCCCGCGGCGCCCTGGTGCGGGAATTGGATGCCCAGGGCCCGGCCGTGGCGGCCAAGCTCAAGCCCGGAGACATCATCACCCGGTTCGACGGCCAGGAGATCAAGGAGTGGCAGGATCTGCCCCTGATCGTGGCCAACACCGAGGTGGGGAAAAAGGTCAAAGTCGCCGTTTTTCGCCAGGGCCGGGAAATCATCCTGGACCTGACCGTGGCCGAATTGAAGGACTCTGACGCCTCCTCCCCCGCGGCCAAGGCCGAGGCCGAGGCCCTGGGCCTGAACCTTTCCGAGCTGACCCCGGAATTGCGCTCCCGCCACAATTTAGGCGGGTTGGAGGGCCTCTTCGTGGTCGGGGTGGAATCGAGTTCGCCGGCCGCCGAGGCCGATTTCCAGGCCGGCGACCTCATCCTGGAAGTCAACGGTCAGGCGGTCAAAAATCGCGGCGATTACCTGGCGGCCCTGAAAGTCAAGGCTTCGGGCGATTTGGCCAGTTTCCTGGTCAAGCGCGGCGAAAGGACCATCTTTCTGACCCTGACCCTGCCCTGAGAGCCTTACGCGGAAAAAAAAGGCCGGCGGGAGCCGGCCTTTTTTTTATCCGCCGGGCTTTACGCCGCGTAGGCGAAGGTTATTTCACCGATTATTTTCAATTGCAGGGAGCTGGTCAGTTCGCTGTGGCTCAACACGATCAGGTTGGGTATGAACCGTTCGGTCAGCTTATGCAGGTGGCGGCGGATCAAGGGGGTGCAGAGCACCACCGGCTGAAAATTCTGGCTGGTCAGTTCCGTCAGGCCCTGGTTCAAGGCGTTGAGGATCCTCTGGCCGGTGTCCGGGTCCATGGTCAGATAGGCCCCGCGGTCGGTTTCGTTGACGGCCTTGCCCAGGGCCTCCTCTATGTCCGCGCCTATGGTCATGAGCGGCAGTTCCCCCTGGGCCGTGAGATACTGCCGGAGAATGGTCCGGGCCAGACGCTGGCGGACGAATTCGGTCAGGAGGTCCACGTCCTTGGTGAGGTGGGCGTGATCGGCCAGGACCTCCAGGATGCTGGGCATATCGCGCACCGAGACCCGCTCCCTGAGGAGGTTCTGCAGCACCTTCTGCACCTGGCCCAGGCTCATGAGATCGGGCACCAGCTCCTCCACCACCTTGGCGTCGGTGGCGGCCACGCCGTCGATGAGCTTCTGGACATCCTGCCGGGAAATCAGTTCCGCGGCGTGGAGGCGGATGACCTCGGTGAGGTGGGTGGCGATGACCGTGGCCAGGTCCACCACGGTCCAGCCGGCGTGCTGGGCCTCGTCCTTGCGGTCTTCGGGGATCCAGGTGGCCGGCAGCCCGAAGGCCGGCTCGACCGTCGGCAGGCCCGCGACGGT
>Ga0082212_10006960_pt1 | contig 15070 bp, 13 predicted proteins | sample TergutNt197P3_FD_71548 | JGI IMG/M metagenome (GOLD analysis project Ga0082212, IMG submission 71548) | Neocapritermes taracua P3 segment gut microbial communities from Petit-Saut dam, French Guiana - Nt197 P3 | ecosystem: Host-associated > Arthropoda: Insects > Digestive system > Gut ...
GCATGGCGCTGGTGGAGGCGTCGCGGATGGCCTTTTCCGGGTTCAGCACCTTGAAGGCGAATTGCTGGGGGTCGGAGACGCGGTATTGGACCACGAACCTGATGTCGGCTATGTTTTCGTCCTGGGTCAGCATCATGGTCTCGTCATTGCCGGAGGAGCCGCCGATTTCCAGGCGGTTGGTCCGGTTGACGTTGACCTTGATGACTTCCTCCACCGGAAAGGGGAGGTGGTAGTTCAGGCCCGGTTCCACCGGCCGCACATAGCGGCCGAAACGCTTGACCAGGCCCACCTCCGCCGGCTCCACGGTGAACAAACCGCTGAAGGCCCAGAGGGCCAGGAGAGCCAGGGGCCATAACAGCAACGTTCGGCCCCCGGGCAGTTTGAGGTTTTTAAAGGCGTCGGTCATCTGGGGCAGACCGGCTCCGTTGGACCCCCGTTGTTTTTGGCGGCTTTTCTGCCATTCCTCCCAATCCATCGGCATGCGGCTGAACCCCTCGCGTCATAAGTTTTTAGGAAAACCTTTCATCTATATTATCATAGTGGCGTTTTTTTTCAAGGGATAAGCCGCCGAAAATACCAATAATGTTATTTAAGTAGACATAATTTAGAAATTGTATCCATAGAAAAATAATTAATTGGTTCTTTTCGGCGGGGGCCGAAACAGCCATAATGCACCCAGCTCAAGCGTTTATCGCTTACTCAAAATCGAAAGGAGAAACCATGATACTTGGCTTGATCTGCTTCATCGTGGCGGCTGTTTTCCTGGTGAACATCGCCTATGCCTGCGGCAAGTGCGAGCGGGTTGAAAACGGCTGGTTCAATTTGATTTTCGGCTTGATCCTCTTGTTTTTTATTTTGACGGGCATTGTAAAGGAATGGAGCGGCCCCTTCAGCGCCTCCTACCCGGCGGGGGTCCTGTGGTGGGGCGCGCAGGTGGCTTTGTTCGCCATGACCTACGTCTTGCTGGGCTTGCAAAGAATCAAGAATTTCGACGGCCGGGTGGTCGGCTGGTGGTGCCTGTTCGTCGTCATCAACGTACCGCTCCCCGCTTATCAGACCTTCATGAGCGGCGATTTTCTGCTGGGCCTTATCTGGGTGGTCTGGGGTTGGCTGTGGCTTTTGTTCTTCATTTTGATGGGCCTGCGGAAAGGCCTGGAAAGCGGGCTGTTCAACCAAGTCACGGTCGCTTCCATGGTGTTCGGATTTGTCTGCACCCTGTGGATCCCCTCGCTTTATATGATCAACGGATGGTGGTGAGAACCCCGTCCCGCTGAAACGGACGCCTATAACGGCGGACCGGCAAACCAAAGCAAAGTAAAAGGAGTCAACTATGGAAAAGATGGATCGCTATGGGATTCTCGGCCTGCAGCTTGAATGTCCCAACGCCTTCACCAAAGAGGATGTCAAGAGGAACATCGATCACATCGCCGACTGCATCGATTGGGGTATGCAGCAGCAGTTCCATTACGCCCACCCGGCCAAACTGGTCGTTCTTCCGGAATCCTCCATTCACGGTTTCCCCTTCGTTGACAACAAGGACTACATCGATCGCGATATCCTGGTGCGCATCCCCGGCCCCGAGACGGAGTTTTTTTCCCAGCTGGCCAAAAAATACGACTGCCTGATCTGTTGCGGTTCCTGGCTGGAATATGACCCCGCCTTCCCGGCCCAGATGTTCAATACCCTGGTCATCGTCGACAAGAACGGGGTTATCCTGAAATACCGCAAGGTCCAGACCTGGACCCCGGGCGAAGGCTCCACCAGCGCCCTGACCGTGGAAGGCTACAACCCGTCCACCTACTTCCCGGTGGTCGATACGCCCCTGGGCAAGCTCGGCGGCCAGATCTGCTACGACATGTGGTTCCCGGAAGTCTCCCGGCAGTTGGCCTTCAACGGCGCCGAGGTCATCATCCGCGTCAGCGCCTACATGTATCCCTGGGCCGGCAACGCCCCCATGGACCAGTTCACGCTAACTTCCCAGGCCCGGGCCTTTGAGAACGTTTGCTACACGGTCAACGTCAACCAGTCCACCAGGATGGAAAACACCCAGAGCTACCAGTATTCCGGCGATTCCTGCCTGGTCGACTTTGAAGGCCGCATCCTCTACCAGACCACCTGCAACCAGGGCGACAGCTTCCTCTTCGGCACCATCGACCTGGCCGCCCTGCGGGCTTGGCGGAAAAAAACCATCCACCACATGGGCATCGGCCATATCCGCACCGAAGCCTACACCTACCTTGACAAGCCCCTGTTCCCCGTCCAGACCGTCAAGAAGGACGAGATTTACGGCCTTCAGCAGGCTCTGCCCCTCAACGAGGAAGCCCGCAAAAGGATCGGCTGGGACAAGTATTAATCCTTTCTGAGCCCTTCATCACAGCGGGCCGACTTTCAGGTCGGTCCGCTGTTTCGCGAAGAGGAGGGAAAAACCATGAGAAAAGTCAAAGTCGCCGTCACCCAGATGAAGAGCCGGGGGCAATCGGCGGAGAACATCGCCGCCGCCGATCGCCTGGTCCGACAGGCCGCCGCCGCCGGAGCCCGGATCATACTTTTGCAGGAACTGATGGAAACGGATTTTTTCTGCCAAAAGATGCTGGAGCGGAACATACCTTGGGGCGCCGCCCTGGAGGATAATCCCGCGGTGGCCCATTTCCGCCGGGTGGCGGCCGAGCTGGAAGCGGTCATCCCGGTCAGTTATTTCGAAAGAGCCGGGCAGGCCCGCTATAACAGCCTGGCGGTTATCGACGCCGACGGCCGGATCCTCGGGACGTATCGAAAAAGCCATCTCCCCGACGGCCCCGGCTACAGTGAAAAATTTTTCATGAACATCGGCGATACCGGTTTTCGCGTCTGGAACACCAGATACGGCAAGATAGGCTGCGGGGTCTGCTGGGACCAGTGGTTTCCCGAAGCGGCCAGATGCCTGGCCCTTCAGGGGGCGGAAATGCTTCTCTACCCCACGGCCATCGGCAGCGAACCCGAAGACCCCGGGGCCGACACCATGCTCCCCTGGCGCACGGTCATGCAGGGGCACGCCGCGGCCAACATGATGCCGGTCCTGGCTTCCAACCGCATCGGCGTGGAATATTGCGAAGACTGTCAAGTGACTTTTTACGGTTCGTCCTTCATCGCGGACGCCCAGGGTCAGATCGTCGAGCAGTTGGACCGGGAGAGCGAAGGTTTCGCCTGGGCCGAATTCGATCTCGACGCCCTGGACCACAACCGGCGGGCCTGGGGGTTTTTTCGGGACCGCCGTCCGGATCTCTATGGCCCCATAATGACCCTCGACGGCGTCACGCCCGCGCCTAAATTGACCGCAAAGGAGGTATTACCATGAATAAAACGTGTTTTCATGACCTGAATCTGGAATCGGGAGCCAGGATGACGGAAATGTTCGGCTATGCGCTGCCTTGGGAATATAGGGCCGGCGGCCGGGCTGAACATATGGTCACCCGGGAAAAGGCCGGGCTGGTGGACCTGGGCTACATGGCCCAGTTCCATGTGAGCGGCCCTGAGGCCCTGAAGTTTTTCCAGGCCCTGTTGACCACCGATATCGGCGGGTTGGAGAACGGTCAGATCCGCTACAGCGCCATGTGCGACGATGAAGGCCGCATGATCGACGACTGCACCATCTGGAAATACGCCGACAACGATTATATGCTGGTGACCGGTGACGAGGGCGATGCGGAATGGATCAAAAAAGAGGCCGCGGGCTTCAAGGTCGAAATCCACAACGACACCTTCAATATCGGCGCCTTGCAGTTGCAGGGGCCTCTGGCCCACGAAATCATGCGTCGGTTTACCGGCCTTGATCCTAAGAGTATCAGGTATTACAGCTTCAAGGATATCGCTCTGGACGGCCACCGCGTGGTGGTGGCCAAGATGAGCTTCACCGGGTCCGGCGGATTTGAATTCCATGTGGCCAATCAGGACGCCCGCTGGCTGTGGGAAAGCCTGATGAAGACAGGCAGCGGGTTCGGCCTCTTGCCCGTGGGGCAGTGCGCCCTGGAAAGCCTTCGGCAGGAAGGCGGCTTTCTCCTGGTCGGCAACGACCACGACAAGACCCGCAATCCCCTGGAAGCCGGCATTGCCCAGACGGTGAAATTTTCCAAACCCGACTTCAAGGGCCGGTCGGCCCTCTGGAAAATCGCCCAAACCGGCATCCAAACCCGCCTGGTTTGGCTGAAAGTCCTGAGCGGCGCGGAGGCCAAACCCGGTGACGCCATCACCCTGGGGGGCTTGAAAGTGGGGGTCGTCACCAGCGGCTCCCACTCTCCGTCCACCAATACCGGCACGGCCCTGGCCTATATGCGGGTGGCCAACGCCTTTCCCGGCCAGACCTACCAGGTGAACATCGGCGGCGCCGAACACAGCGCCGCGCTGTCCCTGACCCCCCTCTACGACCCCGCCGGGGAAATCCGCCGCCGTTAGAGCCTTTTAACATATAAATATCATTCCAAAAACCAAGTTGCTTTCAAAAGGTCGCTTTTGGACAGCAACTTGGTTTTATAACTATATATATAGTTATAAATGTGGATTTGGTGTATACTGCCTTCATTGTCTCCGGATCCACCCGGCCACGACCAGGAGGCTCACCTTGATTTATATCGATGAATACTCCCTAACCCCCCTATATCAGCAGATATATGAGCAATTTAAAGGGGCCATCAAGTCCGGGGAGTTGCTTTTCGGAGAAAAGCTGCCCGCCACCAGGGCCTTGGCCAGCCGGTTGTGCATCAGCCGTAATACCGTGGAAAGCGCCTATCAGCAGTTGTTGGAGGAGGGGTATGTCCAAAGCCGGGTGGGCAGCGGCTTTGCGGTGTCGGACCTGGTCGGCGAAATCCCGCCGAAAGGGGCCAAGTCCCCACCTAAGAGCCCCGGGGAATATTGCGGCGACCTGAAAACCGGGGCTGAAGACCCTTATGAAAGCCGGTATCCGCCGGTGCGTTATGATTTTCAGTTCAAGAACCTGAGCCACGGGTTCTTTCCGCATAAACTCTGGCGTAAATACACCTCTCAACTGTTATCGGATTTTGAGGGCCGGGATTTAACCCCCTACCACGACCAACAGGGCGAACGCGGACTGCGGCTGGAAATTTCAAAGTATCTCTATAGGCTGCGCGGGATAGAATGCGATGTTGACCAGATCGTCATCCGCGGCGGCCTGGAGTTCGCCCTGGAAACGGTGGGCGATTTGCTGCCCCCGGAATATCGCCATGTCGGTATGGAAGAGCCCGGTTATGATTCCGCCCGCCTGGTCTTTGAAAAGCGGCGTTTTAAGATAACACCCATCCGTATTTATCCCCGTTATGACTACCTGGAGGACTTGGAGCGTTTCGCGCCCCAAATCCTTTTCCTGACCCCGGCCCACCAATTCCCCACGGGACGGATCATGACGGCGGCCATGCGCGGCCAGGTGCTGGAGTGGGCGGACCGGACCGGCGGCTACATCATTGAAGATGATTACGGCAGTGAATACCGCTACAACTCCAAGCCGATTCCGGCTCTTCAGTCTTTCGGGCACGACGAGCGGGTCATATACCTGGGCTCTTTCTTCAAGCCCCTGTCGCCCGGCCTGCGCCTGAACTTTCTGGTTTTGCCCAAACCCCTGGTCCCGCTTTATCACCAGGCCCACCCTTGGCTTAACCCCGCCGCCGCCTGGCTTCAGCAGGCCACCTTGGCCCTGTTCATGCGGGACGGGCAACTGGAAAAGCATTTGCGTAAAACCTTGCGGCAATGCAAAATGCGGCACGATCGCCTTATCGAGGCCTTGGGCGAACATTTAGGCGACCGGGCCGAGGTTATCGGGGCCAACGCCGGGCTGCACCTAATGCTGCGGGTTCCGGGCGCCAAAAGCCAGGAGGAACTGGTGGGCCAGGCTAGGCGCCAGGGGGTCCGTATTTATCCGACGACCCCCTATTGGATGGATCCGGGCGCCTGTCCGCCCGATACGGTGCTGCTGGGCTATGCCCAACTGGACGCCGATGACATTGATAACGCTGTTCTTGGCTTAAAAAACGCCTGGTTCCGGGATCATAGCCCCAAGTCAGCGCAGCTCTGAGATATAGGGGCCTTTGTAGCCCAGGGCTTCCAGGCGCAGCCGTATCTCCTCGGCTTCGGTCCGGGCCGAAAAGGGCCCCACCCGCACGGGGAAGCGGCGGCCGCTTTGGTAGAAATAGGCTGTAAAGCCCTGGGCCTCCAGCCGGGCCACCCGATCCCGGGCCTCTTTTTCATTGCCGGCCAGGGCGGTCTGGACTGAGAAAAGCCGTTCCGGCGGGGGCGTCAGGGTTTCGGCTTCGTCCTCCTGGTGGTCGTCCTGGTAGTCGTCCGGGAGCGGCGTCCATTCTTCGGGTTCATCGAATTCAGTCCGGTCGGGAGCGATCGGGGGGGGAGGAGCCGGTCGGGCCGCGGGCGCTTTAGGGCTGTCCGGCGGGGGCGGTTCATCGGCCGGATCTATAACCACCGGCGGGGTCTGGGACCAGCCGGCCATTTTTTCCAGCCAGCCCACCAGTTGGTGGCCGCTTTCTTCCGGGCGGCCGCGGCCCACCAGGACCCCCAGGAGAAAGACCCAGACTATGACCAGAAGGACGACGAAGACCTGGAGCGCCTGTCCCAGAGGGCCGGCGAACCAGCCGGCGGGCCGTCCGGCCGCCGGGGCGGGGGCTTCCACGGCCTCGGCGGTCTCGGGCTTCGGGGCGGCCTCGGGCTTCGGGTTTTCCGCCGGGAGCCGGATATTCAGGAGATCCAGATCGCGCCGGCTTAAAGGCCCGGTCTTTTGGGCAAGGGTTTTCCGGCGTTTGAACATGGTTTACATCTTGTCGGGCGAGGAGACGCCCAGAAGGCCCAGGCCCAGCCGGGTAACCAGGCGGACGGCCCGGCAGAGGGCCAGCCGGGCCGGGGCCAGGCCGGGGCCGGAATTCACTATGGGGTGGCGGCCGTAATAATAATGGAACTGACGGGCCAGGGTGGTGAGATAGGCCGTCACCTGGTGGGGCTCCCGCTTGCGGGCGGCCGTTTCCACCAGTTCCGGGAAGGCGGATAGATGCTTGATCAAGGCTGTCTCCTCCGGCTGGGTCAGGAGCGAGAGGTCCGGCCGGCCGTCCGCCAGGCCGCCGGCCTGGCGGATAAGGCTCTCCACCCGGGCCCCGGCGTATTGCACATAATAGACCGGGTTGTCCTTGGTCTGGGCCTTGGCCAGGTTCAGGTCGAACTCCAGGGTGGTGTCGGGGCTGCGGGTGAGGAAGATGAAGCGGGCCGCGTCCGGGCCGACCTCGTCCAGCACTTCGCGCAAGGTCACGAATTCTCCGGCCCGGGTGCTCATGGCCACCGGCCGGCCGTCGCGCGCCAGGTTGACGAACTGCACCAATAAGACGCTTAAGGCTTCCGGCGAATGGCCCAGAGCCTCGACGGCCGCCTTCATCCTGGCCACATAGCCGTGATGGTCCGAACCCCAGACGTCTATGAGCTGGTCGAAGCCCCGCCGGAACTTGTTCCAGTGATAGGCCAGGTCGGCCGCGAAATAGGTCTTTTCGCCATTGCTCTTTATGAGCACCCGGTCCCGATCATCGCCGAAAGCGGTCGATCTGAAAAAGAGCGCGCCTTCATGCTCATAGAGAAAACCCAGGCCGCCAAGGGTTTCCAGGGCTTTTTCCACTTGCCCTTCGGCATAGAGCGAAGCTTCCGAGAACCAATGGTCATATTTCACTCCGAAGGCCGCCAGGTCGTTTTCCATACCGGCCCGGATGCGGTCGGCGGCGAAATCGGAGAGCCAGGCCGCCTCCTCTTCCGGAGGCCGGGCCGGGAGGTCCGGTCTTTCGGCCAGGGCCGCCCGGGCCAGGTCCCGGATATATCCGCCCTGGTAATGGTTTTCCGGGAAGGGGGCGTCATCGCCGGCCAGTTCCCTGATCCGGGCCAGGACGGATCGGCCCAGGATCGACATCTGGCGGCCGGCGTCGTTGACATAGTATTCGCGGCTGACCTCGTAGCCGGCCCGTTCCAAAAGGCGGGCCAGGGCGTCGCCGATGGCCGCGCCCCGGCCGTGGCCCACATGGAGGGGGCCGGTGGGGTTGGCCGAGACGAATTCCACCATGATCCGGCGGCCCTGGGGCGGCCGGCGGCCATAGTCGTCGCCGGCGGTGAGTAAGGCGGCCAGGGCTTCGGCCCACCAGGCAACGCTCAGGGTGAAATTGATGAAGCCCGGCCCGGCGATCTCGGCCTTTTCTATCCAGCCCTCCCGGTTGTCCAGGCGGGCCAGTATATCTTCGGCCAGCTTGCGGGGAGCCGTGCGGAAGGTTTTGGCCAGGACCAGGGCCGCGTTGGCGGCCAGGTGGCCATGGCTCGGATCGCGGGGTTCCTCCACAGTAAAGACGCCCGGGGCCGGCCCTCCGGTCTCGGCGCTCAAGGCGGCCAGGGCCTGGTTGATCTTGTCGGCCAGCATTTTCTTCATGGCGTCCGCTCCAGAAAAATCAGGGCCTCTTCCACGACCAGGTTGTCGGTGTAGGAAAGGCCGGTCTTTATGCGGCCTTCCGCCAGGCCGAAGGACCGTTTGACCATGACTTCGTGGGCCAGACACCAATCCAGAAAATCGGCCAGAGTGAACAGGTGGATGTTGGGGGTGTCGTGCCAGCCGTAGGGCAGCTCGGGGGTCACCGGCATCCGGCCGCGCACGGCCAGGTCGAAACGCACCCGCCAGTGGCCGAAGTTGGGAAAGGCCACGATGCCCCGGCGGCCCACCCGGAGCATTTCCTTAAGGACGCCGAGGGGGTTTTTTAAAGTCTGGAGGGTGCTTTCCAGGATCACATAGTCGAAGCTCTGGTCGGCGAAATCCACCAGCCCCTGGTCCAGGTCGATGTTTAAGACCGGCACACCCCGGTCGATGGTCGAAAGGACCGCCAGGGGGTCCAGTTCCACACCCTGGCCGCGCGCGGCCAACCGGCTGATGAGCTGGAACAACAGTTCCCCCTGGCCGCAGCCCAGGTCCAGGACCGAGGCCCCCCGGGGCACCTCCTCCAGGATCACCCGGTCCTGCCAGCGGCCGTCGGCCGCCCCGGCCGGGGCGGGGGGGGACAGGAGTTCGTGGGCCTTGGCCGCCAGGGACACGTCGAGGTTATCGGCGGCGAAGGTCTTAAGCTCTTCCAGGCTGGGGGTGGTCCGGTCAGGTCGGGTCATCGGTTATACCCTCAAAAAACCGTGGATCAGGCGGCTGACGGTCTCCGTCTCCACCAGAAAGGCGTCGTGGCCGTAACGCGAGGGGATGTCCACATAGGTCACGGTCCGCCCGGCCCGGCACATGGCCGAAACAAGCTCTCGGCATAGTTCCGGCGGGTAGAGCCAGTCCGAGGAAAAGGAGGCCACCAGGGTCCGGGCCTTAAGGCGGCCGGCGGCGCGGGTCAGGTCGCCGTCCCCCCAGACCGAGGCGTCGTAATAGTCCACGGCCCGGGTCATATACAGGTAGCTGTTGGCGTCATAGCGGGCCACGAAACTTTCGGCCTGGTGCCTAAGGTAGCTCTCCACCTCGAATTCCACCCCCGTGAGGGTGAAGTCCGGCCGGTCCTTGTCCTGGAGCCGCCGGCCGAATTTATGGCCCAGGCTCTCTTCGGACAGATAGGTTATGTGGGCCAGCATCCGGGCCGCGGACAAGCCGGCCAGGGGGCCCGGGCCGTCGTAATAATCGCCGTTTTTGAAGCCGGGGTCGTTGATTATCGAATGGCGGGCCACGGCGTTGAAAGCCAGGCCCTGAGCCCCCAGGCGGAACCCGGCCGAGAGGATGATCAGGCGGGCCACCCGGTCCGGCTGGTCCAGGGCCATTTCCAGGGCCTGCTGGCCACCCATGGAGCCGCCCACCACGGCGTGGAGCCGGTCCACCCCCAGGTGGTCCAGGAGCTTGAAACTCAAAGAAGCCCAATCGGCCACGGTCACCACCGGAAAGGCGAGGGCGTAAGGCCGGCCGGTGGCCGGGTCGGGGCTCATCGGTCCGGTGGTGCCGTAGCAGCTCCCCAGGACATTGGCGCAGATGACGAAGAAGCGCCGGGTGTCGATGGGCTTGCCGGGACCCACCATTTCGTCCCACCAGCCCGGTTTTTTTTGGCGGAAGGCCCGGTATGGCCCGGCCGGGTCTTCGTCCCAGCCGGCCGCATGGGCGTCGCCCGTCAGGGCATGGCAGATCAGAACGGCGTTGTCCCGGGCCGAGGTCGGTTCCCCGTAGGTTTCATACTCCACTTCCACCTGGGTAAGCCGTCCGCCGGCGGCCAGGGAAAGGGGGGGAAAGACGATTTTTCGGGCCCGGGTATAACCCACCGATTGGGGGTGATCCGGCCCGTGGACCGCTTTGGTCAGAGGGCCGTCTATGCTCATCGGTTCACCTTGGTTCCCGTAAGAAGACCATAGAAGTGTTGTATTATAGGGCGGGCGCGGTGTTTTGTCCAGTTTTGTCAGAAAGCCGGAAATAACTTGCGTTCGGGCCGCTTTTTCTGTAAATATTAAAAAATGCGCTTGATGGTTCCGAAATATCTACTGTTGGTGTTCCCGCTCTTTCTGGGCGCCTGCCAGAGCGTGGGGGCCGGCCCTTATGTTGGCCGGGGCGAGTTCGACACCCTCACCCGGCGGGTGGAGGAAGTCGAGGTCCGGGCGGGTCTGCCGCCCTGGGGCGGGGGCTCGCCGGTCCTGGTCTCCACCCGGGGAGAGGCTCAGGCTCCGCCACCGCCGCCGACCTTGGCGGAACTGACCCCGCCGCCTTCGGCCTCGACCCTGGCGGACTTAAAGCCTCCTCCGGGACAACCACCGGCGCGGCTACCGGCCGCGGCCCCCGGGCCGGGGGCCTCCGAAGCCTCGGTCTACCAGGAAGGCCAGAATCTTCTGAAGGCCGGGAAATATGGCCAGGCCGCCGAGGTTTTCAGCCGCCTGTTGGCTGAAAATCCGGGCGGACGCCTGGCTCCCAACGCCCGTTACTGGCTGGGGGAATGTTATTACGCCCAGGGACGTTTCGGCGAAGCGGCGGGCGAGTTCCAGCGTTGCGCCGATGACTACCCCAGGACCGACAAGGCCGCCGACGCCCTTTTGAAGCTGTCTTTCAGCTATGACCGCCTGGGCGACGGGCTCCGGGCCATGGTCGCCCTGGACCGTCTTCTGGGGCAGTATCCCAACTCCAACGCGGCCGGCCTGGTCAAGAGCGGACGCGGACATTTTTAAACTGGACACTAAGTGGCTGAGAATAACCTGGAAATAGGGCCGCCGCCGTCGGTCCTCATACCGCCGGCCGCGCCTGATTCGGGCCAGGCCGGCTCTTTTCCCCCGCCGGCCCGGAAAGCGTCCCGGCTCAGGGTCCACCTTTCCCGGCCGGCCCGGGGCCGGGGGCCCAAGCCCTGGCGTCATCCCCAGTCCTGGGTGCCCCGGGATCTGAGTTTCATCCTGTTCCTGGCCCCTTTCATTTTCTGGCCCCTGGTCATCGGCCTGGCCGTTTTGAATTCCTACAGTTCCGAAATGGCCGACGTGCCCATTGAGAACCTCAAGTATCTCGAACAGCCCACGGTCAGCTACATCTACACCGGGGACGGGACCCTGCTGGCGGAATTGTATCGCGAACACCGCCTGCCAGTGCCCCTGGAGAAGATACCCGTTCTCATCATCAGCGCCTTTCTGGCCGCCGAGGATTCCAATTTTTACCAGCACCAGGGCGTTGATTTCAAAGGCCTGGTGCGGGCCTTCCTGGCCAATCTCCAGGCCGGCCAGACAGTGCAGGGCGCCTCCACCATCACCCAGCAGATGATCCGCACCTTCTTTTTGAGCAATGAAAAGACCTACGACCGCAAACTCAGGGAAATCGTGCTGTCCTGGCGGGTGGAGCAGACCCTGACCAAGGACGAGATCCTGGCGCTCTATCTCAACCGCATCTACCTGGGGCGCGGCGCCTATGGGGTGGCTTCGGCGGCTCAGCTCTATTTCGGCAAGGAACTCGAGGAGGTGAGCCTGCCCGAAGCCGCGCTTCTGGCCGGCCTGGCCCAGGCCCCGGGCCGGTTGGCCGCCCACCTGCGGACGGAGCGGAGCCGTGAGCGTCAGCGCTATGTTCTGCAGGAAATGCTCAAGGTGGGCTTCATCAGCCAGAGGGAATATGATGCGGCCGTAAACGCCGAAATCTTCTTCGTCCAGTCCCGCCCCAACCATTATCGGGAGGTCTCCCCCCAGTTCACGGAGGTGGTGCGCCGTCAGGCCATTGAACTGTTGGGCGAGGAAGAGTTCCTGACCGGCGGCTATAAAATATACGCCACCTTGGACCTCAAGGCCCAGGCCCAGGCCGCCCGGGCCCTGCGCAACGGTCTCGACGCCCTGGCCCGGCGCCAGCGAATGTCGCCCCGGGTGGCCCGCCTGAACCAGGCCCAGGTGATGGAATTCAGCCGCCAGCAGCGGGAACGCCTGAAGACCTATCCGCCCCTGGTCGGGCAGGAGATGGCCGCCCTGGTCACCAGCCTGGAGCCGGCGGGGTCGCCCACCGGGCCGGGCCTGATGCTGGCCCTGGGGCAGGAAAAGGGTTTTCTGCCCCAGACGGAGATCGATTGGATCATGGGCGGGCAGCGCCTGGACCGGCATTTCGGGCCCGACGACCTGGTCATGGTGCGGCTCATGGAGCGCGACCAGGTAAGCGGCCGGTGGATCCTGGCCGCGGCTCCGCCGCCGGACCTCCAGGGGGCCCTGGTGCTGATGGAAAACAAGACCGGCCGGGTACGGGCGGTCATCGGCGGGCGCGATTTCGGCCAGAGCCAGTTCAACCGGGCCATCCAGGCCCGCCGCCAGCCGGGCAGTTCCTTCAAGCCCATAGTTTATGCGGCGGCCATTGACAACGGCTTCACGGAAGCCTCCATCATCTGGGATTCACCCGTCAGCTATCCCCAGCCCGCCGGACAGCCGCCCTGGCAGCCCAAGAACTACAGCGGCAGTTTCAGAGGTCCGGTGACCCTCTACGATGCGCTGAAGGCCTCCATCAACGTGGTCGCGGTCAAGGTCTGCGCCACCATCACCCCGCAGGTGGTCATTGATTACGCCCGGCGCATGGGCATCACCTCGCCGTTGTTCGACGGCCTGCCCCTGGCCCTGGGCGCCTCCGAAGTCACTCTCCTGGAACTCGTTCAGGCCTACTCGACCTTCCCCAACCAGGGCTCCTGGGCCTGGCCCTTGTTCATCGACCGGGTGGAGGACCGCCACGGCCGGTTGTTAAGGCAGTTGGATCCCTGGCTGACCCCGGCCATTTCGCCCCAGACCGCCTATATCATGGTGGACATGCTGGTGGGCGTGGCCCACCAGGGCACGGCGGCCCGGGTGGGCGCGGCTTTTAAGGATATCCCCCTGGGAGGCAAGACCGGCACCACCAGCAGCCAGGCCGACGCCCTGTTCATAGGCTTTACCCCTGAATATACCTGCGGGGTCTGGGTGGGGCGCGACCTGAGGCTCGATTTGGGCTCCGGCGAGCAGGGCGGGCGTAGCGCCGCGCCCATTTTCACCGAATTCATGCAGGCCTTCCTGGCCGACAAGGAAAGCGGCCGCTTCGAGGTCCCCCAGGGGGTGGTGCGCCGGAATGTGGCGGACGCGGATTCGGACGACGTGATGAGCATGAGCGGCCGCTCCTTCGTCTTCAAGGTGGGCGAGGAGGGCCGGGGCCGGGCCGTGGTGGCCAGTGCCGGCCTGGAAGCCGGAGAATATGAGAGCTGGAACAGGCAGCCCGCCGGCCCGGATTACAGCCGCATGCCCCAGGAAGAGCTGGACCGCCGCTTATTGGAATATTTGCAGGATTATGAACAACGCCGTCAAGGAACCAGGCGACGTTGACAATTCTAATAGCCACCAAGAATCAGCACAAAGCCAAAGAGCTGGCTGCTCTGACTTCCGGCTTGGCCGGGGCTCTGCCCTTGGCCGAGTGGGAAGCCGGTAGCGGGCGCTCTCTCCCCGAGCCCGAGGAGAACGGCCGCACCCTGGCCGCCAACGCTCTGATAAAGGCCGGGGCCTACGCCGCGGCCACCGGCCTGGTCGCCCTGGCCGATGATTCCGGGCTGGCCGTGCCGGCCCTGGGCGGGGCGCCGGGGGTCCGTTCGGCCCGTTTCGGGGGCGCGGGCCTGAGCGACGGGGACCGCTATCGGCTTCTTTTGAGATTGATGAGGGCCCGGCGGGATCGCCGGGCCTTTTTTATTACGGTGCTGGCCCTGGTCCGGCCGGACGGCCGGCATCTTTTGTGGAAGGGCCGCCTGGACGGCCGCCTGACTCGGACCCCGGCGGGCCGGGGCGGCTTCGGTTACGACCCCATATTTCGGCCCCGGGGTTCGACCCTGACCCTGGCCCAGATGAGCCCGGACCAGAAGAACGCCATTTCCCACCGAGCCCGGGCGATGCGGGCCTTCCTGGCCGACGAAGCCAGGGTGCGAACCTTCCTGTCCCTGTAAACCCGGGATTTTTACTTGCCTTCGTCTTTCACTTCCTCGAAGTCGGCGTCCACCACGTTGTCGTCCTGGGGCGGGACCTCGTTCTGGTCCGGCCCGCCGCCGGCCCCGGCCTGCTGGCTGGAGGCCTGGGCATACATGGTCTCGGCCAGTTTGTGACTCAGGGTGGTCAGGGCCTTCATCTTGGCCTCGATGGCCGTCTTATCGCCCTGCTCCAGGATGCCGCGCAGGTCGGCCACCGCGCTTTCCACCTCGGCCCGGGTGGAGCCTTCGATTTTGTCGCCCAGGTCGGCCAGGCTTTTTTCCGTGCTGTAAATAAGCTGGTCGGCGTGGTTCTTCAGTTCCACCAGTTCCCGGCGGGCCTTGTCGTCCGCGGCGTGGATCTCGGCGTCCTTGATGAGCTGCTGGATTTCCTCTTCGCTCAAGCCGCTGGAAGCGGTTATCTGGATGGATTGTTCCTTGCCCGTGCCCAGGTCCTTGGCCGAGACGTGGACGATGCCGTTGGCGTCGATATCGAAGGTCACCTCGATCTGGGGCACTCCCCGGGGGGCGGGGGGGATGCCCACCAGTTCAAAGCGGCCCAGGGTCTTGTTGCCGCTGACCATCTCCCTCTCGCCCTGAAGGACGTGGATGGACACGGCCGGCTGGTTGTC
>Ga0082212_10006961_pt1 | contig 15067 bp, 13 predicted proteins | sample TergutNt197P3_FD_71548 | JGI IMG/M metagenome (GOLD analysis project Ga0082212, IMG submission 71548) | Neocapritermes taracua P3 segment gut microbial communities from Petit-Saut dam, French Guiana - Nt197 P3 | ecosystem: Host-associated > Arthropoda: Insects > Digestive system > Gut ...
GAACTTTTGATGAACTTATTAACGCGCTAAAACAAGCTCTGGATTCTGTTACTTATAATGATATAGTCGGTTGGTTTTTACATCATGGATATATTGTAAATATATAATGGAAGTGCTATATGAGCGTGAATATCATCGTAGAAAAGCTGCTAAAAAACGTGCCACGGAAATAAAAAGGCTAAAAAGAAATCAGCGTAAACTTTAGTGAAAATACCGTACAGAACCGTTAGGTGATGTGCGGTATTTTTACGTTACCACACAAAACGTCATACTACCCAAGCTTCAATATTTGTACGGTAACATCGGCGGTCGCAACCGCCGAAATCCCCCTCGGAGAGCCCACGGACATCTTTCGGTTTGCCCGAAAGTGTCAGAGTGGGTCACGCACTTTGACAAAGTGCGTGTAAAGATAGTTGCGGTTCGCGTGTGCGTCAGCAGTGGCGTTACACCATTATATCACGAAAGTGAGGTTATGTAAATAAAAATAAAAAGAATTTTACGGTAGTCCGTAATGCGGCATATACAGCCGCTTCAATTGAAGTTCGCGAGCGTCATAACGAACGCAAAAACGAGTCATATTATAATGCGGATATAATCCCCGAACGTGCAGGATTGAACTATTGTTATTTGAAGCACATTATGGCTGATGGCACTCCTATTAGTTATGAGCAGATTTTCAATAGCTGGGTCGCTTCCGGTAAGATAGTCAAGCGCGGTTTGAAGAAGGACGCAAAGGTTTTTGATGAGTTAATCTTTGATGTAAACTCAGCGTATTTCGAGGAAAACGGCGGGTACGAGTTTGCTAAAAAATTTTTCGAGGAAGCGTATAATTTGGCAGTAAAAGAAGTAGGCGGCGAGGAATATATTCTATCTGCGATTATGCACGCTGATGAGAAAAACACTGCGTTGTCCGAAAAACTCGGTTATGACGTTTATCATTATCATTTGCACGTTGTTTATATACCGATTGTTCAAAAGGAAGTTAAGTGGACGAAACGATGTAAAGATCCCAATTTAGTAGGTACAATTAAGGAAGTTATTTCGCAGATTTCTCACTCCAAGAAATGGTCTAAGTTCAAGAACGAAAACGGTAAGTGGGTTAATTCATATTCACTGTTACAAGACCGATTCTACGAGCATATGAAGGCGGCAGGATTTGATGGTTTTGAGCGGGGTGAACGGGGTTCTACCTCAGAGCATTTGAGCGTATTGGATTATAAAATTCAGCAGGATAAAAAGCGGCTTGCCGCGAACTCCACATTAGCAGACAAGAAACAAAAAGAAGCGGATTTTTATGTCCAAGAAACAAAGGTGCTGAAAGAAATGTCTGCTTCGCAAAAAGAAATAGACGGTATGGCGCATCTGGGGAAATCCGGTGACAGACAGATTATCACTAACGATGATTGGCGAAAAGTCTCCGAGATGGCAAAACGATGTGTTTTAATGGACGTTAAAGTAAAAGATTTGAAAAAGGAGTTCGACTCTTTGAAACAGCAAGTTGATTCCTTAAAGAAACAAGTCCAAAAATACAAAACGCTTTGGGAAAATCTCTATGCGAAGACACAAATTCTTGTTAAAGCTCTTGCTCACGCACCGAAAAAACTGATGACTTTCGTTCATGAGCTACTTAGTCAGCCGCCAGAGAATGTTCAAGAGAAATCGATACCTGTACAGGAGCAGAATAAACCGAAATTTTGGGAGGGAATACGTTAATGAATTATAACGAAAAATTTAACGAGTTGGACTTAATAAGCGGTGAAAAATATCCGCATCATGACATCGGAATAGCGAGGTTATTCCACGACTTGCACAAAAATATGCTGTGTTTCGTTTCCGAAACGAAATCATGGTATGTTTTTAATCGGAGGTGGGTTAAAGACGAAGAAAACCTTGCGGCTATGGAACATTGCAAGGATTTTGCCGAATCGCTAATCGCGTATGGCGAAAAATGTTTTGAGGAAGACCCTGAAACTGTGATTTTTAAGAAGTATACGTTGAGATTTCATAGCCGTACTCAACGAAAAAGTTTACTCAGTGACGCACGTTCGATTGCCCCGAAAAGTCTGAACGACTTCGACAAAAACAAGCTGCTATTCAACTGCATAAATGGTACGCTCGATTTACGTACTATGACACTTCGCTCGTTCGCCGCAGAAGACTATATCACCATGATTTCAAAGGTGAAGTATGTCGTGGGTGCTGTCAGCAAGCGTTGGGAGAGTTTTATCAGTGAAGTCATGTGCGGCGATGCCGAGGCTAACCTTTGTTATGGTCACAAAATGGTAATTGAGGAAAATTCTTACTTTGTTGAATAATGTAGAATTTTGTCGACTACATTTATCCGAGGCTAACCTTTGTTATGGTCACAAAATGTACCAGTTTTTTTGACATAATTCTACGGAAAAATGTGATTTAAACTACAGTTAGCAGAGTTAGTCAAGAGCTTTCCGTTGTTGATTTTGACTTGAAATACAGATTTAATTTCTCTCGCTGTGTCTCTTACCATGATTAAAGAGGTTAATAAAAAAGCCTTGAATCCTGTATTCATCGGCATTCAAGGCTTTTTTATCTATATTACACATAATAAACAAAAATCAAAATGTTGCATCAAAATCAAAAAAGCCTGTGGTATATCTGAATTTTCCTTTGCTTTCAATGCGTAGAACAATTTTTTTAATAACATCGCTGTTCTTGAATATTGGGTTTTCAGGAACAGCTAATTTTATATCATAAAGCAAATTAACATACATTCCGTCTAACGCTTCTGAAATCTTGACAACTTCGCCTTGTACTACTTTACCAAACCAAAGTAATGCTATTTGTTGTTGCTCTTTAATAAGCTCAAATGCTTTTTCAGTCTCAGCAAACTGAATATATAGGTTATGATGATATGATAATTGTTCATTGCCATGAAACCCCACACTATGTTTTGTTATATTTATGTCTTTTTTACGAATTTTTTCTCTACCACAATAGCAATTTTTAACATCAATTCCTACAATGTCTCCTTTATGTGCAAAATCGGTTTCTTGTTTTCCCTCTATTAAAGTATCTAACTCCCGGTGTATTGATTTAATTACAGCTATAACATCGTAAAAATCTGATTTCGGTGAATTCACTATTTTTACAGAAGTAATCTTGATAAAATCACCAACATTAAGCGTTCCGCTTTTTATATGGACACGCCAAACCTTCCCTACGCAACTTGAGGGGGTAGATATTTCTGTTTCAAAAGAGAACAAGAGATTTTTTTTACACTCACTCATAATTTCATACCGTTGTTAATATTTCGCTTGCTTGGTTTTGTATTGCTCGAACCAAGCTTCGGTCTTGATACCAGAGTGTTTTTTCGCTAAGTGAAAAAATATTCACACTTCCTTTTTCATCGGATTTGAAATCGATAGACACAGGAATTATTGCCGCAGTATCTGGTTCGATTCGTGCAGTTCTTAATTCGCCTAAATCTGTATTTTCAGTATGAGGAACACTAACACTTCTGCAATGCTCCGTGATTTTTTTACAAGCTATATCATATTTATTTTTATTATAATTGACTAAATCAAACATAGTCAAAAGATAAATAAGTTTTCCGTTTGTATGGTATTGTTCATAAAGTTCAGCGTACTCGGTCATTACATCTTTAAAATCGTCTGAAAGCACTTTATTTATCGCAAGACAACACACACCTATATCACTCATTGACATTCCTTGTTGCCTTGAGTTCAAAAATTCAAGTTGACCCGCAGTATCAATCAATGTGAGCTCAACACCTAAATCGTCAAAAGAAGCATTCTTAATTGAATGGCTGACATTACTGGCTCTTCCGTACTTTGGGTCTTTAATGCTTTTAACAGCGTGGGGATTTACTAAATACGAATACAAATAGTCGGATTTGTAGTCAGAACCTACTTTTTCTTTCAATTCTTTTTCCACATCTTTCATGTTTATGCCATGTGACTTAGCATACATATAGCCTATGATAGTGCTTTTCCCGTAATCAGCACCACCAAAAAATACAACTTTGGGTTTCATTTTCTAATTTCCTTTCTGCAAAACATATATCAAGCATTATTTCTTGATTTTTTCTGCTACAATGAAATGCATTTGAGGTCTTCCCTCAGAAAGTAGCTTCCTTAGGAATTTATCAATACGTTGGATTGATTCATCGTCGAGTGAATTCTCCCAAACATCATAGCACTGATTTGGGAGAAAACACATAGGTATTTCTTTAATAATTCTCAATCCACTGGATTGCAATAGTTTATTTAAAACTGTATCTTCTACGACATTCTTGCGAAGCGTATCTTTAGCAGTTTGACTGTCCAATTGCAGGAAATCACAAAACGGCGATAAAACATTCCATGATGTGAATGCAAATAAACCATCATTTTTCATTGTGTTCACTATTCCTTCAAGAAACGATGGCAAACGATTTCGAGGTACATGATTAAATGTTCCCATCATACACGTCACAAGTGCAAAGTGGTCATTGATTAACGAACCATCAGATATATCGTGTAACGTAAAAGACATATCAAGTTCTAAATTTTTAGATGCTTGTTTTTTGCAGATGTCGATGGCTATTTCCGAAATATCATACCCCTGAGCTTGATACCCACGATGAGCAATCCAAGTAGGCCACCTACCGGTAGCACATCCTATATCAAGCGCAGTTCGTGTGGAAGTGCGACTTTCAAGTTCTAATACAACATTCAGCATATGACTGGTTTCCATAATTTTCTTTGCTTCATCTGCTGGTGGACTTGCTTCATAGCACATATAATCCACAAGATTATATTGGTCTTTACGTTTTTTTCCCAAAAACTCAACACCGCTTTCGGATATAATCAACTCCTCAATAAGCAAGATGTTTCCTCCTATTATAATTATTTGTTTTCCGACACTATGGGAAATATCCATTACACAATCCTATTTACTGTGAGTCGGTATGTTCGCAAGCACCTCCGTATAGATAGGCGATATCTTCATTAAGTTGTATCGTCTTTAAGTTGTTGCAAGATCGCACGAACTGCATCATGCTTGCTATCACCGCAACAATCATATGTGATAGCTAAGATTCCTTTTTTGCTTAAATCTCTACGCTTTTTTATCTTTTCGTCTTTATTGCATCCAACAATGGCATAATGATCTATTCCCATCCCTCGTGCGTCATTAATAAATTTAATTAAGTGCTTTATTGTAGCATCGTTATCCAAACTACAGCCTAAGAAAAGTAATGTTCTGTTAGCAAGAAATTTTTCTAAAGCGATTGTGAATTTAGTTTCGCCAGTTGCCGGATATGCATCATCATACGTTTCTTTAGTGAAAATAATCGATTCTGGCTCAGAAACACAACCATGTAATTTAACAATAATAGTTGTTCTATCCTGCATTGCACGATTTAATTGTGCAAAGTTGTGTGGTTGTGCGATTATAGTACCTCCAGAATAAAGTCTTTCCAAAAATCTGTCAAAGTTGGTTGTTATAACAGCATCATAAAAAAGTTTTGGTAAAAGACCATTAGCCTCATCTTGAGATTGATTGATAATGCGATGCCATGCATCTTCTGAGTAATGACCACCAAAAGCATTTTCGAAGTAACGATTAAAGGTTGCACGACCAATACCATCGTATAATATAGAAGCGGCGTCTAAGATGTTCGACGGCATTTTATCGCAATTAAGGTAATCGCTGTGCTCTTTGTATGCTTCACTAAGAAATTGTCCCCATAAGGGAAATCCTGCCAACGCTGACATTCCTGCTCCAACAAAGGGAACAAGATTTCTATAACCGTATTGTTTACAAATGTCATCGTAAATCCCCCTATTTAGTTTATCAAATTGCATAACTTGTTCAAAAGTAACTCTTGCTTTATTATTTGATAATAAATAATTTTGCGTTAATCTTTCTATTGCTTCTTGAAGCCCTGGATAAGAATGTTGCAAATAACTTAATGCCTCATAAGCATCAAGAGCCCTTTTTTTCTCGCCACATTTTTCACAAAGTTCTCCAATACGAAATAAAAACGGTGCAATTTGTATTTCTGGTATTTCTTCAAGATTGTTTCTAAGAATTTTAATTGCACTCGAAAGTGTTCCAACTCGCTCGAATGCCTTACTAAGAGGCATTAATGATTTCAAAAAGTATTCCTTGTCATGTTTTGTTTTTTGCAATGCGACAACAGCATCATTAAATTGTCCTGTACTAATAAAGTAAAGCCCTACAAGATAGTTGGTTCGTGCATCTGATAGATGAACCGTCCATTTTTGTAATAAGTTTCCTGCTGTTTTTAATTCACCGTCAGACAACGAATCCCACTGTGTTTCAAGAATATTTGAAGCCAGAACAAGTGTTGGGATACTTGTTAACGCCGAAAGAAAATTATAAGATTCCGTTATATTTTCAAAAGCATTTTCAATTTCTTGAACGTTCGCTTTAAAATTAGAATTTATCATAATTTTAAAGCAGTAAAGTCTGCCATCTCCGCAAGCAACGTATAAGCGATTATTGTCGTGTGATATTGAAATATTCCAAATTCCTTCTTTGAATTCTATTGAACCTATGATGCGCGATGTCGCGTTTGGAGCTAATACAGAAAGTTCACCATTGAGCGTTCCAACAAACAAAAAATCACCAAACGTAGCGATTCCACAAACGCTACCATCAAGTGTGGGGTCTGTCGATAATTCAATTCCTTGAATCACTGGAGAGTTGCTGGAACTTCCTGTATAATGGTTAGAAGAAATTTTGTCATATATAGTATTGTAACATACATTAGTGTTTGATAAAATTAATTCGGGAGTAAACGACAAGCCATCATCAATTTGAAATACACCTATTCCTTGAGCAGTGACGAATATTTTTTTATCATGCGAAGAAATACCATACGCACTTGAACCTAAATTAACGTAGTCTGCATTGGATTCTAAATCGGATAATCGAATTCGACCACAACGTCCATCCCACAGAGTCCAATATAAAAAGTCATCGCTGAGATAAACATCCCAACATTCAGTTTTGTAATCAATTCTAAATATGTCTACAGAATTTTGTCGAAGAACTACCGCTCCACGGTCATTCACTTTATCAGCAAGTGCGCAGGCGATAATAAATCCTTTCTCGGTTAAACGATGCGCTACGCCCCATGCGGGCATATCAAACACTGTCCGTACAAGTTCTTTCCCCGATGAATCAGAGATAACCGTTAATCCGGACAAATCACATACGGAAACACTTTCAGTCGCACTGTCGTAGTGACAATCTATTATGCCACGTCCATAGCGTTTTGACCAAGCGACATCAAGAAGATGTGTTAAGGCATTACTCAATGTTATCACCTATATTAAAGGCAACCGCTTTGTGTGAGTTTCTCACTCATAACCGAAAAACGATTAAATTTTGCACAGTACCATTATGGTTTTGCGTAATTTACTTACACAAGCGATTTACCTCTACCTTTCCTAATAATATAAGTGATTCTTGCGTCACTAAAATATGCGAGAGCCAATCTGAACTGAATCAGCTACGAATATTGGCGTTGCTTGTGATTGGTCAGCAGGGCTTTCGGGATGAGGTGCCCCAAGAAGAAGAACTTCGGAGGTATATGCACCCATTTCTCGTGCCGAAAGATTTATGCATACCACTACATTACGCCCAACGAGTTCACTTTCTTCAAGTAAAGCATATTGTCCCACTGACTGTTTTTGACCAAGAAAACCAACGTCAAGCGTAAACACGCGACAAGGGCTTCTTGTTTCTTTTGCCATCGGTGCTGCGATGACCTTGGCAACTCTCATATCGACATTGTCGAATTTGCCAAACGTGATTTGCGGCTTAGGGTCTTGATTTTTCATAGATTTCCTTTCTTGCACCGACAATATAGTCGATACATATGCAGTTAATGCATATTTGTTATAATTATTTCAGCAACACAAAATATTGCTAAACATACATAAGACTTTACTGCGAAGATTGAAGTTTTGGCTTAAACCAAGTGGCAACTCCTTTTCCCTCAATAATATCATACAAGTCTTCTGGGCGAAGACTGTTAGCGATGACCATTGATATTCCAGATTCCATTGTAATTTTTGCGGCATTTAATTTTGTTGTCATACCGCCTTTACCTCTTTCAGAGCCAACGCCCCCCGCAATTTTGTACGTTTCATCGTTGATATATGTGATAATGGGGATAAGTTGCACATCTGAATTAATTCGCGGGTCTTTATCAAAAAGTCCATCAACATCCGACCATATAACCAAAGTATCTGCTTTTATTAGTTTGGCAACATAAGCTGATAATGTATCATTATCACCGAATAAATCGTCTGAACCAATTTCGTCAGTTGCAACCACATCATTTTCGTTTATAATAGGTAATACGCCATATTCAAACATTGCATTAAATGCGTCCTCTATATTGCTACAATTATTTTGATTCTTTAAGGCAGATTTTGTCAGCAGAACCTGAGCAACGCGTTGATTGTAAACATTAAAGAGTTCTTCATACATTGCCATCAACCCACTTTGACCAATGGCTGCCAACGCTCGTTTTTTTGCCGACTCATCTGGCTTTATACTAAGATTGATTTTACCCAATCCTATACCCATCGCTCCTGATGAAACTAATACAACTTCATATCCCATGTTTTTTAAATCGCACACAACACTAACCATTTCCTCTATGTGACAATAATCCAAACAGCCTGTACAGTGGGTAAGCGATGATGTACCAATTTTTATTACAAGCTTTTTTGCATTCTTTGGCATTTCTGAAATCCCACCTCCAAGATTCGAGTATTGTAATTATTTATTTTGAACATTAACAGCAGTTGCATCAACATACATTTTATGACGAGTTATTACAGTCTCTCCTTTTTGTTGAGTTTTGCTTTTTATGTCAGAGCTACTTAACCTCGATATGCCACGTCCTATTTCGATGGAATCTTTATTCAAAATAGCTACTACCGACTTAGCATCAAAATTTCCTTTCACATCAATTATTCCAACAGAAAGTAAATTGTGGCTTGTGTTAATTAATTCGCTTACCGCATTCTCATCAACAATAACTGCACCTAAAATAGGTTGCTTTTCAATCGGCAGTTCAACTTTTTGGGAGTTAATAAATATGGTAAATGTTGGGTATTCTCCGTTCACGCATATTTTCTCAATAGAAACTCTGTCAAATAAATTACGAATGGTGTATGGTGTGCTATATGGAGTCAATATCATTGGCGATTTGTTGCGAATATTAATATTCTTTGCCGCATTAAGCTTTGTAGCCAACTCAGAACGGCGCGATTCGTCAAACGGAATTTTTCTGCTCGTATCAAAGCAATAAAACGGAAGTGATTTGGTATTTTGGATTGGGTCAATTGTGTAGAGCATACCCTTTCCAGATATAGAAACAACTGCATCGGCATTAATCGCCACAGCTATCTTAGCGGCAAAGCCATCGTCTTCTTCGCTGTGATTTTCCTTTAGCGAAACATCTTCCATAATTATCGGAATTATTCTTGGAAAATTTCTAAAAAGTTGTTTTATGGTTTCGGCTGTTTTCCTTGCTTTAAAAGTCACCCCACGCGAAACGTTCTTTTTTGAATTGAGTAAGTCTTTTATTACATTAATTTTAACATCATCTGTGTTAGATTGAGAATTAACAATGCCTTCAATCGTTCGCAATTTTTTATTTAATTCTCCGGTAACATCGGTTTCCATCGAGGATACAGAAAACCCAATAATTCTTAAATTATAATTGGAAAAACCATCGTAAAAAAGGTTCACAATATCATTGTGAACCAATGATATTAATGCTGAGTAAAGGCTGGAAGCTATAGACGGATTATCAAAAGTAATATGTGACTGCATATACTGGTGTTTTGTTTCTTCCAAAGAATCAGAAACTACAATAACGACACGACGTTTCGAGTTTGAATTAACTAATTGTGCAATATCTCTGATAAAATTCTTGAAACTTCTAATATTTAAAATGCCGGTATTGTGTGAAAAATTACCTATGCTTACATTGATGACTATTGTTTTTGCATCTGACAATTTATTTATTGAATGAATAAACGCCTCTTTAGAATGCGAGAACTCCTTATTTAAATGTTCAAAAAAATCCATGCGTTTACACCTCCTTTTTATACTGATGTCAGCTATACACAACTTTTTTTGAGTATCTGAGTGACAGGACTCGAACCTGCGGCCTCTTGACCCCCAGTCAAGCGCGCTACCAATCTGCGCCACACCCAGAAATAATCGAGATGACAGGATTTGAACCTGCGGCCTCTGCGTCCCGAACGCAGCACTCTACCAAACTGAGCCACATCTCGAAAAAGCTATTATTAACTTTTTCTTCGCACCCCATGTAACAAACTTTACAGTATGTTACTACGGACGGATTTGCTTGATTATAAAAAGGAAATCAGGTTGTTGGTTTGGAGGTCATAGCATGAACTTTCGGACAGGCAGTCATAAAATTTTTTAGAAATTTAGGCATTAAAAAAGCCCATGTAACATACTGTAAAGTAAGTTACGAGCTACAGCCCTATTTATAAGGAGGATTCACCATGACTACAGAGCCAATCAGAAACAAAAATCAAGTCCGTGAGTTGTCGGAATATTTTCTCAACCGAGGTCAGACCCGCAATTACGTCCTTATCGTCCTCGGAGTACACACGGCACTCCGCATCAGCGATTTGCTTCGCTTGCGGTGGGAGGATGTTTACGATTTCGAGAACCGCCGCGTCCGCACGAGTGTCACTATCACCGAGGGCAAGACCCGAAAATCAAAGACATTTGCTATTAATAAGGATGCCGTCAGAGCATTGACTTTGTTCGCCACACAATCTGTTCGGCAAGGAGCATTCCTCATTGAGAATCCGCAAACCAAGAAAGCAATAAGCCGAATACAAGCCTATCGAATAATCCGCTATGCCGCCGAGATGCTGAAGTTCCAAACTCGTGTGTCGTGTCATTCGCTCAGAAAGACTTTCGGCTACCACGCTTGGAAGAGTGGAGTTTCACCGACAATTCTCCTTGACGTATACAATCACAGCTCGTTAGCGGTCACTAAACGTTACCTCGGTGTCAGTCAAGATGATAAAAACGCTGTGTACTTGGGTTTGCGTCTAATTTCTTAATTGTTCGACTTAATAGTATCTTGAGTCGTTTTATTTTGCGGCTCTGTTTCGCCATGCTCTGCTTTCAAATCCTCAATCACTCCACGCATAACGCAAAGTCGCCCAATCACGGAAATTACAACGTCCAAATCCTCTTCGGTTAAACCGCTCATACCATTAAAAGCCCTGTGTACCAAATGCGGACACCGACTGCGGTCATCGAAAAACTCAGCGGGGGTAATCTCGAAATACTCAATAATCTTGAACAACTCTTTCAAAGGCGGCAAAGCCTTTCCCGCAGAAATATTATAGATGTAGCCGCGGCTCTTTCCCAAGTCGTAACTCATCTGATATTCCGATAAATTCCTGCTCAACCGCAACTCGGTAATGCGGTCACGGACGAATTTTTCGTACATTACTCAAATCCTATTCTAATTATTATATCATAAAACATCGCACCGACAGTAGAAATATACTTGTTGTATTTTGCCGAAAACGCTTGTATTATCCAAGAATATATGTTATAATGAAAAATGCCGTGTCAAACCTACTCGAATGACAAGGGATTTTAGAAGTTTTTAGCGAAAATCGGAGGTGATTATGAAAGTCCTGCTCGTCGAAGATGAAGTCGCTCACTGCGACAAATACGTGAAATGCACCGAGAATCTCCCGTATTCGGTGGAGTTGAGCGTTGCTAACGGTCTGAGAAAGGCAATCAAGTTCGCCGAAAGCGGCGATTTCGAGATTATTCTGCTCGACCTTGAACTCAACGAGAGTGACGGTGACGGAATCGCATTCTTGCAATGGCTGAAGACCGCCAAGCTGAAACAACGGCCGTTTATCATCGTAATCACTAACAACCGCTCTAAAGTTACTCACAACATCGTCCGCAACCTCGGAGCGGACTATATCTTCATGAAAATGAAGCCCGACTACTCTCCCCGTCTCGTGTTCGACTTCGCCCTAAACTGCTTGAAAAGCCAACCGCAAGAGGAGAAAGAGCAGAATGACTCTCTTGAAAACGCTGTTGCTCGTGAAGTCGAGAAAATCGGATTCACCCACGATGTTATCGGGACGACTTACTTAATTCACGCGATTTTGACTGTTCTCTATGCAGGGAAACCGAAAATATCTATGGACAGGGACGTGTATCCCGTTATTGCGAAAAAATTCAAAAAGACCGACTGGAGCGTCAGCCGTGCGATTAGAACTGCGATTGTGCGGACGTGGCGAATGACCGACATCGACACGCTTGTCGAAAACTACACCACCAACATCGACTTTGACCTCGGCTACCCGACTAATAAGCAGATGGTTTTGACCATTGCCGAGAAGATTAAAAGGGTGAGCGGGGGTGCGGCATAACCACACCCCGCCTTGCGATTACAGACGCATAGATGCAAAAAACGTATCTAAAATTGCTTGCCACATAAATTTTACTTCCTCCTGTTTCGTATTTTATCTTTTAACGATAACACGGAATCACGGAAATAAAAGTATGTCCTAAAAGTCGAAATTTGTCTTTTTAGAGGTGATATGAATTTCTTTTTATTTTTCAAAACAGTATTATTAGTGTTTTTCTCATACATGGTATACAGAAGGATAATCGATAAAAAACCTATTTTATCAAAACCGATTATTTTCGGCACGTACATTGCTTTCCCCGCACTGACTCTATTCCTTCTGTCGGCATATGTAATTGAGCCGCTTAACGCAGTAATTACGGTTATTGCTCATGGATTTTTAGCCTCAATGATAGAAAAAAACGAATTTAGACGAAAAGTCTTTTACTTTGGAATCTCCTGTGCTGTAAGTTATATACCGTTTCTTATCTCTACTGCTATATCAAGTTTTATAATGACGTTTATATTTGGTATAGAAGGATTGAATATATGGCTTATGATTTTGATTTTTGCCATTGAATCTATATTCATGCTCGCAATTTACAGAATAAAATTTAAAACAACGATTGACTTCAACAGAAATATCACAAGTGCGGGGACTGCAATAGCAGGGATTGTTCTTGTTGTTTACGGCATCATGCGTAACGACAATGAAACAACAACGGATTTCTTTTTACAGATTTCGGGAATCATCCTCTGTGCATTAGGTCTATATTGGTGGGTGAAAAAGGAGTCGGTTGATACTTACAACGAAAAACTGAAAGATTCAAAAATATCAAAACAACAAGAGGAAATATGGACGTTGAATGACATTCGGCTCGAACTCGAAAAAGCCCTTCACACCGATAGCAAAAAGCTTCCTGCATATCAGGAAGCTGTAGAAAACTTGATTATTCAGACCGATAATCAATCGGTGAGGAAAAAAGCAATTCGGATACTTAACGAATTCAACGCTGTGAGAGTGGAATTTTCAAAAGAAATCACATGGGAAGTCAAAGATGAGTTGCCGTCCACCGGAATGGCACTTTTAGATGCGATTTTTCGGTATTACAGCGGAATTGCTGCAAAGAACGGAATTGACTTTGAGTTGATGGTTGACGGCAATATAAACCAAATTATCAAGATTATCACTCAATCTCAACTTGAAACGCTCGTGTCTAATCTGCTTGATAATGCGGTCATCGCAGTTAAGAAGAACGAGATTTCAAACGGAAAAATAACCGCCTGTTTATGGTCGGACGGTTTGAGTATAAAAGATAATGGCACATCGTTCAGCGATAGTGTCATTGCGGATTTGGCACGATGCAAAGAAACGCTCGTTCCCGATGAGGAAAGCGGCGGTGGTATAGGTTTTGTAACAATTTTTGAGATTACCAACGAGTGTTCCGCAAGTGTTGAGATTACGCAGAATAACGGTGAAAAGTCGGTGGTAGTGCGATTCGATGGAAACAATCAGCTCGTCATTGACAGTCAGTATAAATATGAGTTTATCACTCATAGTGTTTGTGAGGTGACTCCCCAGAGGTAGATAATAAAGCGATTTTTACACTATATAATCAATGTAAGCACGGTCTTTTTATAATTCTATATTGCCAATATTGCCGATTGTAGTCAAATATGCTCTGTATAAGGTTTTCGGCAATGGATATCTCCTCTATTTTCAACATCTTAATCACAGAAAATTGACAGCTATAAAACCAGTTATTAAGTGATTTTATAACGAATTGGCAACATTGGCAATATGTTTTTATAGATTGAGCTCAATAATTTTACTTTTACTGCCTTGCTTTTTTATAATTTCAATGTGACCCTGTGTCTGTAATTTCTCTAAAGTGCTGTCAAAATCAAAGTTTTGTCTTCCGATAGTTATACGTCTGACATCTCTGATTGTCTTTTCTTTGTCGGAATCCCATTTTTTCAGAATGTTCAGCAAATACTCTGTATCGGACTCTCGTGCTTTTGAATTTGGCTTCGTCTTTGTAAACAACGCCACCGCATTAGCCGCATACCACTCGGCGAGAGACGAAGCACGACGGATTATATCAGAATCAATCTCTGCACGACCCTCGCACACCGCAACAATCCCCGCAATACGCAACATCTGACCGACTACCTTGCCAAACCAGTCACGCATATGAGCATAGTCACCGTTGTTTCTCAAACGAGGTTCATTCGCTTTGCCGTATTCATGATAAGCAACACGCCCGTCGTTAGTGAGAGGAATCTCATATGACGGCGATTCTTTGTCGAGCGTGTAATCCAGCAACCGCCTAATAAGCGAGTTATACTCCGCTTTAACGGCGACAGGAATATCAGCAGTGTCAACGACTCTAAACCCAAGGTTAGAGTGGCACAACGCATAAAGAAAACGAGCAGGCAACCCTTTATCACGGAAAGTCTTGTTGTTTACCATACTCGCCGCAACATCGGTTTGGCAGGTCAAAATCAGCGACAACCGAGGATTTTCTATGCTGTTTCCTTTACGCCCGATTCGCTTAACATCGACACTATCGCCGCTATACGCTTTGAGATACACATCGAAAC
>Ga0082212_10006962_pt1 | contig 15067 bp, 9 predicted proteins | sample TergutNt197P3_FD_71548 | JGI IMG/M metagenome (GOLD analysis project Ga0082212, IMG submission 71548) | Neocapritermes taracua P3 segment gut microbial communities from Petit-Saut dam, French Guiana - Nt197 P3 | ecosystem: Host-associated > Arthropoda: Insects > Digestive system > Gut ...
TTGCAAAGAGTAAAAACGGTTTCATTTTTACGAATATACTTCCATATAAACAACGGGATAATGCCGTAGGTAAACTGAGCGGCAAAACCCAACACGCAGATTATCGGGCTGTATCCCGAAATGATGTCGGCGGCAAGGTTGCCGATAGCACAGCCTAACGCGCCGGGTATGCCGAGCATTAACCCGAACACGGGCGGCAGGGCGCTTGCCGGACGCATTTCGGTAATCTCCATGACTTGGAACAGTTCACGGAAAGGCATGGTCACGATTAAAAATATCACCGCCGTAAAAAACGTGTTTCTAATCAAAGTTATGGAAAAAAACCGAACACTGTTCTCTGTTTTCGTCACTGCCCGTTATCCCTCCCGCCGTAAAAAACGCTGGAAATATCACGCCTTTCCACTAAAATTGCGTTTTGATTCAATGCGGTCAAAATCTCGTCCATAATGGTTACGATGTCGGCTTCGGCAATGTAAGCGAAGGTGTATACAAGGGTGTTCTCCTGTGTCAGAACATCCTTTTCGTCAACCCAACCGCCGCCTGCGTGGCTCATAGTCCAGCCTTCCGCGTATTTCGCACAGATGCCGTTCACGATTTCCACCGCTTCATCGGTGGGTATAATCTGCCCGTATGTATCCTTGTCATTTGTGCCGATGTACAGAATGTACTGCCCGTTTTCCGCCGATTCAAAGCCAAGGGCGCCGCCGCCGGCGCCGCCGGATGGAATAAACAAATACAGCATGACAAACAGAACTGCCAGCAAGTTCACCGCCAGCAGAGTAAACACAGCAATCCATTTTTTCTTGTCGTCTGGTTCATTGCAGCCATAACGTGTCCACATAGCAGTTGCCTCCCGTTCCCTATATGTTTTTTGAAAGAACTATATAACAGTAAGTACACCGGAAAACCCGGTTATGTCAAACACCTCAAGGACGTCGGATGACACATTTCTGAGCGCCAAACTTTTTCCTGAGGCCTTTGAGCTTTTCTGTCCCAGCAGCAATACCCGCAGCCCTGCCGACGATACATATTCGATCCCTGCAAAGTCCAATTCTACTTTTTCAGTCGAAGACATAATTTCCGTCAAAGCCTCATGCAATTGGGGGGCGGTCGTGGTGTCCAGCCGCCCCTTCAAGGTTAAAACGCCAATACTTTCGGTTTGTGTTTTTTCGATTTCCATAATCAACTCTCCGTTTATCCAAGCGTCATATCGCTTTCTTTTTCAATAGTTTGCGGCCTGTTGTTTTTGTTCCATTCATCGGTCTGCTCTTTCATTTCTTCGGGTGAAACTTTGCCCTCTTTGCGTAAACTTTCATTAATCAACTCGTCCGCCGACATCGACTTGGGCGGCATCGGATACAGCGCTTCTATTTCATCCTCCATCATATCAAGGGACATAGGGCCATCTGAGAAAGGATTGTAGTGTTCTTCATCATCCATATCCATACTTTCGCTGTCATTGACCTGCTCGTGAATCTGAACATCCTGCTCATTGACTTGCCCGTGAACCGGCGCTTGTGCCTGGACCTGAACCGGCGCTTTCTCCTGAACCATATCGTTGCTAAATTCGTCAACCATATCAAAACCATCGACATCTGTATGCCCGCCGCTGTCTTTTTCCACGGGCCCCGCATCCGGTTTCGCCACTGCGGGCGATTTTTCAAAGCCGATGTATTTGCCGGTAATCACCGCCGTGAACGTTTTGATGATATTGGCTAAGAATCCTTTGATGCCCTGGGATGCGTTGGTTCGGGAGTCCGCGGTGACAGGCTGGATCAGGCTGCCATCGGGCAGCGCTTCCCGCGGGCCGACTATCCCCATCGCCTTACAATGGTTGCCCTGTCCCATTAAGCCTATTACATTGCTCTCGTTGGCGCCATTTAGAAACAAAAGTCCGTTTACCAAGTCGCGGTCCGGGCCTCTGCCGAACGTTGTTTCTTCGGCCGTTTTTACCTCTCCGGTTTTTTTATCCATTTGATAGAGCTTTGTCATGAAAAGGTCGGTACCCGGCACCGGCGCAACCGTTACCATAGCCGGGAGGGTGGCGGATGGAGGCGCGGCCGCGGAAATAACATTCAGTATATCCTTGGGATATTCTCCCAATATGCCGGTATATATATCCATACCGTTTCCCGAGTCGTTCCCCAGATACCTTGTAAAGTCTTCGGGGGTACTGCATTTCAGTTGGGTCATCAGCCGCAGCGCCAGCGCGTCGCCAAGATCGGTGTTTGCCCCGAGGAGCTTTCGTACGATTTTATCGGCGGAGTTTTGTCCCGTGTAGTTATAATCATGCAGGTCTGAATTCAGCGTGGTGTTGGCAAATCCCGCCTTGAACTGATTCGCAATCATCGTCTTCGCCGCGTCCTGAATGAGCTTCTGTGTTTCAGGCTCCCCCTTGTCATACATATCCGCCAGCTGATTTTTGATGCTCAGGCGGATTGATGGGTTTAATTGCTTTGCGGTCGAGAAGAATACACAGTTGCCTCCTCCTCCGCAATGATAGGTATCGTGAAACCTGTTATTTGTGTCTGCCATGATTTAATCCTCCTTGTTATTTTCTGAGACCTGCCGGTTCCTTTGTCGGCAGTTTAATACTATCCAACCCGTCTTTAATTTCTTTTGAGGTTTTGTCAACGGTTGAAGAAATGATCGGTCCCTTTATCTCTTTCATGTTCGCGTCCAGCACGTTTCCTTTTGCGTCAAAACCGCCGATCTCTTTCCTTGTCGGTTCGATATTTATATCTATGCCGTTATCCTTCGTGTCTGTGGGACTGTCTTTCGTATTGCCGCTAAGGCTTTGTCCGCGCTGCTTAAGTTCGTCTTTTATTCCGTTAATGCGCTCGTCCTTTGTTTTCTCCCTGTTCCCGGTAATCTTTTTAATGTATTTTTCCTCGGCTTTTTGCCTCTCGAGATAACCCGCGTAGTCGTCATATACCTTGGAGACGCCCTTGAGGCCCTTCCCGGTGAAAACCGCCGTAACCGCGCCTATAAAACGTTCAAATTTCGACGTGGGCCCGTCATAGCTGATTTCAGGCATTTTGGGCTTAAGGGAAACAAACTGCGATTTGCCGTTTTCATCCGGCTTTTGAAGCACATCCACGGACTGCTCGCGCTGCATTGCGTAAGCGGCAACCAGACATTTTTTCCCGTTGAGGCCAAGGTCCTTGAGGTTGCTATCCTTACACAACTCATTGACGCTTTTGCCCCCTATGAAAATGTTGTTAAATGCGTTATTGACGTCTTTCGGCTCAATAAGATTGCCGAAGTTTCTGTTAAACATTTCAGCGCCGTAATCCACATCCCTGCTGTTAAGGTTCGCGCCGACGTCAAGCATATTCACGACGCGTTCACCGAATCCCTCCGTACTTTTAAGGGATACGCCGTCCGGCACATACTCGAAGGTTTTCACGCCGCCCTGTCCGACGTCTTTCAGCTTCGCGTCAGCTGCTATTATGGCGATCGTATCCTTCGGTTTCGCCCTTTGCTGCTCCCTTTGTTGCTGATTGTTTGCCCGCGTCTGCTCCCTTTTGAGCTGTTCATCCATTCTTTTTGAAAACTGTGCGTAATCTTTGTTATAAGAATCTTTCGTCTTTTGCATCGCATCCACGTTTTCGTCGTTAAACAGCTCGTTGAGCGCTTTCTGCGCTCCGGTCGGAACATCATTAAGCTTTCTGTTCACCCACAAGTTGCTCAGGGCGGCAAGGTCGGACGCCAATTCGTTGCGCTCAAGCAAGTTTTTGCCTTTTACCCGTTCTCCCAATATTGGATGGTCTTTCATGCTGTCCAGTGTATTTTTCTGGTTTTCAAACGATAATTTGTCGTTGTTTCCCGCCGTTTCCTTCAAATCATCAAAATACACTCCAGTGTTCCTCAGGCCGGATTTCACCCAGTCAAGCAGGTCTTTCAAATTCCGTTCCCGTTCGTTCATGATATTCCTCCTCTATTTCTTTAACGTCTGGACGCCCATATCCGGCGGCTGAATGTGCTTATCTTCCTTCTGCATAGTTTTAGAAAAGTCCTTTCCGAGGTCAAATGATTTCATGTTTTCGTTCATCACATGCTGAGGGTCTTTTACCTTAAGGATATTAACGGTCAGTCTGTCCATTTCTTCACCGCAGCCTTTTGCGAATTCAGACGACAACTCCTCTCCCCTGTTCGTTTTTCCGTCTTTTGTTATATCGGAGAATGTCTGCTTCCCGTTCAGTTCCGCGTCGATTCTAGGCGCAAGTTTCTGCGAGCCTTTGGCAAGCCCAAACTCCGTAGAGTATATCGTCGGGTCTGCAAAGCTTTTTGTCGCAGCATAGTCAACGCGATATTTCGCCGTTTCGACATACTGCCCTATGTATTTCGCGGTATCGTTGACCGCGTTGAAATTTTTCTGCGGAAAGCCTTTTTCGCCGCCAAGTTTTGAAATAAGGTTTGAGCTGTAGTCCTGCGCCATATGCTGCAATGCCCCAAGCTTGCTGTAGTTTTGTACTACTTCTTTCATATTGCTTATGGACTTTAACGGTATTGGCTGATTGGCGTATGCTTCGCCCATAGCCAGATAGGTATTCTTATAGTCCTGCATGACGGGCGAGTTCATCTTAGCGTCTTGGATAGCTTTTTTGCCTGCTTCGCTCATGGCGTCGAACCTTGCCCGCGCCCTTGCCTTATCGATCAGGCCGTCAAGCTGTTCAAAGGTTGTATCGTTTTTCTCCTTCTCAGTCATTTTTTTAATATAGCCGTCGGTAAATTCCCGAAGGTTAAAGTTTTTATCAAATTCTATCGCCGCGGCCTCCCTTGCCTTGGTTTCGGCATCGCGGACAGCGTTGGTCGCTTTCATGATAATGTCGCGGAATTCGCTGATATGCTGCCTCTTTTCGCTGTCGTATTTTGGGTCGTCCGAGGCTATCTGATCGAGCCCCATACCTTTGTGCAGCATAAACATGGTATAAATGCCGACTTTGACGTTGGGCCGCCCTATATCCGCAATGACATTCGCCTTATCAATGTCTTCCTTAGACAAATCATTTTCGCTGCACAGGGCAAGGTTATGCTCAAAGACTTTTTCCTCTTTATCAATGGCGTCCTTGTATGGTTGCTGTATAGCCGTAAGTTTCTCTTTTGTAGCTATATCCTTTGTTGGGTCCGGCAAGAACACCGCCAGCGCCTTTTTACCGAGGGCCGCGATTTCATTGAAAAGGTCAGTCATCGTAAAATATATAAACGATTTTTTCTGAGGGGGTACGGATTGCTGTACCTGAACCGGCCTGAGCTCTTCCAGGCTGACTTCCTGACGTTTTGGCGGTTCCGGGGGGGCAGGCTCTTCGATTGTGGGCGCATCGTTTTGAACGACGGTTTTCTCCACTTTCCGCTCCTGCTTATCAAAGGCGTCAAACATCTGGTCGTAACGGGAGTCGTGCTGTCCTTTGCCGGGGCGGTTGGGCAGCAGCTCGTCAAGGGCTTTCGTCCGCTTCTGCCTTTCAAAATATTCAAACATGGGGCCATAATCAGGGTTATATTCCCCCTTGTTTTGGCGGTCGGGCAACATCTCGTCAAGTACTTGTATCCGCCTCTGTCGTTCTTCATCGCTGATATTGAGTTTCTGCTGCTGTTGTTGCTGCTCGATCTGCTGTTGTTGCTTTTCGAGTTCCTGCAAATCTATGCCGAGATCAAGGGGCCTCGGCTCTACATAGTTCTGCGCGCCGGGCCTCATCCAGCCTTCCAGATCCGGCGGCGACTGCTGACTGATTATTATTCGGAATTGGTTTAAATAATTATTTCTGCTAACAGCCGGTTTCATATCATTTCCCTCCTAACAATTTTACAAGTTGTCCCTTGTAATCGTTTACCCATTCGGTATACTGCTTTTGGGTATCAACAAGCGTGTCCTTATATTCGTCTTTATTGACAGTTCCTTCCGGATATATAATGTCTGTAAACTCATCAAAGCTATCAATTATCTGTTTGAGAAATTCATTCCTGCAGCGATATTCCGCCAAGCTTTCAAAATGGTCGTAATATCTGTTCACATCTTCAGCGCCGTCCGTTTTCATCTTGTCTATACGTATGATTTCATCGATGTCGTCGATATGGAACCGCGCCGGCTCGTCGGTTCCGAACCCCGTAACCTGTCCGTCGTATTTCGGCGAACGGCCTTTCCTTTCCATATAAATTTCATTTTGAATCTCGCGTTCGTTCGCAATGAAGCCTTGCTCCATTAAAAACATAACGTCTCGTTGATACGGGGTCAACTCCTGCAAACCGGCGCTTGCCGCCGCAACATTGGAATCCGCCATAATAATACCTCCTCATTTTTAATTTCTTTTATTTTCATCATATTAATACGATATAAAAACCCTTATAGCTCAAAAAAGCTTTTGAAGCTCCTCGGATGCGGATATATGCACCTGCGTTCTGTTGGTGGGGCTTGTAACCACGAAAGCGTTGCCAAGCGGATTATTGATGATTTCCTCCTGTTCGCTTTCGTTGATCGCCCCTGCTTTTTCATACAGCTTGCACAAATCGTGCATGTCATTCGGCGCCAATGCGAATATAAAGGAATACTGGCTCGCGTTGATGATCGCGGTTGACTTGCGGGCGATTTCCTCCGAGCCTACAAAGTCCTTAATATTTTGGGTTATAATGATCTGCATGCCGTTGTATTTTCGTATGCGCTTTGCCATCTGAAACATAAAATCCAAAGCGACCGGGAATTTTGTGTCTATAAAAACGTGCGCTTCGTCCACAACAACGATAATTTTGCGTTTAGCGTTGTAGCGCAAATTGTAATCCCTGTTTTTAATGATTTCATTGTCAAGCCATTTCATAACCAACAGCATCTGCGCATTGGCGACCGTATTGTTTCTGTTGGCAAGCAGAGATTGAAAATTAAACACCACGAAGTTTTCGCGGGTGGTTATAGTTGCCGGCCCGTTCCAAAGGCGGGCATTTCTGCCCTCGCCCGCGAATTTCGAAACATGGGTAAGCAAAACCCGCAGATTGCTTTTACCGTATTCCGACCCGGTCGATTGAAACGCCAGTAAAAGTCTGTCGTAAAGATTGTCAAAGGTGGGAAAATCTTCCGGCGCGAGGGTTGTGATGTCGGTATCGCTATCTATGCCGCGGGCCTCATATGTACGAATGATATTGGTATTTAAGGTTTCCATCGCATCGGCGTCTATATCGGGGATAATCTGCCGGAAAAATTCCTCTAAAAACTGCAAATGGGCGGAATAGCTTGTAAAATCGCCCGTATCGTCTAAAGCCTCCTCGTCGACGCCCGGTACTATGTGGAACGGATTGAGCCTGCCGGTTTTCGCGCTTCCTACATCGATGACCTTCCCCCCTAATTTTCTTGCTATCCCGGAATATTCATTTTCGGGGTCAAGTATAAATACTTTACTGTCCTCAGCGGCAAGGTTCGCGAGGATCGTTTTTGTGGCAAAGCTTTTCCCGCTTCCCGATTTCCCGATAACCACCATGTTGCTGTTTACATGGTTTTTGTCCCGCTTAAAAAAGTCTATCAGCACGGGCGCTTCGACGTTATTGCCGATCATTATACCGTTTGGGTCATGCAGCTTACAATGAACGAAGGGGAACACCGCCGCGACACTGGTCGAATGTATGCCGCGGGACTGTTTGTGCATCGGGTCGTAGGCGGAAACTCCGCTTGCCACAAAAGCGTCGAGCTGCCGAAGCATTAAATCCTCACAGCGAAAGCCCTCTTCGCTTAAAAGCCGCTTGACACGCCTTTTCGCCGTTATTCTGCCCCCCGGGTTTCTGTCATAGACAGTTATGTAAATATTGACTTCAAAAAGCGTTTCGGTGTCATTTTGTAATAACGCCAGTAAATTAACCAATGTATCTATGTGTTCTTCAAGTTCGATAAGACGGCTGGTTTTGCTGGTCGCCTCCCTTTGCCCGCGAAGCTCGTCTATGGCGCGGTCTATGCGCAGGACCGCTTTAAACTTATCCATGGGCTTCATTTTCATAACAACTTTGGTATCGGGAATGTCAAAAATCCGGCTCCCCCACGCGTTAAATACCGCGGTGGGATAGTTCGTTATACGAAGGATACTCGTTTCTGTTTCATCTATCATCTGACGCCGGAATAAAAAGTCGGCTTGTTCCGGCAATATCCAATCCATTGTTTCGTCCGGGCCGATATGCCCGGCTTCCCGCTCGTCAAAGGAATATGTATATTGATACTTGCAAAAGGCGGCAAGTTCCGTATCATCCAGTATGCGTGTTTTGAAATCATTTGAAAGAAACAGGTTGTTAGCGGACGCGCTGCTCTCTTTCAGATTTCTCTTATCCCTGTCGAAAAGAACAAGATAATAATAGGAGTTAATAATCTTGTTCTCCGTGTTTAACCAGTTCAGGCCTTCAACGCGCTCTTTCAGGACTTCGACACGGCAGGCAAACTCCTCATCGCTGAAAATGCCGTTATCGTATGACTTCTTTATATGTTCGATTTTGTCGCATTCCGACGCGATGCAGCTGTCATAATTGATCGGCCGGTCTATCTTTACAAGATTCGTCATCAAATCACCCGATTGCCGCAGTATGACGCCCAGCATACGGTCGATGATATTGTTCTGCCGCGTTTCGCTGTAAAAGCGGAATTCCACGGAGGGTATTTCGATCACCTGCGCGTAATATTCTTTGCCATATTCGATACATCCATCCGAAATGCCGGTAAAGGGGGCTATATCGGACATATTCGCCTTTTTTTTCGACGAAATCTTATCAAACGCGCGGTGCAGTGCAAAATGCCTTACAAGGTGTAAAAACATCATATACACCTTATCGCTGTCCATACGCAGAAGCAGGGTAGAGAAAAACAAAAGCACTCCCAGCATCATCCAGTAACGATACGGTATATTCGCGGTAAACAGCATAACCATCAACGCAATCCCCCCAAGGGCGACGGCTGCGTCAACTAAATCCATCCCCCTGAAAAATTCAATTTTGACCCGTGTGTTTTTTGGTATGATCCGCATAGTATTTCCTCCTGTTTAAATTATTTTAATGGCTACTCGCCTGACGCTTTATCTCCGCCCTGTTTTGCCAATTCCGCTGCTTTCTCCCCCATTTTTTTTGCCTGCTCTCCCGCCTGTTTGACAAAGCCCGTCGCATCCCCGAGCAGCAGCCCTTTGCCCACGCTCTTGGTGGTGTCCCAAGCGAATTTAGCGGCTTCTTTCGCTTTCTTATACGCCCAAAACGCCTTGTCCTTCATCGCTCCTAAAACCATATTTTCATCGGCTTCGCCTTCGGGATATATGATCGCGCTGACCATCCCCGCTGATTTATACACCGCGTAAACGCTGCCTATAACGAAAACAAATTTTATAATTACGCTCGACTGCCCCTCAGGGGTGAGCCTTATATCCCCGTTAAGAATGGGAAGGAGCACATATATAATCAGCTTTACCGATATGATAATCGCGAGGCCGGTGAACAGCTTTGATATAAACAAATCGCGCCATTTCTTAAATATAACGCCGTCGTCCGCCGCGAGGGACGATACAAACAGCGGGCTTGTCACGTACAATAGGACGATATAAAACATGCGAAGCATAAAAATACAGATAAGCGCGATATACATCACAATCAGTATACAGGCTATGAGAGTGCTCAATCCTATATCAATATCCTCTATCCGGAAGAATTCATTTACCAGAGTCACATCTTTATAATCGTATTCTCCGGTCAGGAATTTTTGACGCTCCGGAGAATACATATTTCCGGTAAGCTCACCCCGCCCGGCGTTGAGGGTGGACATAGTGAAAACAGCCCGGGTTACGGATTCGGCGCCGTTTGCCACATCAAAAGCGCGGTCGGTCTGCTCCATAATAACGCCTACCAATTTAATTGAGGCCAACATCGCGAACGGAACCAGCAGAAAAGCAAGCATGGTTTTTCCTATCTGCGCGAGTGTCGCGTTCATTGTCTTTTCCGCTTTTAAGTCCGTCGCGCGGGCGGCAACTTTCCCTATTGAGAAAAAGAGCGCCAACGCCATACCGATCAGCGTGGTCCCCCAAAACACAACGGAAAACGCTCTCATTTGGAAAAACGCGTCAAACAGGCTGACAGATTCACCGTTGTACAAAATATTTCTTGTTCCCGCCGCTATTTCAAAGAAACCTATTAATGCTTCCGCGAAAGAAAGCAACCCTACGTTTATCCAATATGGCAGAGCCTTTAAAAATTCCGCTTCGGATATAGGGGGGACGTCCGTTCTTACATAGTTCCAATAAGCTCTGAGCCAGGACATTTCCAACTCGGTAAGCAATTCGCCGTCTTGATATTTCTTCTCCGCCGCTCGCCAAAGGTACAGTTCGATGTTCTCATACAACTTTTGAAACTCCGCTGCTGTCGGACTTACAATATGGTTGCCGAAGTCGTCGCGAAATGTCATATATTCGTCATACGCGTCATAAAACAGCGCGTCCATTTCCGGATAGCTTATAAAGGGAATGTATTTTTCGTGCGCTTCCAAAATGCCGAAATGGTTTATCCACCACTGATATTGGGAGTCTTCCATCAATTCCGCCAGAAGCTCTTGCATGAGTTCGAGCAATATATGCGGATATTCATCCGCGATTATCTCCGCGTCACGCAGTTCGTCATCTTCAGCGGGGGGGGCTCCGTCGGCAGGGTACTCGGCAAGCGGGTATTGCTCTTGGAGCATATTCCTTTCGATGACGGAACGCGCTTGCGCGAGGGCCGCCCTCACCTCCAAAATTTCCCGGTGTATCCCCATTTTATACACCGGGCCCACGAGCATATCCTCTATAAATTTTTCAAGCTCCGCGATACGCTCCGCAATCGGCAGGGCGGCGGTTCGGTACTCAGCATACTGATTCTGGTAAAGGGCGAACCAGTAGCGCGGGGAATCGGGCAGAGAGCCGTCGTCCCCTTCGTCATAGAGCTTGTCAATATACTCCGCCCAAACATCGCCCCATACCGCATAGTACTCGAGATAAAGCTTTATCGCCTCGGCTGCCGGCGCGACAAGCGCGTCATACTCCTCTTGTAAAAATTCCAATTCAATGCGAGCGCATTCAAGCTGTTTCATGTATATATCGTACAAGGGCCTTCCTTCCAGTTCATATAACTCGATTTCCTTCGGCAAAATCGGAAAAGAGGCCTCTTTTATTTCACGCTCAACTTTTTCGCACAGTGACAGCTCATACTCCATCAGGTCGGGAAGCCTTGTGCCGAAATTATACCCGGCGCCGCCGAAGCTTCTACGGCCTGTGAACTCGGCAGCGAAATCATTATAAGCCTCACGCAGGAAAGGGTCCAGTGCCTTGTCCCGCACATAAGTATCAATATTGTAAAACGTCCTCCCCGGCAAATGCCCCGTGGTAATTATCAGGTTAAAGGTTTCATCGGAAAACATGAGCCTCCAGTAATCGCCGAATATCCTTAAATTGCCGTTATATAATTTACTACCCGCTTCAAAATTTATGTCCTCATACCGCCCCTGCTCCGCAACCGCAGCCTCTATGGAGCCAATCTTCCATTCGAGGAAGCTCGTGTACCATCTGTCCTTTTCGATTTCTTTGGCGAGTAAAAAAATATAGTCGTCTTCCGGTGAAGCAAAGGGTTCTTCTTCCGGTGAAGCATAGGGCTCATCTTCCAATGGAACAGGGGGCTCGTCTTCCGGTGAAACAAAGGGTTTTTCTTCCGGCGAAGTATAGGGGCCCGCTTTCAATAAAACATAAAGCTCCGCTTCCCAACCGGAAATGTTTGTCAGAATCTCCATAAGCCGGTATTGAAGCTTTTCAGTCTCCGCCCTGTCAAACCATACTATATCAGTAAGGGCTTGGAGGGTCCGTTTTCTTTCCCGCCCGTAGCTTGGATCGACCAAACCCTGATAACTGTTAAAATGCTCCACCAGTTCCTTAGTTTTTTTCACATCAGCGGCATCCAATCTTCTGAATATACTGTCACTCATATATGTATATTTCTTTTGTTCTCTGAATCCGAGGTCGTTGACCATGCTCCGCCAATCATCACCGAATCTTTCAAAGCCTTCGATATACACCCTTTGAAGTTCTTCGTAAGATACGCCTGTTTCGGCCGCTTTTTCCAAAGTCGCCGGGTTTGGCTCCGAAAGCTCCCACTCAATTTGCATAATATCAAATCGCGCGTCGTTTATTAAATTCATGAGGGTTTGTATGCGCTCCAATCTGAGTCTTTCCGCCTCCGAAATACCGTCGCCGCCGGGCCCGTCTCCATCAGATGGAGACGCGGCTCCGCCGTCATCATCCGCGGGCGCAGAGGATGGCGGCGCGGGCCCATCAGGCGTACCGCTTTCCGGATCGGCGAAAACCGGCATAATGCTTTGGGAAATAATAAAAAATATAAACGCAAACGCAAATAACTTTTTCATAGAAAACGTCATTTTGTATCCTCTTTCTTGTTTCCGGCGGTTTCTTTATCCTCGCTTAACTCGACGATTTGCCTTTTGTATTTTACAATATCTCTGTAATGCTTTTGTAATTGTTCCTCCTGATACGATTTTAAATAAGGTTTGAACTTAAAATCTTTATTTCCCGCTGCCAAACCGATCACTTTCTCCGGCGCCCACAAAGCCGCGTCATGTATGGCGCCTCCAAAACTCCTTGTTTCTTGTGTATGCACCATCATCCCGACTGCTTTTACTTCCTTTGCCACAAAGTTGCCCGGCGCTTTCAGTATCCGGCCCGCCCGCCCGACAGTTTGGCTTGAGAAGAAGGCAGTTGTTTCTTTTTCCGCCCCGCCGGCCTGCGTGTTGAGTACAGTGCTTATCATTGCCTGAGATTTGTACGCGGCATACATTCCGCCCATCATGATAGTCATTTTAAATAAAATATCCAAAAGATCATTGTTTGACGTCCTCAAATTACCGCTCCACAAAACCGGCAGAAACAACAGGGCCATCTTTAGTGTAATAAGCGCTGAAAACCCCATAACAGCTTTTGATACGAACATATTGCGCCACGCCTTGAACTTATTCCCGTCGTCCAGCGGCATTGCCGCGACAAAAAACGGCGCGGATATATAGAGCAGCAGCATATCAAAAATACGCCGTATGAACATCATCATAATAAGCAGCATCATAACAGCCGTAAACCATCCCGCCACGATCGTCGGGACTATATACATTCTGAGCGCGTCGAAATGCTGATTGAACGACTCGAAATTACGCCAGTCTATCTCGCCTCTTACAAGCCGTCCGCGTATATCGTACAAAGCCGCTTCCGACGCGTTAGGATTGTCCCTTATGCTTTCGGGCGTGACCGCCGCGGAAAGTATCGCCGCTTCGGTATCGATCGTTTCTCCGGGATTGGCCGCCCCCGCTATGGCGCTGTTAAAAACGTAGTTTATCTGTGACAGACAAATATTAGTCAAATTTATCGTTACAATAAACAGCGCAGGTATGAGAAAAAGGATTAGCATCGCCTTGCCGAGCATGTGCATTACCTTTCCGACAGGGCGCTTCAGCCGCAAGTCGCCCATCGAACGCACAACCGCGAAAATGGAAAATCCAAGGCATAAGGCGAAAGCGAGCAGGGTTATTCCCCAAAACGCGCGGCTTACGCCGCTTTGGCCTAAAATAACGTCAAACAGCGTTACCCGCGCCGCTTCGTGTATTACAACGGGTTCTAAGTTCCTTCCCTCGTTGACCATCTCCGATATCTGTCTGTACATATTGTCCGATCCGGGCGCAATCCCGTTCTCCTGTAACCATGCCTGTGCAGCAGGGCTGTAACGGCTCATGTTGTTTGCGGGGAGATAACGGTCGGTTACATATTGGGAGTTGTTGTCTATATAAACGCACCACAGCGTTTTTGCCGGATAGTAAAGCTCAATTGAACAAAAATGAGTGGGATAAGTTCCTAAAGCCATTCCTAAACTGTCATAATTCCAATATTTGAAATTAGCGGACGCGCCTCGCCACCCCGGGTTGTCGTGGAACGCCGAATAACCCTCCTTGTACATCCATCTGTTCTGCAGATTAGCTCCTTCAAGCCAGGATAACACATCTGTACCCGACGATGTTTTAGCGATTTCATACTCAACCCTTCCGACTCGCCTGTTTGCGATCTCGTGAGGGACAATGGACACCGCGGTCCCTAAAGTCGTATGCTTATCAGGAGGTGTAACGCCCAAAAATTTGTCCTGGGAGTTGGCGGTCCCCCCATCTGTCAAAACCCGGACCTCCGCCTCGTAGGGGGCGGTACCTCGGGGAAGTCTGGTATAGGGCTTCAGCTCTGTAAAATTAAACGTCCGCCAAAAATGATCCGCCGCCGCTTCCTTCGGCGTTTCAAACAATGCGCTTTTACTTCTGTATTCATCCTTTCCGGGGATGTAATAACGGTCGGTTCCTTCGAAGCTGTATTTCACCGGTGTGATCATCTGCCCGGTTTTAATATCCATGGCTTTGGATTGCATAGGGTCCTCGCAGTATACGGCGGCGGCATATCTTTCGATGAAATCCTCGCGCATATGCTTTCCGTTTCTGAAATGAGCCGGCACGGTGTCCCAAAGCTTTTGCATACGCTTATAAGGCTCGTTATTGTTCCAATCAAACGCCCGGAAAGGCTGGCTTGCGGCCACGCGCGCCTCGCCGCTTTTCACTTCATGAATACCGTAATAAACATTTTCGTTGGATTTAAACTTTTCCACTTCGTTTTGAACAAACAGCCGCTCAAGGTCAATACAGATAAAATCATCGTAACGCCCTGCCGGCGCGGCGCCCATTTCAGCTTGTTCAATGATGGACTGGCCGGGCGGCAGGTATGCTATTCCCGCGAATAAATCCGCCGCGTCGCCTATGGCGCTTGAAATAAGAAGCGGCAACGTCATAATCAGATAAAGAAAGGAACGCAGGGCGCCCAAAAATATCTCCGCTATCCCGTCCGCAAAGCTTCCGATCCACCTTCCGATATCCTCATTGAGTCCGTACGCGAAAGCCCTTTGGGGTACTAAGGGCAACAGAATGATGACGCCCGGTATTATACGTTTATTAAATTTTAGCCTCATATCGCGTCACTCCTAAATCTCATTCTTATTGGCGCTCCTATTA
>Ga0082212_10006963_pt1 | contig 15065 bp, 13 predicted proteins | sample TergutNt197P3_FD_71548 | JGI IMG/M metagenome (GOLD analysis project Ga0082212, IMG submission 71548) | Neocapritermes taracua P3 segment gut microbial communities from Petit-Saut dam, French Guiana - Nt197 P3 | ecosystem: Host-associated > Arthropoda: Insects > Digestive system > Gut ...
CGGCGTATTCGGCGGACAGTCTTCTGAATCTGACAACGGTGCGGTTTGACATTGAGGCGTATAAAAAAGACCCCGCGTCCTACCTTGATTATCTGAATGACGGCATGGGCGATTTTATCCGCCATATAATCAGCGAGTCTAATTATATAACATCCGCATATATTGTTCCGCACCCGGATTTAGCGGGATACCCATATGTGGGGGAAATTTACTACTGCCAAACGGATGACGGCATTGAGCTTGTTGACGATCCGCCTACCTACGAGATGTATGACGAGACAGACCCCGACTATCAATGGTTTTATGGCGCGTATAACTCCGGCAATCCGTATTGGTCGCCTGTATATCTTGATATTACGGGTATAACGATGGTGAGCTATACCATGCCGATTTATATAAACGGCGAGAAAGCGGGCGTGGTCGGCGTTGACATATCAATCGCCCACATCGAGGAATTAATTAAGCACATCCATGTATACGACACGGGCTTTACTGTTTTAGAAGACCGTTACGGCGAATTTTTTGAAACAAACAGTATTATTGAAGGGCTTAGTTCCGCGGAGAGAGAAAAACTTTCTAACACCGCCCGCGCAAATGACGGTGAGGTTTTCGATGTAAACTTGGGCGGTGTCACGTATATGGCGGCGGCGCGTCCGCTGATGAACGGATATACGCTGTATATTGCCGCGCCGAAAAGCGAGGTCAACGCCGAGGTTACCGCTTCGGTGATTCGTTTTATTTTCATATTCGCTACCGCCTATGCAATCGTTCTGGTAGTCGCGTATTTCATCGGAAAAAAGATGGGAGGACCTGTCGGCGCGTTGTCCGCTTTTATGCGCCGCGCGGGTACGACCGGAGACATTGTATACACCGAAGAGGATGAGAAAACCATGACACGGGGCGCGGAAATCGGCGGCGAAATCGGTCAGCTGATACAGGATTGCGCCATGTTCATGAAGCACATCTTCGGCGCGGCCCGCGAATTGGAAGCTATCGCAAACGGCGATTTGACCGTTGAAATCGAAACCCTTTCCGACAACGACACTATGGCGGTTTCGTTTAACAAAATGCTCAAAAATCTGAACCGTATGTTCAACGATGTCAACAGCTCCGCCGTCCAAGTATCAAGCGGTTCAAAGCAGATTGCGGACGGCGCGGCATCTCTGGCAAAGGGCGCGACAGAACAGAGCGCGTCTATTGACGAACTGACCTTATCCATCAACAAGATACGGGAACAGACGAATAAAAACGCGGCAGTCGCGCGTGAAGCGGCCGATATGTCGGGTGTTATCATGGATAACGCCGAAAAAGGCAGCTCTCAAATGGACGAAATGATGCAGGCCGTCAAGGATATAGACGATGCGAGCAGTCAAATCAGCAAGGTTATTAAAGTCATTGACGACATCGCGTTCCAGACCAACATCCTTGCCCTGAACGCGGCCGTTGAGGCGGCGCGGGCGGGTCAGCACGGCAAGGGCTTTGCCGTTGTGGCGGAGGAAGTACGCAGTCTTGCCCAAAAGAGCGCGGCGGCGGCAAAAGACACGGGCGGACTGATTGAAGATACCGTTGGCAAGGCGCACCTCGGCATGAAAATAGCAACCGAAACGGCGCAGTCACTCAAGGGGATTGTTGATGGAATCAGTCAAAGTGCCGGGATTATTGAGGAAATTGCCAATGAATCGACCGAACAGCTGTCCGCTATCGCGCATCTCAACACCGGAATCGGGCAAGTGTCACAGATAATTCAGCAGAACAGCGCGGCGGCGCAGGAGAGCGCGGCATCGGCGGAGGAAATGAGCGGTCAGTCGGCTATACTGGAGGATTTGATTTCGCAGTTTAAGCTCACGGACAAAGACGCGGGACAGCGGCTCTTGCCGCCGCGTTAGACGGCATAAAACAAAAGCAACCGTCTCCCCGGTGGTTAGAGGGAGCGGTTGCTTTTGCATAAACGAAAGGAGAACAACTATGAAAAAACGGAAAAAGCTGTTAGAGTGATGCTTGCATATTTATAATAACACCGCCGAATCCCTTTGTCAAGAATTTTTTTATTTATTCTCGGAAATTTGTCGCGGGTAAGTAAATAATGCTTTACAAAATCAAAAACGTATGGTATACTCCAAAAGTGGTTCTGTCGGGGTGTAGCGCAGGTGGTAGCGTGCTTGGTTCGGGACCAAGAGGCCGTGGGTTCGAGTCCCACCACTCCGACCAATGAAAAGTACGATATAATTGCTACAACTGGCAATATTCCGTACTTTTTTATTATTATTGTTTCTTTTTTCAAAGCCCGAAAAACCGTCTATGACCGCCTAAAACCCACAAAAACTGTCCGATAGGCAAACTATAGGCAAACCACGAAACCCCGCGAACCATTGAACCCACACTAAAATTACGCGCCCCGAACATTCAAAGGCAAGCCGCCCGATAACTCGGACGGCTCATTTTTTATGCACTTTCTTCTATCTTCACTGTCCCCCTGCTGTTGACCGTGCCCGATGTGCCGTACATATTGCGGATTTCGTCAATGTCGTAATCTTGCGGCTCCGCTTCTTGTAATCTTCGGGCTTCAAATACCATGCAATTTTCTTTGTGTGCCATCGGAAGTTGAGAACTTTCAGTTTTTCTTTGTGCGGCTTCGTGTTGCCAGTCACCAAAACGAAACACCCGATAATTCTATGATGATGTCCATTTTCATCAACTCCGCGACTAGGTCTTTGAACTGGTCGGCGGTTTCTGTTTGACGGATATTTCTTTTTTGATGCCGCGAGGGACTTCATTGCTTTTCCCGGTACATTTGAACGCATTTTATCCCTATCCGATTCAAATGGCACAGTTTCTTTTAGTCCTGCCGGAAGCTATGCTATAAACAGCAAATCAGAGAGCAAGGAGCTTGCTTGGGAGTTCCTAAGGTTTCTCTTAACCGATGATGTTCAGACCCTGCCGTCCCTCAGCGGCGGCATTACAAAAAAGGGGTTTGACTATTCTATTGAGGGCTATTGCAATATCCAGAATAATTACTTTGGCTTGGATTTACCGCAGGAAGATATGAAGGCATTGATAAACAGCTGGATTTCTCAGATAAACGGTTATATATATGAGGACGGAACTGTCGATAATATCGTAACCGATGAACTCTATAAGTATTTCTCAAATCAGCAAACTGCGGAAGAAACAGTTACACTTATCCAACGAAGAGCAGATATGTATTTTAATCAGTGATTGACGGTTGATTCCGGTGGAGATTATAATGAAACTCAAAAAAAACAACGCAATCCCTGTATTTATGTTACTGTTAAGCGTGGCGGGATTTTCACTTTTTTTCTTAATCCCGTTTTTAATGTCATTGGGACACGCATTTATCGAAAATCCTTTCACGCTCCGTTTTGTAGGATTGCGTAATTTCACCGTTTCTTTTCAAAACAAGTATTTCATGCTTGGCTTGAAAAACACTGCCATATTCATGGCTGTCGGCATTCCGCTGAATATTATGCTGTCGCTGGCAGCCGCGTTAATTATAAACCGCCTGAAATTTTTCAGTAATATATTCAGCCTCGTATTTCTGATACCGTTGGCAATACCTTCCGCGACAACTGCTTTCTTTTGGTCAAATCTATTCGCAAAGAACGGTCTTGTAAATCAGTGGTTTGGTTTTGGCGTTGACTGGTTTAACAGCGACTACGGTCTGTACGTGATGATATTGATATTCCTTTGGAAGAACATCGGGTTTAATCTGGTTCTGTTTATAAGCGGTCTCGGCGATATTCCTCTTGAGTATTACGAAGTGGCGCGTGTGTACGGCGCGAGCCGATTCCAAATGTTATGCAGGATTACACTGGTGTACCTAACGCCTACATTTTTCCTAACGCTGATTATGTCATTCGTAAATTCATTCAGAATTTTCAAGGAAATTTATATCATAACCGGGGATACACCCCATGAGAGCGTGTATGTGCTTCAGCATTACGTTAACAACACCTTCTTTTCACTTAACTACCAGCGTATGACCAGCGCGGTTTATATACTGACGGTTTTCATCGTACTGTTCGTGGCGTTAGTGTTGAAAGCGGAGATAAGATTGTCCCGTGATTTAAGGAGACTGACATAATGAGAGCAACACGAAAAGCAGCAAGCGTCATATGCTATTTAGTTTTCGCGGCACTCGCCGCCGCTTATATTCTGCCGCTTGTAATTACCCTAACAAACTCATTCATGGGTCAAAGTGAGTTGGCGCACAATCTATTTGGATATGTAATACGTATGCCATTATTACCTTCCGATGTAACGCTTGCTCAATACAGGCAGATACTTATCGAGAGTCCCATCTATTTGAATATGCTCTGGAACACCATTGCGATAGCAACGCCCGTAATCCTTGGAACGCTGATTGTATCGTCTGCCGCCGCTTACGCTTTTACCGTGCTGACCTTTAAGGGGAAAGAAACTCTCTTTTTCATATACTTAGTCGTCATGCTGCTTCCGCTGCAAGTTACGCTGATGCCGAATTATATCGTTGCGGATTTCTTAGGCATTCGCGATAGTTGGCTTGCAATCATTCTGCCCGGTATATTCAGCCCTTTCGGCGTGTTTATTCTGAGACGACAGATGAAGGTTATGCCGGTTTCTTATATCGAGGCGGCACAAATCGATGGGGCGGGGCATTTGCGTATATTGTCGCGGATAGTTCTGCCGCTTGTCAAGTCAGGGCTTGCCGCATTGGCGGTATTGACTTTTATCGAGTATTGGAATCTTATAGATCAGGCAATAGTCTTTATAGAAGACATCGACAAACAGCCTATGTCCTTGTTTTTGTCGCGTATAAACCAAAAGCAAATGGGAGTGACCTTTGCCGCATCTTCGTTCTATGTGTTTCCCGCGCTTGTTGTTTTGCTGTATGGCGCGGATTATTTGCGTGACGGTATAAGGCTTTCATCCAATAAAACATAATTATGTACAGGCGGGGGATTTTGATGAGTGTAAAAACGATTGTTTTTCTGGCGGTTATGAGCTTATATCTTGCGTCTTTATTGTTTTTAACGTATTACTCAAAACAGGTTTACCAAAAAAATCTGCCTGTGGTAACAGCGGTTATGCCTGAAAGGGGCGAAAGGTTGGATAACGGGCGTTATTCTTACATTATACTGACCGAAGCAATAAGGATAAACCCGGAGACAGGAATGCCCTATGTATTGGTTTTGAAAGAGGCGAACGATGTTCTGGGCTTAAACTATTTCCTGCAAAGCGCGAGAGTAATTGTACATTACATGGACGATGAATATGCTGTAGTTGACGGGTTTGTTTATATCGAACCGATAGCGTTATCCGATGATCCGCGTGTTAACGCGGGTGTTAGGGTTCGGGTAAAGGAAGAAGGAGAGTTTATGTCGGATTTATCAACAGTAAGCTAAGAAGGTGGATGCGATGGCAGAAAACAGCAGTAATACACTAATGCTGCTTCACTTTATTAGGTCTTATGTTTTCTGTGCTTTCCCCCCTCCCCCTTACAAAGCCCCATCTGTTAATGATGAATAATGCTAATTGTCTTATTGTTGTCTTACATCGTCTTATTGATTCCAATTATTGACAATAAAAAATCCTGTAGTCATTGCGACTACAGGATTTGTTGTTGGCACGCCCGCCACGACTCGAACGTGGGACCCTCTGCTTAGAAGGCAGATGCTCTATCCGGCTGAGCTACGGGCGCGTGTCATATTAAAATCTTTACAGAGTATACCACGTGTACTGCCGCCCGTCAAGCGTTAAATAAAATTATCGGTTTAGTTTTGTGTATTTTGCGGGCGCGTCATCCCTGACGCGCCGCTTTTACTTCATCGCGCTTATTGCGTCTAAGTCTTTTTTTGAGCCAATCATTGTCAGCGTATCCCCTTCGTGCAGTACCGCGTCCGCGTCCGGTGAAAAAACGATTTTATCTGTTTTACGGTCGCGGATTGCCATAATCGTTACCCCGTGTTTTCTGCGCAGATTGCTTTTCATAATACTTTTACCCGCCCAGTGACTTGGCGTAAGGATTTCCATAACGCCGTGTTCGGGCGATATTTCGAGATAATCCTTTATATTCCGCCGCGCCAATGAGCTTGCGACACGCTTTCCCATATCATACTCGGGGCGTATTACCTTTTCCGCCCCAATCTGATATAAAATTTTTGCGTGCCGTTCATTCTGCGCCTTGCATATGATTGATTTCGCGCCTAAGTCTTTCAGCGTCATTGTAGTCAGAATACTGTCCTCTATCGCGTCCGCCATACAGACGATTACGCTGTCAAAATTCGGAATACCCAGAGAACGCAGAACAGCCTCATCCTTCGCGTCGCCGATTACAACGTCCGTTACTTGATTGATAACGGCGGCGATGTCCTCCTCCCGCTTGTTCAGCACCAACACCTCATGCTTTAGCTGATGCAGCTCGACAGCCAGCGAACTGCCGAAACGTCCCATGCCGATTACTAAAAATGAACCCATAATTAACTCCTCCGTTTATACACTTATCGTAGGTTTTACCCCATCATGACCCATGTGTCGGGGTGCTTTGTTTTTTCGCTCGTATCGCGCCCTAAAAACGCGGCTATGCCGAATGTGATAATACCAACACGCCCCAAGAACATAAGCGTTATAATGACGAACTGCGACGCGGGGACAAGGCTCGGGGTAATCCCTTGCGACAGACCGCAGGTGGCAACGGCTGAAACCGTCTCAAACACAACTCTTGAAAAAGGAAGCTCCGGCTGTATAAGGGCGATTGCGGCAGACCCCGCAAAACAAGCGGCAAACACCATAACCGTGATTGAGAGCGCGCTTGCGATTTGCGGCTCGGGTATTGTCCGCTTGAAAACGGATAACCTTTTCCTTCCCCTTACAAAACGGATTGCCGACAGGAACAGAATACCGGCGGTTACGTTTTTTATCCCTCCGGCCGTTGAGCCGGCAGAGCCGCCAATCAGCATGAGAGCTATTGAAATCATAGCCGATACTCCGGTAAGCGATGCTTGGGTTACCACGCTGAACCCGCCCGAACGCGGCATTACCGTTTGAAAAAGACTTGCCATCATCGCTTCGGGAAAAGACATTCCCCCTATAGTCCCCGGATTTGTCCTCTCGGCGAGGTAGAATAAAACACATACCGGAACAATTAACCAAAACGAAATCGCAAGCACCAGTTTTGAGTGCAGATGCAAGTCTTTGAATCGGCGGTTACGCCAAATATCCTGCCAAACGAAAAACCCCAAACCGCCGATGAATGACAGCATTATGACGGTGACTATAATAACGGGGTCGCCCGAGTAGCCTGTTAGACTTGAAAACGGTTCAATGCCGCCTTTCAGGTCGAAGCCCGCGTTACAAAAAGCGGAAACCGAATGGAAGATGCCCATGCCCAACCCTTTCAACGCTCCGTATTCGGGCATAAAACGAATCCATAAAACAGCCGCCCCAATACCCTCAAATAAAAGAGTTCCGAGCAGAACAAGGCGTATCAGCTTCACGATGCCCTGTATATCGTTGAGATTCAGCGACCTCACCAACAGCAGTCTCTGCGACAAACCGATTTTCCTGCTCATTACAAAAAAGAACACCGTTGTGACCGACATGAAGCCCAAACCGCCGATTTGCATGAGAAAGAGTATAACCACGCGCCCGAAAACGCTCCACGTCAAGGCGGTATCCACAACGGTCAATCCGGTTACGCATACGGCGGAGGTAGAGGTAAACAGCGCGGTCATGAACGGCACGGAAGTCCCGCCGCGTGATGATACCGGAAGCTGAAGCAAAGCCGTACCAATCAGTATAACCGCCAAAAACCCCAGCACCATGATTCTTGCGGGGCTTGTACTTTTTCTCGGGGCTGAATCCTTGCCGTCCGTCATTGCAGACTGCATATGAAACACTTCCTCTAAAATGCCGTGTTTTATTTCTGTATGAAAGTATATTCCGCATAGAGAGGAATGTCAAGCGGTTGTGCGCCGACAGGTGCTATCGGGAGGTGAAATATCCGCTTGCTTTTTTTCATTCTAAAGGGTATACTGATTACAGCGGAAGGGGGAATCCCAAGTGAATCAATATGTTAATGTGACTGTTCCCGTGCCGGAAGAAGTATTGCTGTCGCTGCGGGTGGAAAGTGACGAATTTGCGTCACAGATGAAAATAATGGCTGCGATGAGATTGTTTGAACAGCAGAAGCTGTCGCTCGGACAATCGGCGGCGTTTGCCGGAATGGATAAACTTGACTTCATCAAATTTTTGGGGCAAAATAAAATCTCTGTCTTTGCGCCCGCCTCTGAACTGGAAGAAGATTTCAAGACCGCAATGGCATGGTCATAGTCAACTCCACTCCTATCCTTGGCTTGCAGGGGATTGGACGTTTGGAGCTTTTGCAGGAAGTGTTTGGAGAGATTACTATTCCCGAAGCCGTCCGGCGTGAAGTTACGGTCAAAAATGCACATATACTTGATGATTATGTGTGGATTCATATTGCCCAAATCACAAATCATTCCATGAAGGAATCTTTTACAAGCGCGTTGCATGATGGAGAAGTGGAAGTGATTATCCTCGCCAAAGAACATAACGCCAAGTTGGTTATACTGGATGATAAACTGGCGCGGCAGCACGCCCGATATTTGGGGTTGGATGTTATCGGAACGGTTGGTGTGCTGCTCCGCGCAAAAAGAATGGGAATAATCAGTGAAGTGCGGCCTTTGTTGGACAGTTTAATACAAACCGATTTTTATCTTTCGGATGCCATATACAGCGAAGCCCTGCGTTTGTCGGAAGAATAACAAGCTCTATCTCCGCCGTCCGGTCCTTTTATCGCAACTAACGGATTCTTTCAAACACCGCTTTTGTCACATTGCTATCGGCATCACTAAAAATATACGTCCTGCCATCCGCTTTTATCATTATGAACGGAGGGTCTTTCGGTTGCAGGCACACGCGGACCGAACCGCTTCTGCCCGCGCTGAAATTGCCCTTGTACAGGTTTTCAAAACCTGTTCCAGCGGTTCGCGTCATAGCGGGCAGTTCTTGCAAAAGTTCAACAGATTCAATGGTATTCAGCTCGATTACATATTGGTCGCGGGTGTGCCGCGCCGTCAGCGCAGTATCGCTTAAAACCAGTTTCGCCGGGGTGTTTTCCTCCGCCATCATCCAGATACCGACAAACGGCAAGGCGAGCATTGTCAGAAGCGCGAACGCCATCAGAATCTTTGCGGCGGGTCGGGCGAGATTTACCGACATATTTATTCCAACGCGGTCATTTACCAGAAAGTGGCTGTCGTTGGGATTGTAGTATAATATGCCGAACATCCAGTAATCGTCTTCGTCAAGGTACAGACCGCCGGATTTGTTCGCCGTCAGTCTCTGCTGAGCTGCCCGCGCGGCAAACTCGGTTTGAATGGCGGCGATGATGATTACCGCCGTGTAAACCAATATAGCAACTAAAAACATAGGAGTATTATCGCTGAAAACCCACATAAAGACGTTAAACACGCCTGTAACCCATGACGCTATAATCCAGAACTTACCCCAGTTATAGCGGCGCGCGCGGGTCAACGCCATTGTCAGAGCCGTATCCTCATTGTATACCTCGGCGCGGACGCGGTATATCAGGTGATAGAGTATCCAAAATAAAACCGCCATAGCGGAAAACGAGATATATACCGACAAATACGCCCAATTCTTTTCGCCGAAAAACTCGAGAAAAATCGGCACAAGGCTTATTATTACAGGCGGCAGAAACCATAACGCGCTCAACCTTTTTGCGGGTATGGCGGCAGCCTTGATGTCGGCGAGCGCACGTCCTGATGCCGCGCTGTTCCAGTTTCTGTCGCGCTTGAGCTTCATAAGTTTACCACGGTACGCGGCGAAAACGGCAAACGGCGCGATAAGAAGAGCCAAAAGCCATGTCATGAACCAAGTCATCGGCACACCTGCCGTCTTCATAAAAAACGGCGGGATTAGCAACGGCAGCAGGGGCAGCATCGTTATGTTGAGCCATTTTATGAACTCGGCGCAGATTTCCAAAACCTCAGAATCGCCGTGCGCGCTTGGAGGCAGAGTTACGCCTAAAATAATGCCCTTCTTAGGCTTTACCAGATTACGCTGCATAAAATATAAAACAGGCCAAAGCGGTGCAAAGCAAACTGCCATAATAATATTAAACATCATCGTCTTTACTCCCTTTCGCAATCATGCCATCATAAGCCAATCCGCAGAGTTCGAGCCAGTTATCTCCGGAAATACCCGCTAATTTTGCGGCGGCAGCGCGAAGCCGCAGTTCTCCAAGCAGTTTTTCGCTTGACACCGAACCTTTAGAAGATGAGACTACCGTACCGCCCCGGCGGTCGGCGGTAATATAACCTTCCTGCTTCAGCAGTTGATACGCTTTGTTAATCGTCATTACATTAACGCCCGTTTCTACCGCCAACGCGCGTATTGTCGGCAGTTTTTCCCCGGCGCACAGCCGCCCGTCGGCAATGCCAAGTATCAGTTGATCGCATATTTGCCTGTAAATCGGTGTCGCGCTTGCGAAATCTAATTGCATGAGCATAATTCCGCACCTCCTATGTATTATTTATTATAATACATATAATGCAATATGTCAATAACAAAACGCATGAAATAATCATGCGTTTTGTGTAGTGGCTGGGTCATCGTAACTAATCAATTCCCTTTGGTACAAACTGAATATCATAACCCAACACATCCAATATGCCGCAAAGAGTTTTTAATGTCGGGCTGTTCTCCTTGTTTTCTATACGCGAGATGACTTGTTGTTTATTACCTGTTTTTTCGGCAAGGTCAATTTGTGAAACTCCTTTTTCCTTACGAATCCGTACAAGTTCACCAAGTATTCTATACTCCATACGGCTATTGTCCCAAATCTCCTTAAATTCTGAATCTGTTTCACGAAGGCTCTCAATGTGTTCTTTAACATTAAACTTTACAAACGGCATATATATACCTCCATAATTGTATCACAATTATACAACTTATTTGTTGTATTGTCAAGTCATTCCCGAAAATATTTTGCAAATCAAAAGCCGCCACAACCTGTGGCGGCTGACCTCGGTGCGCCCGCCGTCACCTACCCGAAGAATGCCAAGAACAGACCCGCTATGAGACCCGATAGGATAGTTCCCGAAACGAGCGGTCCCATCGCGTGCATCAGCAAATGGTTCTGAGGGTTATATCTCTGCCCGAGTTTTTGGGAGATACGCGCCGCCATCGGCATAGCGGACACGCCCGCGTTGCCGATAAGCGGATTGACCTTACCTTTGGTAATCCAACAGAGCAGCTTGGCGACCAAAATGCCGCCGACAGTGCCGAACACAAACGCCAAAAGTCCGCACGCGATAATAATCAATGTCTTAGGTCTTAGGAATATATCAGCTCGGGCGGACGACCCAATGGAAATACCGACCAACAGCGTCAGTACGTTAAGCACATGGCTTGACAGCGAACGGACATAACGCTCGACCACGCCGCTCTCGCGTATGAGGTTGCCGAGCATCAGCATTCCGACAAGCACACCCGCCGATGGTATGAGCAGCAGAGTAACAACCGTTACGGCTATCGGGAATATAATTTTCTGTGTATGCGTTACCTTTTTAGCTTCCGGCATTATGATGACGCGCTCCTTTGACGTTGTGAGCAGTTTCATAATAGGCGGCTGAATAAACGGCACCAACGCCATATAAGAGAACGCGGCGATAGCGACAGATGCCAGCAAGTCCGGCGCGAGCCGACTTGCGGTGAATACGGCTGTCGGGCCGTCCGCGCCGCCTATAATGCCGATAGAAGCGGCTTCTTGAACGGTAAACGGGTCAAGACCGGAAATCAGCGGCGCGAGCCAATTACCCGCGAGCAGTGATATACCGAACGCGACAAAGATACCTAACTGACCGCCAAGCCCGATAAACACGCTCTTGGGCGATGAAATCAGCGGCCCGAAATCGGTCATTGTGCCGATGCACAGGAAGACCAGCGGCGGATAGATAACATAACGTATGCCGCCGTACAGGAAGTACATCAGTCCGAAACGTTCAGTTACAACAAAGGCGGCGACATCGTTGTAAGTAAGGCTCGTAGCGATTTTACTGCCATCAGCTAACAGCAGCAGGCTTCTTCCCGCGTCAAGCAACGTACCTTGGGCAAGGAACGTACCGTCCGCGAGGGTTAAATCGGCAATAAACCTGTAAGTTATATCGTATGCCGAAAGGTTCGCGCCCGGAAGATTTGCCATGAGTATGCCGAACGCGAGGGGCAGCAGAAGCGTTGACTCTGTCTTCTTGCCAATCGCAAGATACGCGAAAACCATTGCCAGCGCGATCATTACGACCGTGCCGGGCGTTACCTTCAAAAGTCCGATTCCATCCAAAAAACTATCCCAAAATGACAATTATCTCAACCCCATATTCAAAATAAAATATCAATTCAATGTTGCGATTTTTCATGTAGGGGCGGTCGTTCGTCCGCCCGCAGCGGCTACAACAGTTTCGAGTATCCCTCGCTTGTAACAATCGCGTCAAGAGCCTGACCGCTTCTGCACATCTCACATTCAACGGGGGCGTACAGCTTGTAGTCCTTAATGTCCTCAGGCGTAAAGAGCGTGTTAACGCCTTTGTTCTTCCATTCCTGTGAGGCGAGGAACAGCGAAGACATACCGACAGTTCTGCCGCCGTAGTAGCTTATGCACTCAAGCATAGTTTCCAGAGTGCGTCCGCTTGATATAGATGTTGCAAGCAAAAGAATGTTTTTACCCCTTATCTTGTCAATTTCACTGTCGTAAAAAGTCATTTGACCCGCCGTGTTGTTCATGGGTGTTACGACATATACATCGGTTATCTCGTGTGTGACCGATGTACTGTGATGTAAGAGCTCATCGGCGATATAAGCGGCGATAATGTTGGTGTTTTCAATGGTTACAATGGTATCGACATGATCGATGCTTATATACGGCAGTGCCAGTTCGCGGGCAACGTCCCGCGCGACCTTCGCGTTGGATTTCAGACCGCTGAAATCGAGATAATTGTTTATGTGCGCGTTGTTTGTGGTGAAGTGTCCGGGGATGACCTTCATTGATATTAACGGGTTTTTTTCTAAGGAAACATAATAGGCTTTGCTTTCCATAACGCTAACCCTCCTTAAACGGCTTTACTATACTATACCGCATATAAACGCCCGTGTCAAATATTACCGTTTCAAAAGTTTTTCAAAATTTTACTTGCAATCGAACATTCGTTTTGTTATAATGATGAGGTGTGAAAAACGGAGGTACAGTACAAATGCCTGAATTTCAAGTAGTCAGCGACTTTGAGCCGGCGGGCGACCAGCCCAAGGCTATAGACGCGCTTGTCCGTGGACTGGAGAGCGGCGTTGACGAACAGACGCTTCTGGGCGTTACCGGCTCGGGCAAGACATTCACGATGGCGCACGTTATACAGCGCGTCAAACGCCCGACGCTTGTACTCGCCCACAACAAAACGCTTGCGGCGCAGCTATGCGCCGAGTTCAAGGAATTTTTCCCCAATAACGCCGTTGAGTATTTCGTGTCGTACTATGACTACTACCAACCCGAGGCATACATCCCGCATACGGATACTTATATAGAAAAAGACGCGTCGATAAACGCGGAAATCGAACGCCTGCGCCATTCCGCCACTTCTTCGCTGTTTGAGCGGCGCGATGTCGTCGTCGTCGCGTCTGTGTCGTGCATATACGGTCTGGGCAACCCCAAGCAGTACAAGAAGCAGACGGTGTCACTGCGCCCGGGGCAGAAGCTCGACCGCGAGGATTTGCTGAAGCGGCTCGTGGCAATCCGCTATGAGCGCAACGACATAGCTTTCGAGCGCAATATGTTCCGCGTTCGCGGCGATACCGTGGAAATATTCCCGACTTATACAAACGACTATGCCGTGCGCGTGGAATTTTTCGGCAACGAGATAGACAGGCTGTCTGAGATTAACACCGTTACCGGAACGCCGCGCCGCCAGCTTAAGCACGCCGCTATATATCCCGCGACACACTATGTGCTTGCGCGGAGCAAGGTCGAGCCGTATCTGCGCGACATCGAGGACGAAATGCACGAGCGTGTCAAGCATTTCGAGGAAGAGGGCAAGCTCATAGAGGCGCAGCGCATAGAGGAGCGCACCCGGTACGACGTCGAGATGATGCGCGAGATAGGCTACTGCTCGGGGATTGAGAACTATTCGCGCCTAATCGAACGCAGAGCACCGGGTTCGCATCCGTCAACGCTTTTGGACTATTTCCGCGGCGATTTTTTGACTGTAATCGACGAATCCCACGTGACCCTTCCACAGGTTAAAGGCATGTCCCGCGGAGACGCTGCGCGCAAAGAAGTGCTGATTGATTATGGTTTTCGGCTTCCGTGTGCGCGCGACAACCGGCCGCTTAACAATGAAGAATTTTTCTCAAAAGTCGGCCAGAAAATTTATGTTTCGGCAACTCCGGCAGAATTCGAACAGTCAACGTCCGTGCAGTTGGTTGTACAGATTATTCGTCCGACCGGGCTTGTTGACCCGAAAATCAGTGTCCGGCCGATTGAAACGCAGATTGAAGACCTGAAAAAAGAGATTACAAAACGCGCCGAAAAGAACGAGCGCGTACTGATTACCACTTTGACAAAACGAATGGCAGAGGATTTGACAGACTATTTTATACAGGCCGGAATCCGTGTGCGGTATTTGCACAGTGGAATTCAGGCGCTTGAGCGTGTTGAGATTCTGCGTGATTTGCGGCTTGGGGAGTTTGATGTGCTTATAGGGGTCAATCTGCTACGCGAAGGCCTTGACATTCCCGAGGTTTCGCTTGTTGCGATAATGGACGCTGACAAGGAGGGCTTTTTGCGCGGCGAGACGGCGCTAATTCAGACCATAGGCCGCTCGGCAAGAAACGCCACGGGACGGGTTATTATGTACGGGGATAAAATCACGGACTCGATGAAACGCGCCATAGACGAGACAAACCGCCGCAGGACACTGCAGGCCGAGTTCAACAAGGCGCACAACATAACCCCGAAAACCATTAAAAAATCGGTCGAA
>Ga0082212_10006964_pt1 | contig 15063 bp, 5 predicted proteins | sample TergutNt197P3_FD_71548 | JGI IMG/M metagenome (GOLD analysis project Ga0082212, IMG submission 71548) | Neocapritermes taracua P3 segment gut microbial communities from Petit-Saut dam, French Guiana - Nt197 P3 | ecosystem: Host-associated > Arthropoda: Insects > Digestive system > Gut ...
CGCCCGCTGCTTGTTGCGGCGGGCGCCGCCGGCATAATGGTTCTGAATAAAAGAGGAGGGTCCGAAGAAATGAATGCTGCCGAACTCTACGAGCATATAAAATTGGGCGAAGACAGCCAGCGGCAATTTAAGAAAAACGTAACCAATGCCGATTCGCTGGCTGCCGACATGGTGGCGTTTAGCAACGGCGCGGGAGGCAAAATGCTTATAGGCGTCAATGATGACGGCTCCATAGCCGGTTTGACCGGGGACGATGTCCGCAGGTTGAACCAACTCGTTTCCGTTACAGCCAGCCAGAGTGTGCGGCCTGTGATCAACCCAACTACAGAAAATGTAAATACCAACAACGGGATTGTAATAGTTTTGGACATTCACTCTGGCATAAACAAGCCGTATCAGGACAAGAACGGCGTTTTCTGGGTGAAGAGCGGTGCAGACAAACGGAAGGCGACTTCACGGGAGGAAATACAGAGGATGTTTCAAAATGCAGGTCTGATTTACGCCGACAAAGTTATTGCGCAGGGCATTACGGTTGACGATCTGGATGTGGATTATTTCAATCGTTATTTTCAAAGGCGTTTTGGAGAGGAACTTGAGTTGCAGGATCTGCCGCTGCAGAACCTTTTGGAAAACATGAACCTGTCTGTGGACGGCTCTCTGACTGTTGCCGGCGCACTGCTTTTCGCAAAAGCGCCGCAGTACAGCCTGCCTGCTTTCATTGTCAAAGCCGGTGCGTTCGATTCCAACGATTTGGCAACGGCGGATTACAACGACAGCCGAGACATTGCAGGAAAACTGGCTGACGTTTTTCGGCAAACTGTTTATTTTATCATTTCGAACATTCGGCATGTGCAAGCAGGACAGAACTTCAACAGCATTGGCGTACCGGAAATCCCTCGCGAACCTATTGAAGAACTTGTCTCAAATGCCCTGATCCACCGCAATTACTTCATACAGGCACCGGTTCGTGCGTTTGTCTATATGGACCGGGTTGAAATAATCAGCCCCGGGCATTTGCCCAATAACCTGACTGTTGAAAACATCAAACTGGGCATATCCAACACAAGGAACCCCGTGCTTGCGTCGTTTGCGAATCACGCACTGCCTTTTAGAGGATATGGTTCCGGCATCGTCAGGGCGCTGTCAAAATTTCCGCACATCAGTTTTTATGACGATAGAGAAAGGAACCAGTTCACTGCGGTATTGAAAAGAGGCATATGAACAAGGGCAAGACGAAAAACCCGGGGCTGGTGAACGTATTCTTCCTCGGCATGGTGAGCTTCTTCACTGACATAAGCACCGAAATGGTGTATCCGCTAATACCCCTTTACCTGACTGCGGTGTTTGGGGCGACTCCTGCTATGGTCGGCTTCATCGAAGGCGTTGCCGAAAGCCTCGCCAGCCTGCTCAAGGTGTACAGCGGGTATGTTTCTGACAGGTTCCAGCACAAAAAGGCGATTGCCTTTGCTGGGTATTTCGCAGGAATTGTCTATAAGCTGGCACTGATTGCCGCCACTTCATGGGGCGGCGTGCTTTTTGCACGGGTCATCGACCGCTTCGGCAAAGGGGTGCGCACCGCTCCAAGGGATGTCCTCGTCAGCGAGAGCGCAGACAAAGACAAGATGGGCAATGCGTTCGGGCTTCACAAGGCATTGGACACGGCAGGGGCAGCACTTGGGATTTTGTTTACGTTCCTGCTGCTCGGGAGCGGAAGCGGCAACTACGACTATAAAATGCTGTTTGGGATTTCAATTGTTCCTGCAGTACTGGGGCTGTGCATGTTTTTCTTCATCAAGGAAAAGCGCGGAAAGCGGACGCAAAAGAAATGGCTGCCGTTCTTCAAAAGCTTTGGCAGCCTTGACGGGCAGCTGAAACTGTATCTGCTTGTAGTGCTGCTGTTTACGCTGGGCAATTCGTCCGACGCTTTTTTGCTGCTGAAAGCCAAGGACGTGGGGTTCAGCAGCCAGTCCGTAATCCTGCTTTACTTCATTTTTCATGTTGCCGCCGCTGCGTTGTCGCTGCCCCTAGGCGGGTTGTCCGACAGAATCGGCAGGAAGAAACTGCTGGTTTCCGGGTACTTTGTGTTCGCCGCCGTGTATTTCGGATTTGCGGCTGCTTTCAGCAAGCCGTTCATGTACTTGATGTTCATCCTTTACGGCGTCCACACCGCCATGATTGCAGGGGTGGAGCGAGCCTATGTGGCTGAAATCGCGCCGCCGGAACTGAAAGGCACCATGCTGGGCCTGCAGTCCACTGTGGCAGGCATTGCCTTGCTCCCCGCTAGCATCGTCACGGGAGCACTGTGGAGCACTTTTGGAAGCGTGGTCCCTTTTGCATACGGTGCAACGTTGTCAGCGGCTGCGGCAGTGGTTCTGCTGCTGTTCATGAAGCAGGCGAAATGAGGACGGAACAAAATTCAGAAAAAAACGTCGAACGAGTGGGAGGGAATTTGACATGAAAAAAATAATTATTACTGCGATGCTGGTATCTGTATTTCTTTGCTGCACAGAAGCAGCTGCGGCAAAGTCCCAGGTTTCTGTTACCATACCGGCATTTTCGATTACGATCAATGAACAAACGTTGGATCACCGAAGCGACCGGTATCCGTTCATATGCTACAAGGGCATCACCTATTTCCCGATGACCTACGACCACTGTTCATATCTTGGAGTAGCTACGGCTTGGACTGCGAAGGACGGGCTATATGTGGCTGCCAAGGGCTATATGTCAGGCGAACTGCCGAATTACGGCAAAGCAAACAATTCTGCCTCGTCATATACTGCCAGCGTCGCCGATTTTCCGATTCACGTCAACGGCAAGCTGATTGACAACAGCAAAGAGGAGTTCCCTGTTCTTTTGTTCAGGGACGTCACCTATTTCCCAATGACGTGGCGCTTTGCCACAGAGGAGCTTTCGTGGAAAACCTCATGGGACGGAGGGCTCACGGTCAGCATGGAGCACCGCAATAATTTCTATTTTGACTCCGTGGGCAGCGAAAGCGCAGATTTGGTGAGGTTTGGGGAGAAAAATTACTACGCAAGGCTCAATTATGCAGACGACAGCTTTACTCCCCTCGCGACTCCGCCAAACAATGAATACCAGGGACAAGGCAAGCGCGCGGACGTGCGCCTCCAAGGCAATTCTTTGTATTATGAAGGCGCTCCCATAGCGGACATAACAGATATTGTGACGACTGACGCACAGTCAAATTACGGCAGCGCTTCGGGGCATCAAATCTACGTAAGCGGCACAAGGGTTGATTTTAGCGGTGGGTTTTACCTAACGGTTAGAGTTGACTACGAAATGGGAATTCCGGCACCTTACACGCCGAAAAAATATTTCCACTTCGCGGCTTTTGACGGGGCAAACCTCAAACAGCTCGATATTGGGGAAGATGAACAATTCGAAAGAGTGCACTCTGTACAGGGCGGCATCTATGTCTCAACACACTACAGCGTGAGCCGCCACGGATTTGGGTACAGCACCCTGCGGCATGTCTCAAAAGGCGGTGTAGTGGTTAATGTAAACGACAAGTTCGACGATTTTGGCAGCATGCATTTGCTTGGCACTGTGGGCGATGCCGCATACCTCATATGCCATTGGTCGCCGCATTTGGGGAGAGTTTCACTGATCAACGACGGGTACTACAAGATGGGAAGGGATTACAGCCTTACCAAGATATACCCCTACATCGCCACGAATGGGGAAATACTGGCGCCGAACGGGAATCTATACGCCTTGCCCCAATGGAAGGACGGCATACTAAACCTGACAAAGGGCACCTTTATCGATCTCAGTAGCATGCCGGTGGCGAAGGTAGAACACCGGGAGTAGCCTTACATCTAGGAGTAATCAATTGGAAAATTTATCTAAAATCAGAGGCAAGATAGAAGAGATTAAGCCTCTCGAAGACATAATCGCAAAACTGGATGAGCGATCACTCAACGCAAAAAACGAGATTGAAAGGCACCTTCAGAAAAACTGTGACGCTAATCGAATACAAACAAAGTCGTGGCTCTCTTTTATCAAGAAAATTAGAAAATATGAAGAAGAACTTGAAAAAGAGAGGCAGGAAGAAATCGAGGCTAGGTCAAGCTTCCAAAAAGCCGTATCAGAATTGGCAGGTGTAAAGGAAGAAAAGAGAGAGTTGGAATTAATGCTCTCCGAATTGAGACATCTTGCGCAGGAATATGAAAAAGAGCTGGAAAACCGCAGGAACAATTTTCAACATATATTATCTGAAGTCGAAGGGCAACAATACAGGCAATATGAAGATGAAATAGACGACCTCGTTTCGCAAGCAAAAAAAATTGACGAAGTAACAAAAGCAGTTGCATGCGTAATATCTACCACATGGTTTGCGATAGATTCCTTGGATTCAGCGACCGGTTTGTCGGTACTTGATGCATTTTTAGGGGGCTTTCTTATTGATGCTGCCAAATATTCGCATATTGACAAGGCTGAGGGCTACCTTTACAGTTTGCCTAAACAAATTCATGATTTGCGTGAACAATTAAGCAGCCTTAAGGGATTGTCTTGGCCCGAGTTAACACTAGAATGTACGCCTACAAGTACTGGAGCTTCTTGGATTTTTGACGTTTTATTCGACTCTACGCTTGCCGATATACATGTTTTAAGCAAAATACACGATAATAAAGAACAGCTTGACCTCTTAATGGAAGCACTTGGAAAGACTAAAGCGCAACTAAACAACAAGGTTCGTGAAATAAACCTGTGCATTGAAGGCATAAGGCGCAAACAGGAGGATTTGCTGATATCTCAATAGGCAATGACTGCAGGTAAGTCTTCATTTTTTACATTGCTCAAATACAATTTATATTGGGCAATGTGTCTTTGAATTGCTAAAAGCGATTGCCTTAACTGGACAAGAAATGGTATAATCAATCAATCCCAAAAAATTCAGGAGGTTTAAAAAATGAACAGACGATCAGTTACCGCAAGAAAAACGCTATCGGTTGCATTGGCACTGTGCATGGTTTTCAGCATGGTTTCAGTCAGCGCCGCAGCCGCGCCGCAATACGGCGAAACAGCTGTCGTAGCCGAATGGAACTATTCTGCCGTGCCGCCAGCCGCAGCCGTGCCCGCTACAGGCGGCGAAAACAAAGACGGGGCATTGCTCACGAATTTTCAGAACGCCGTGCCCGGTTTCAGCACAGGCAGCTTGGTGATAACAGACTGGGCAACGGGGACAGGGGAAAAATACTGGATGCTGGCTTTCCCGTCAAAGGATTTTGAAAGCATGACGGTTTCCTTGGCACAGCGTTCGTCCGGAACAGGCCCCCGTGACTTCAAGCTGCAGTACTCGGTTGACGGGAACACCTGGAAGAGCGTTACAAGCAACCAGTACGACGCAAGCGTAGTATCTACGGCTTTAGCCGTGACGCTGAACAACGTTCCCCTGCCTGCCGAAGCAAACGACATGGACATGGTCTATCTGAGGCTCCTGCTGGCGTCGAACATCAGCTCAAGAGCCGGGACGGGCACGTATTCGCCTACTGAACTGATTGCATCAGGCGGTACAAGCAACATCAACAGCATTGTGGTAGCAGGCAAATACATAGGCGACAGCGGTCCTGTCATCGAAAAGGTCGCGGCTGTTACCGCAAACCCGGCACCGGGCGCCATTGAGCAGAACGCTAAAGTTGCGCTTGCATGCGCTACCCAAGGTGCACTGATCAAGTATACGCTGAACGGCACCGACTACTTAGACTACGAAGAAGCTTTTGCGGTAGCCTCGCTTCCTGCGGTTGTAAAAGCCTACGCAGTCAAGGAAGGGATGGCAGACAGCGACATTGCCACTTTTGCGTATACGCTAAAAGAAGAGCAGCTGCCGGCAGACGCCTACCACCACTATTACGGCATGCTCCATTCCCACACCAGCAACTCGGACGGCACCGGCTCCTTCGCTGACGCCTTCACCATGGCAAGGGACAGGGCGGGCCTGGACTACTGGACAGTTACCGACCACTCAAATTACTTTGACACTGCGTCAAACCTTGGCAATTTTGCCACCGGAGGCGGCGCAAACGGAAACAGGTGGGCAAACGGCCTGACCGTCGCTGACGAATTCACAAGCAGCACCTTCGTTGGCATGATGGGCTTTGAAATGACATGGGCAAACACCCAGTACGGCCATGTAAACACCTTCAACACGACAGGCTACGTAAGCCGCAACAACCCGAGGTACACAAGCCTGACGAACGGCACGGGCCTTCAGAACTACTACGACGACGTTGTAGGCATCCCGCAGTCCATCACCCAGTTCAACCATCCGGGGACGACTTTCGGGGACTTTACCGACTTTGCGTACTACACGCCAGCCAGGGACAGGGCCATCACCCTCATTGAGGTAGGTAACGGGGACGGCACCAACAAACGGCTTAACAACGGCTACTGGCGCTCGGACACTTATTACGACAGGGCGCTTTCAAAAGGGTGGCACCTGGCTCCGACAAACAACCAAGACAACCACTCCGCAAACTGGGGGATAGGCAACGACCACAGGACGGTCATCTTGGCGACCGAACTCACTCGCTCCGCTTTGTACAGCGCCATGGCAAACCGCAGGGTCTATTCGACGGAAAACAAGACCATGAAGGTTGACTTCACCGTCAACGGCGCAGTAATGGGCACGATTTTCGACTCAGAGCCGGCAACTCTGGACATACATGTGGCAGCGCAGAACACTACAGACAACCTTGGCAGGATTTCCCTCATTACGAAAAACGGCAGGGAAGTCACATCGCTGACCAGCAATGCGCAGACAGCGGTTTGGGATTTCCAGATTCCGGCCCATGACGAGTACTACTACGTCAAAATTGCGCAGCCAAACGGAGACTTGACGTTGACAGCCCCGGTTTGGGTTAAAGATATACAGATCGAAAAGCAAGGCGTTACAAGCATCAGGCTTGATGCCGGCACCCCCATGTGGGGCACGCCGATTAACCTTACCACTAGGCTATTCAACGATGCAGTAACGGGCGATTTTGTCGTAAGTTCCATCACCTATAACGACGCTGAGGGAAACCTCCTAGCGAAGACGGAGGGACCGATTACTGTGCTGCCCACCGGAAACAGGGACGACGTGGTATCCATCACACCGACGATCGTGGGCGGCAACACGGTCATAGTAACTGTCATTGGAACATTCGGCGGGGTTGAAAAAACGTACACAGAGGTGCTTCGTTTCAGAGCAGTGGATCCGAATTCCGTTGCCAAGATAGTCATAGACGCAGCGCATATGAACAACTACGTTAAGGACAACTATGCAGACAACCTCCAGACTCTTGAGAACTACGTGGCAGACGAAGGCATAGTGTTCGTCTGGGCGGCAGCTTTGACTGACGAGGTTCTTGCTGACGCTGACGGGCTGATCATTACCACGCCCTACAACCGCAGCAGCGTTGCCGCAGGGTTTCAGCAGTACACCTACACGGAGGGCGAGCTTGCGGTGATCAAGCGCTTTGCCGACAGGGGCGGCAACCTGCTCCTGATGGCTAGGGCAGACTATGGCGAAGGCGCCGGCGACCTGCGCACTTTTGTGATCATGAACAAGGTGCTGGACCAGTTCGGCGTCACCACCAAGGTAAACGGCGACGAGCTCATCCTGAACAACACAAGCACTTACCAGTTCTCGATACCTGCGTCCTCCTACACTGCAAACGGCATTTTATCCGGGCTTGAGCTTTCAAAGGAGTACAGGGTCTACAGCGCAGCAGGGCTGGTGCCGGGCGCAAGCACCGTCAGGCTGATCAACGGCATAGCCGGAATGCAAAGCTACGACTCGGCTCACACGGGAGACGCAGTCAATGCGGGCAGCGGCGCGGACATGCTGGTCTTGGCACAGGAGCAGACAGCCGCAGGGGGCACTGCCTATGTAGCCGGTTCCGTCTTCTGCTCAAGCTTTGAGAGCGACGAAAACCAGTACGACAACTTCCCCATAGCGAAGGCGATGCTGAAGTCCTTCAAGACGCTCAAGGTTTCGACGGTTGCTGAAGCAAGGAAAGGCGACATGGGGAGGGCGTACACCATCGAAGGCACTGTCACGTCGCAATCTTCGTCGGCAGGAAGGGACAACGCATTCTTTGACTGCATATACGTCCAGGACGACACCGGCGGCATCTGCATCCACCCGGTCAGCGACCTGCCGCTTTACGTAGGGCAGAAGGTCAGGGTTTCCGGTGTGCTCAAGAGCTATCTGGGCGACGTGGAGCTGGGGGTGTTCAACGAAAACGACGACATTGAAATTCTTGATCTTTCACTGAACCCGCTGATGCCCAAGGAGTTCACCACAGCTGACAGCATGAAGAAGGAAAACGAGGGCTGGCTGGCAAAAATCGAAGGTACAGTGACTAAAGCAGAAAGCGACGCGCTGTATCTAAACGATGGGACCGGCGAAGCCAGAGTCTTCATGGACGGGTACATAAAAGACAGCAAAACCGGCGCGGCGGCAATAGACGCAAACATCGCCGTTGGCGCAAGAGTGGCTGCGACCGGCCTTGCATCGACGGACACTGCAGGCTCTCGCCTCCGGGTACGCGACTTGGCTGAGGTAATGCTTGCCGCACCGTCGGAAAAGACGATAAACATACTGCACACAAACGACACCCACGGCCGCATTTACCAGGTTGACGGCAACAACACAGGAATGATTGGCATCGACAGGGTAGCAGCACTGAAAAACAGCACCGCGAATTCAATATTGGTTGACGCGGGCGACACCATCCACGGGCTCCCCATCGTAAATGTAAACAGCGGGCTCAACGCGATAGAGCTCATGACGGCGGCAGGCTACAGCGTTATGGCGCCGGGCAACCATGACTTCAACTTCGGAAGCGTCAGGTTGTCAGAACTGGCGACCATTGCTTCAGCCAAAGGGCTCGACATAATTTCGTCGAACGTGTTTGTCACAGCGACGGGCCAAAGCTACCTGCCGACTACGAAGACGGTCGAAATTGACGGCGTCAAAGTCGGTTTCTTCGGGCTTACCACCCAGACCACACCTATCGTGACAAACCCTGTAAACGTTGAAACCATAGAGTTCAGGGCGTACAAGCAGTCCGCTGATAACGCCATTTCTGAGCTTAAGGCTGGGGGTGCGCAGATTATCGTCGGCCTTGCCCACGTCAGCCGTACCGACATTGTGGCACTGATAAACGAGCTGGACGTCAAGCCTGACGTTGTAATCGACGGGCACGACCATATCCTCGGTTCAGTAACCGAAAGCGGAGTGCTGATTGCCGGGGACGGCCAGTACCAGGAAAACCTCGGCATGGTTTCCGTCACAATCAGCTCAAGCGGGGAAATAATCAGCAAGACAGCGGCTCTGATAGCGAAAGCGGACACAGCAGCCATAACAGGCGACCCGGCTGTTTTTGCCATGGCTGAAACAATGAAGCAGGCGGTGCTTGCGCTGTACGACGAGGTTGTCGCAAAATCGGAAGTGTTCCTTTCAAGCGCAAGGGGGGACAACACGACCAAGGGGGTGCGCAATTCCGAGCAGGCGCTGGGCAATCTGGTGGCTGACGCTATGAGGGCAATCGGCGGCGCGGACGTGGCGCTTACCAACGGCGGCGGCCTGAGAGCTGATATAAGGATAGGCGACATAACAAGGGGCGACCTGAACAGCGTCCTGCCGTTCGGCAACGTGTTGGTTATAAAGGAAGCCACTCCGAAAGCACTGAAGGAAATGATGGAAAACGGTGTGCAGTTTGCCCCAACCGCAGACGGCAGGTTCCCGCAGATATCGGGCATGTACGTGGCTTACGACCCTGCTGCGGAAGTTGGGCAAAAGGTGGCGTACATTACCATCAACGGCAAACCCATTGATTTTTTTGACGACACGACGGTCTTGAGGCTTGCAACCAACGACTTCATGGCCAACGGAGGCGACGGGTACACCGCAATTCAGGCACTGAAGACAGTGGCAGAGATCGATTCCCTGGACGCAGTGTTTGAGCAGTACGTAAACTCTCTGCCAAACAAGACAATTACAGAAAGCGCCGCGAAAATCGACGGAAGGATATTGGACTACGTTCCTGCCGTTTTGGCGCTCAGCATCGGCGTTCCCGCTGTCAGCGGTATCGAAGGCGACGTGGAGTTCACCCTTTCGCTTCGCGGGGCAGAAGACGTGCTGTCCGTGGAACTGGAATTTGAGATAGACGGCAATATGCTGGCAGGCAAAGGCGCCGAAGCACTCTCGGGATTTGCAGTCATAGACGGGATTGCTTGGAGAAGTCTAGGCGGCAACATATGGAAGGGCGCGCTTACCATAGGATACCCGTCGGGTGACAATGGGACAGGCTTTGCGTCACAGTTGCCTGTGGAAGTCGCCAAATTCGTGTTTGCGCCGAGGGCCATCGGCGAAGCAACCATGAAACTGACCGGTGCCCGCGTTGTCGGGCTTGTGGGCGACGTTACAGCCTACCTTGATGTCGTTATTGAAGCAGGCGAGGCAACCACGTTCATCGACCAGCTGGTCTACTCGAAATACGACCTGAACAGGGACAACAAAGTCGATGCGCTTGACCTTGGTATCATGCTGCTGTACTGCGGTTTTGACATCGACAGCGCCGATTGGGACACATTGGTGAAGGTCAACGACTCGAAGGGCAAGCCGGTTACCGCTAGCATGTGCGACGTAAACGGCGACGGGGTCATAGACATGCTGGATCTGCTGGACCTTTTCATACACTACACTAAATAACATTAACCTGCAAGGCGAGGGCGCTTCATTAGGCGGCCTCGCCTCTTTTCTTAAGGCAAATATAAGGAGGCCAGAAAAATGAAGACTAATTCGCATAGCTTAAAAAGACTATTGTCATTTGCATTAATAATGACGCTATTGCTGACGTTCCCGACGGGTATAGCCGCAAAATCCACCAGTCAGGACGACATCGGATTGGAAACCGTAAGAGTCCAAGTCCTTACAGGCGGCGAGGTGCAGTCAAAATACCGGAATGCAGAAGTTTACGATGTAGGTTTGCACACTGTCTACAAAGGGGATCACGCCGCTCTGGCAGTGAACGGTGAAGACCCGGATCTTTACTACACTACGTCACGCATTGCATCCATGACCGACCCAAGAATTTTCACGATGAAGCTCACGTTGCCCAAGGGCAGTTTTACAGGCATAGCGGGAGAGGGCGACAACCCCTTCGACATTGCTAAAGTCAGGTGGGCCTACAACGGCAGCGAGCTGACGTATGCCGCAAATCCGCAGACCCACGTGCTGAGGGGGGTCAACACAGTGGGAACCGCAAAGGTGACCATGTCGGGTGATAATATCGTAGTTGTCCAGGAGATCAAGTTCAACGCTTTCACCTCCCAGAACAATTCTGCCCACGACAACCGGCCATACCTCCCGTACTACCCCATGAGGCACCTGCGAGCAGAAATCCCGTACGTCGGCGACTGGCTGCTGGAAGCTTTTTATGGCGCGGGCGACGGTGCTTTCTCGCTTGGTTCAAAGACAATTAGACTGAGCGAAAACGATGCCTTTCTGACATATGATGAGCTGGACGCTTTTATTAAAGGCTACAACACGACATACGGTGAAGCCGGCGGAACTGTCTACAGCCCCAAGGGCAGGTACCTGAGGTTTGAGTCTCTAGGCAAATCGGCAGAAGGCAGGGACCTTTGGGCGGCTGTCATCTCGGATTCCAAGGCGTCCGTGGACGAATACCTAAGCGTTACCAAGCCAAGGATGAACGAAAGCCCTGAGCTTATGATAGGCGAGGTGGCTGGCGGCGATCAAAAAGGAGTACTGTTTTTCAGCACGATTCACGGTGATGAACAAACAGGCCCTGCTGTGTCCTGGACCGTTATGGACCGCCTCCTGAGCCTTGACAAACTGAGGTTCACAAGAAGGGCTGAGGAGAACACGGAACGCATATTCCCAACCTACATAGACGACTGGTCAGGCGGCAGCAGGAGGGTGGATCCGGGCAACCCCGGAACTCCTGAAGACGTGGCACTTGACGTTGACGAATTTCTGGAAAAGTACATCGTCGTGCTTACATTCCACGGAGGCCCTGACGGTTACTATCACTCTTATTGGGGAAGCGCATACAATTATGATCTGAACCGCGACGCTTCGTATTTCTCGCAATTGGAAACAAGGGCGGCTGCCAGGGCTTTCAACAAGTGGGATCCGATATACATGGTCGAGTTCCACGGCTATTACGACAACTATGTCATCGACGGAACTACGCCGCCCTACGAGCCGAACCTGGAAGTGGACTTGATAAACGAGTACATGACTCCGCTGTGCGACGCCCTTGGCATGTCGATTATCGGCAACTCGGCCCATAAACGCTACAACCACCCGACTAGGGACGTTGTCCGTGGGTGGGACAGCGGATCGACGGTGTACACCCCCACAATGTCGATGCTGTTCGGTTCTCTTGGCACTACAATAGAGTTCCCCAACTCCACGCAGGATTCGGTGGACGCCGGCGTACAGGGCGTACTGGGGCTCTTCCAGTTCTGCCTCGACGAAAGGGACGGGCTTTACAGCAACAAAGTGGAATTCAAACGCAGGGGCAAGTTCAACGAAGACCGAAAAGACCTGGTTGACCCGCTCCTAACCAGCATACACCCCTTTATCGAAGAAGTGAGAAACGAGCTTGATGCTTATTTTCTGACGAACTCCAATGCAAGCCGCCGGTCGCCGGTGCCGGAAAACGTTCTCGTGGGGCGCCCGAGGAAAGTGGATTCTGAAGGCAATGCCATTCAGTTCTTCCCGGAATACTTCATCGTCCCAGTTGACCACAGAGTGCAGAGAAGCCCAGGCGACGCCTATGAAGCGTTGGATATCCTTTTCAATCTGGGCGGCGTAAAACTCGAAAGAACGAACGGGCCTATCACGTACAGCGGTGTGGAATACCCCGAGGGCACGTACATCGTCAACATGCATCAGGCTGCAAGGACATTTGCAAATGTAATACTGTACGACGGTTATGACGCATCTGTATACGAAAGCCTCTACGACAGCATAGTCGTCAGTTATCCTCAACTGCGAGGGTTCGAATGCGTTCCTGTTTATGAAAAAGGCGTGTTCGAGGGGAAAACTTCCCCTGCTGACCTGTCGGCAGACCCTGCTAGCTTTGCCGGAACTGACACATATGTCATTGTCAAAAACAACAGCGCCGACGCCATAAGGCTTGTAAACAGGCTGCTTAAAGACTCTGTGGAGGTGCGCATGGTGGACGGGTACTTCAAGGGCGCGTCAATTGGCGATTTCGTCACCACAGCTGCGGACGCGGTCAATAAAGCGACTGCTGCGGAAAACCTGATACTTGGAAACAAATCGCTTAACGTGAACCTGATAGGCTGCGGAAACCAATGGCCATACAACGCAAAGAAGATAGTAAAGCCAAATGTCGGTTACGGGGCTGAAATGGGCCAGTACAACAGCAGGTCAAACCATCTGCTGGTCCAGTACTTCCTTGACTTGTTTGAATTCGAGGATATCGGGGAAATTACCGTCAACGCGGCTAGGAACAACAGCGTTGCCGTAGGGACAAGAGACGGCGCCAACGTGTACCTGCTAAGCAACGCCAGGCCGGGCGGGGATTTGCTGGACGCAATTAACGGCGGTGCGCCCGTCATCCTAGTAGGCGGTGTCAACCCCGGCGGCGCCAATGTCAACGCGATAATTTCAGAACCTGAAAACCGAGTGGCTACTGTGGACGTGGACGGCGAAGCCTTGCTGCGAGCAACCTACTCCGGTTCGAGTTTGATACTGTCGAATATGCAGACCCACGGTTCTGTGTACAGCATGAACAACGCGCTGGGCGTGGAGCCATCGCCCCGGTACTTGGATTCGCTGCCCGGCTTCTTGAAGCCGATTGTAGTGGTCAGCGACGAAGCCGACTACTTTATAGCCGGCAAGGTGTATCCTAAGGGCTCTGCCGACGTTTACAAGGGCAAGGCGATGGTTGCCGCGGGCGTCTACGAAAAAGAGGGCACAGATATTCCCATTACTGTGATAGTGAACAACGTATTCGGTAAAGCCGCCGGCCAGCTGTATTACCGCATCATTGCAAATGCTTTGCTGGCCAATGCGTCCGGCATCGACCTCAATCCTGCGTATCCGGGAAAAACGGTTTTCGCAAGCCTCAGCGTGGATCCCGAGAGCGACATTGACAAGGACGTCGAGTTCACCCTTTGCCTCAGCGGCGCGGAGAACGTGCTGTCATTGGAACTGGAATTCGAAGTGGACGGGAATATGCTTGCAGGAAAAGGCGTCGAAACCCTTGCCGGGTTTACTGCTGTAGACAGCATAGTCTGGAGGTTTGCAGGCGGCAGCACATGGAAAGCCACTGTCACCCTCGGGTACCCGGCAGGAAGCGACGAAGGCTTCAATGCAGACTCCCCCGAAGACGTCGCAAAATTCATGTTCGCCCCAAGAGCCAAAGGCGACGCGGCTATGGTTCTGACCGGCTTCAGGGCAGTCGGGCTTGAGGGGGACGTGACCGTCTACCTTGATTCCGTGATTTCAGGCGGCGAAGCCGTGACAAACATCGACCAGCGCGTTTTCTCAAAATACGACCTTAACAGGGACAACAAAGTCGATGCCCTTGACCTTGGTATCATGCTGCTGTACTGCGGTTTTGACATCGACAGCGCCGATTGGGACACATTGGTGAAGGTCAACGACTCGAAGGGCAAGCCGGTTACCGCTAGCATGTGTGACGTAAACGGCGACGGGGTCATCGACATGTTGGATTTGCTGGATTTGTTTATTCACTACACGAAGTGACGAGACACGGCTTGTTGCATCAATAAAAGTGTAAAGTGGGCTGCTTCAACGGCAAGTTGAGGCAGCCTTCATGTTTGCAGGGCAAGATTTACCAAAATTGTACAGAACCTTTACTACCCCTTTCATCAAATTTTACATGTTTTCCTTACAATAGTACCAATGCTGGTGTACCAGTGTTAATTATTACTAACTGAAGGAGGAAACCATAATGCATTCATTTAACAGGACAAAAAAGTTGTCCGCAGCAAAGCGAGCATTTTCATTTGCGTTAATGCTTT
>Ga0082212_10006965_pt1 | contig 15062 bp, 12 predicted proteins | sample TergutNt197P3_FD_71548 | JGI IMG/M metagenome (GOLD analysis project Ga0082212, IMG submission 71548) | Neocapritermes taracua P3 segment gut microbial communities from Petit-Saut dam, French Guiana - Nt197 P3 | ecosystem: Host-associated > Arthropoda: Insects > Digestive system > Gut ...
CTGGCGGGCTTGGAAGGGGAGAAGGATTTGGTGCCGCCCCCCACCCAATCCCCCGAATTCTTCAAAATAACCCCCGCCACAGCCGCCAAGGGCGTCTCACTGCTGACCGAAGAAGGCATACTATATAAAAAGCGCGGCGTCGGGCTGTTTGTGGCCGAGGGCGCGCGCGAGCGGATCCTCGAGACCAGGCGCGCGGCGTTCCGGGGGCAGTTCATCCTGCCGTTAGTGACCGAGGCCCACCGGATCGGTATCTCAAAGCGCGACCTCGTGGCCATGCTAATGGCCGAAAAAGGATGATTTGATTGGGAGTAATGGGAATAGTCAATAAGGTTTTCGGTTCGCACAGCGACCGTGAGCTGAAGCGGATCGAGCCTCTGATTGTCAGGATGGAAGCGCTGGAGGACGAGTACCGCAAGCTGACCGACGCCGAGCTGAAGGCCAAGACGCCGTGGTTCCGCGAACGGCTGGCCGCGGGCGAGACCGCCGACGACATCCTGCCGGAGGCGTTCGCCGCCGTCCGGGAGGCCGCCGACCGCGTGCTGGGCGAACGGCCTTACCGCGTGCAGCTGATCGGCGGCGTGGTGCTGTATCAGGGCCGCATCGCCGAGATGAAGACCGGCGAGGGCAAGACGTTAGTGGCCACCATGCCGTCATATCTGGCCGCGCTGACCGGCAAAGGCGTCCACGTGGTTACGGTGAACGACTATTTGGCGCGCCGCGACTCGGAGTGGATGGGCAAGGTACACCGTTTTATGGGCCTGTCGGTGGGCCTGATCGTACACGGGTTGGACAACGACGCGCGCCGCGAGGCGTACAACTCCGACATCACTTACGGCACCAACAATGAGCTGGGGTTCGATTACCTGCGCGACAACATGGCCATCTACAAGGAGTCCATGGTGTGCCGCGGGCGCGCGTTCGCCATCGTGGACGAGGTGGACTCGATTTTGATCGACGAGGCCCGCACGCCGCTGATCATATCCGGGCAGGGCGAGGCGTCCACCGACATGTACAAGTCGGCTGACCGTTTCGCGCAGACCCTCAAGAAAACGGTGGTCAAGGAATTGGACAGCAAGGAGGAGCACGAGGGCATCGAGGGCGACTATATTGTCGATCAGAAGGCCCGCACGGCCACCCTCACGCAGTCCGGCGTGACCAAGGCCGAGAAGTTCTTCCAGAAAGACAACATCACCGACCCCGAGAACGCCACCATAATGCACCACATCCAGCAGGCCATCAAGGCGCGCGGCGTGATGAAATTAGACGTGGACTACGTGGTCAAGGACGGCGTGGTGATCATCGTGGACGAGTTCACCGGCCGCCTGATGTTCGGGCGGCGCTACTCCGAGGGGCTTCATCAGGCCATCGAGGCCAAGGAGAACGTCAAGGTGGAGCATGAGAGCAAGACGCTGGCCACCATCACGTTCCAAAACTTCTTCCGCCTGTATGAGAAGCTGTCGGGCATGACCGGCACGGCGCTCACCGAGGCCGAGGAGTTCTCGGCCATCTACAAGTTGGACATCATCGAGATACCCACCAACAAGCCGTTGGCGCGCGCGGACATGACCGACGTGGTGTACAAGAACGTGCCCGGCAAGGTGCGCGCCATCCTTAAACAGATTGAGGAGTGTCACCAAAAGGGCCAGCCGGTCTTGGTGGGCACCATATCCATTGAGAGCAGCGAGGCGCTGTCGGCGTCGCTCAAACGCTCGGGCATCAAGCACAACGTGTTAAACGCCAAGAGCCACGAGCGCGAGGCCGAGATCATCGCGCAGGCCGGGCGCCCGGGCGCCGTGACCATCGCCACCAACATGGCCGGGCGCGGCACCGACATCAAATTAGGCGGCAACCCCGAGTATCTGGCGCGCGCCGAACTGCGCAAGCGCGACATCCCCGAGGAGATCATCAACGAGGCCGTGGGCCACGCCGACACCGATAACCAGGAGATCGCCGAGGCCCGCGAACTGTACGCCGAGGCGCTTGAGAAGCACAGGCGTACCACCGGCGAAGAGGCCGAAAAGGTGTGCGAATCCGGCGGCCTGTTCATTCTGGGTACCGAGCGGCACGAGAGCCGCCGGATCGACAACCAGCTCAGGGGCCGCGCCGGGCGTCAGGGCGACCCGGGCGAGTCGCGGTTCTTCATCTCGCTCGAGGACGACTTAATGCGCCTGTTCGGCACGTCGCGGTTCGCGGGGATGCTCGAGTCGCTGGGGCTCGAGGAGGACATGCCCATCGACCAGAAGATACTGTCCGGGGCCATAGAGTCGGCGCAGAAGCGCGTCGAGTCCCGCAACTTCCAGACGCGCAAACACGTCTTGCAGTACGACGACGTGATGAACAAACAGCGCGAGATCATCTACTCGCAGCGCGCGCGCGTGTTAGACGGCCAGGACTTGCGCGACCGGATCATCAGCATGGTCGAAGGCAGCGTGGAGCGCGCCGTGTCCTCGTCGTTCGGCGAGAACCGTTTTGTGACCGACGCGCGCCAGATCGAGGCGCTGATCGGCCAGTTCACCGGGATATTCTTGTCACCCGGCGAATTGAAGTACACCAAGGAACAGCTCAACTCCCTGACTCCCGACTCCCTGACCGAAGAACTGACCGGGCGCGCCGTGGCGGCCTACGAAAAGCGCGAGGCCGAGCTGACGCCGCCCATGATGCGCGAGGTTGAGCGCGTGGTGCTGCTGCGCGCCGTGGACGAGCATTGGATGGATCACATCGACGCGATGGACGAACTGCGGCGCGGCATCGGGCTGCGCGCCTACGGGCAGGTTGACCCGGTGAAGGAGTACACGCGCGAGGGCTTCGAGATGTTCGAGGCCATGAACACCGACATACGCGAGCAGACCATCCGCATGGTCTACACGGCGCGTATGCGCGGCGAAAACGCCCTCCAGCGCAGGCAGGTGGCCCGCGTGACGGGCGCGTTCGGCGCGAGTATGGACGCCGCGCGGCAAGCCGCCGCGCAAGCGGGCGGGCGGGCAAGCCGCCCGGTGAAGAGCGCACCCAAGACAGGCCGCAACGACCCGTGCCCGTGCGGAAGCGGCAAGAAGTATAAGAAATGCTGCGGATTTACAGGTGAACAAAATGGCTAAAGATTTCTATGACGTATTGGGCGTACAGCGCGGCGCGTCGGACGAGGAGATAAAAAAGGCGTACCGCAAGCTGGCCAAAGAGAACCACCCCGACCTCCATCAGGGCGACGAACAGTGCGAGGCGCGCTTCAAGGAGATCAGCGCGGCCTACGAAACGCTGTCCGACGGCGAGAAGCGCGCGCGTTACGACCGCTTCGGCACGGCGGGCGACCCCGGCGGCTACGGGCCTGTAGCGGGGTATGAGGACTTCGACCTCGGCTCGTTCGTGTCCAGCATCTTCGGCGGCTTCGGCGGCGGGGGCGCGCGGCGCACAGGGCCTGTGCGCGGCGAGAACATGCGCGCCGCGCTGAACCTGACCTTCGAGGAGTCGGTGTTCGGCTGCACCAAAGAGATAACCGTGTCGCGGCTGGAACACTGCGAAACCTGTAAAGGCACGGGCGCGGCGGACGGCACGCGTTCCGAGAACTGCCAGAGCTGCGGCGGCAAGGGCCAAGTCCGCTCGGTCAAAAACACGCCGCTGGGCTCGATCGTCACCACCACCACCTGCCAGAGCTGCGGCGGCAAGGGCAAGGTTGTCCGAACGCCGTGCCAGCCGTGCAAAGGCACGGGCTTTGACAGGCGCAAGGTGACGCTGTCGGTCGGCATCCCCGCGGGTATCAACGACGGCCAGACCGTGCCGGTGCGAGGACAGGGCAGCGCGGGCGCGAACGGCGGCCCGTCCGGCGATTTGCTGGTCACCGTGCGGGTGATTCCCCACGCGCTGTTCACGCGCAACGAAACCGAAATCCATTGCGAACTGCCTGTCACGTTCGCGCAGGCCGCGCTGGGCGCGGAACTGATGGTTCCCACATTAGACGGCAAGGTGCGTTACACACTGCCCGCCGGGACGCAGAACGGCGCGGTGTTCCGCTTGAAAAACAAAGGCGTCGCGCCGCTCGGCTCAAGACAGCGCGGCGACCAGTTCCTGCACATACTGGTGGAGATACCCACAAACCTCAACAAGCGGCAGAAGGAACTCATAAGCGAGTTTGACAAAATATCGAAGGATCAAAGCCCCAAACATAAGAGCTTCTGGGACAAATGGAGATAGCGGGGAGATTGGTGCGCGAATGAGCAGTATCATTTCTGAGATCGACGAGTATTTTTCCTACACGCCGCATTTGGTGGCGCTTTTGCCCGCCGTCGCGCTCATCGTGTTCACAGCGGTGTGGCTGGGGCGGTACGCCCCCATGGACAAGCGTTCGCGCAACGCCTTGGACTGGGTGCGCAAAGGGCCGGAGCTTCCTTTGGGCATCGGTCGCAGGGGCGGCCTGTCCAAGGGCGACATCGCGCCCATGCTCATCATCACCGCGCTGTACGCCGCCGCCGCGCTGTTCTACCTCGGGAACGGGGAGTCCCCGCAGACCTTCTGGAAGGCGGAGTCGGGCGGCGATTCGGTGGTCATAGACTTGGGCGAGCCGATGCCCGTGGAGTCGCTGTACTACTACAGCGGCAACTATCACGGGCCGAACGATGTGAAGCACTACGAATTCGCCCTGTCGCTGGACGGGAACGACTACCGCGAACAGACCGGGCTTAGCCAGCTCCACTCCCAGACCTTTCAATGGCGGTCGGCGCAAGCCGACGGCATGTCCGCGCGCTACGTCCGCGTGACCGCGCTGTACGCGCCATTAGAGCTGGGCGAGCTGGGCGTCATCAGCGGCGGCGCGGCGGTCGCCCCGTCGGAGGTCACGCCCTCCGCGGCATGGACGCTGTTCGACGAGCAGGACGTGATACCCGAGATCGGCGGCAGAGTGCGGACGCCCGTAAACGGCGCGTATTTCGACGAGATATACCACGTCCGCGCCGCCTACGAGTATCAGAATAACGTGAAGGTCTACGAAACCACGCACCCGCCGCTGGGCAAGGAAATCATCTGGGCGGGCATATCCATCTTCGGCATGACGCCCTTCGGGTGGCGCATCATGGGCGCGCTGTTCGGTATCTTGATGCTTCCGCTGTTTTACATCCTGATGAAGCAGCTGTTCAACAACACGGCGGCGTCCGCCGCCGCCACGGCTGTGTGGGCCGCCGACATGATGCACCTGACCCAGACGCGCATCGCCACCATAGACACCTACAACGTGTTTTTCGTCCTGCTGATGTTCCTGTTCATGCACCGCTGGATGACCCAGTCCAACGACACGCCCATGATCTACACCCTGCCGCCGCTGTTCCTGTGCGGGCTGGCCTTCGGGCTGGGCGTGGCGGCCAAGTGGAGCAGCGCCTACGCCGGTATCGGGCTGGTGGCGCTGTATATTTGGAAATTAGTTGGCCGCTCGGGCGAATCCAAGCGTTACGGGCGCCCGGTGAAGGGATTTGTGCTGGGGACGCTGATCTGTTCGGTCGTGTTTTTCATCGTGGTCCCGTCCGTCATCTATCTGCTGTCGTACATACCCTACGCCGGGGCGCGCGGGCAAGCGCTCACGCTCTCGAACCTCTGGGGGGTCATGTCCGAGAGCCAGCGGATCATGTTCAGCTACCACTGGAACCTGACATCTACCCATGTCTATCAGTCGCGCTGGTACAGCTGGCTTTTGGACATGCAGGGCATATGCTTCTTTGCCGACGTGGACAAGAGCGCCGGATCGGCGGCGCTGATCACCTGCATAAACAATCCCCTGCTGTCGTGGGGCGGGCTGGCCGCTATCGTCTGCTGTGTGGCGAACGTGGTGAGCCGCCGGTGCTACCGCGCGCTGTTCATCCTGATCGGGTATTTCTCGGTGCTGCTGCCGTGGGTGTCCGTGTCGCGCATCACGTTCATCTACCACTACTTCCCGGCCTCCATGTTCCTGGCGGCGGCGCTCGGGTACATGTTCTGGCGTGTGGCGCTCACCGGGCGCAGGGCGCACATCTGGGCGTTCGCGGCGGTCAGCGCGGCGCTGTTCGTTATGTTCTACCCGGTGGCCTCGGGAGTGCGCGTGAACTATAATTATGTCGAATACGCGCTGCGCTGGTTCCCGACATGGCCGCTTTAGAGAAGAATCAGCTTTATACCGTCGAAATAGAGGATTACACCAGCGAGGGGTTAGGCGTCTGCCGCGCGGGAAACCCGGGAGGCCGCGGCCAGGCCGTGTTTGTACGCGGCGGCGTGCGCGGCGACACGTGCGCGATACGGATATTGAAGGCCGCGCGCGGCGCGGTCTGGGCCAAAGTTGAAGAGATCATAACGCCGTCGCCGCACCGCGCGGAACCGGACTGCGCGGCGTTCCCCGCTTGCGGCGGCTGTGATTTCAGGCACATAAGCTATCAGGAAGAGTTGTATTTCAAGCGCAATCACACACGGCAGACTCTGGCCCGCATCGGCGGCGCGGACATCGGGGCCGAGGAAGTCGTCCCCGCGCCTTCGCGCAACGGCTGGCGCAACAAGGCCATATTTCAGATCGCGCCCGTGCGGGGCCGCGCCGCGACCGGCTTCTACCGTTCGGGGAGCAATCTTTTTGTGCCGTCGCAAGACTGCCCGGCGGCCATGCCGCCGCTGAACGCTTGCGCGGCAGCCGTGCGCGAATGGATAGACCGCGAGGGCATCGGCATCTATGACCCGGAGACTCGAAAGGGACTGGCGCGGCGGCTGTTCGTCCGCGCGACGGGCAGCGGCGTACAGGCCATGCCGGTGCTGAACGGAACCCTCGCGCGCCGTCAGGCCGAGTCGCTGGTGTCCGTACTGCGCGAATCCTGCCCCGGTATAACCGGCGTGCTGACCGTCGAAAATAAGCGTACCGACAACGTGATGATCGGCGGCGGGCCTGTGAACGTGCTGTGGGGCGGCGAAACGCTCACCGAGACGCTGCCGCCCTTTGAGTTCGAGTTCCATCCGCTGGCCTTCATGCAGGTGAATTCGGGACAGGCCGTAAAACTCTACGACCGCGCCGCCGCTTACGCCGCGCCGGGGCCGGAAGAAACGGCCTTGGACCTGTACTGCGGGGCGGGCACGCTCACCTTGCGGCTGGCGGCACAGTACAAGGCCGCCGCGGGCGTGGAGATCGAGGAGCGCGCCGTGGAGTGCGCGCGCCGCAACGCGGTCAGGAACGGAGTGAACAACGCGGAGTTCATCCGGGACGCCGTGTCGGAGGAGTCGTGTCTCGGGCCGCGCCGCAACCTGGGCGTGGTGACGGTAGACCCGCCGCGCGCCGGGCTGTCCGAACAGGACGCGCTGATGATCGCCGAAAAGCTGTCGCCCGCGCGGATAGTCTACGTCTCCTGTAACCCCGGCACACTGGCGCGTGACGTAAAGCGGCTGATGGAACACGGTTACGCCGCGCCGCGCCTGACGCTGGTTGACATGTTCCCGGGCACGCGGCACATCGAGAGCGTCTTACTGCTAAATAAGATATAGAGGAATCGCTTGTATGAAATATGTGATCGTCATAGGCGACGGCATGGCCGACGACCCCATTGAGGAATTAGGCGGCAGGACGCCGTTGGAGGCCGCCAGAATTCCGGTTATGGACGCGCTGGCGCGTTCGGGCATGACCGGCTTGGTCCGCACCGTGCCCGCGGGCTGCCCGCCGGGCAGCGACACGGCCATTTTAAGCATTTTCGGCTGCGACCCGCGCGTGTACTACTCGGGGCGTTCGCCGCTCGAGGCCGCCGGGGCGGGGATCAAACTGTCGGACGGGGACTGCTCGTACCGCTGTAACATGATAACCCTGTCGGACGGCGGCGATTTCGGGCAGAAACGCCTGCTGTCGCACAGCGGCGGCTCGGTGGACGGCCAAAGCGCCGTCGAACTGATGGAATTTTTGCTGTCCGGCGCGGGTTTTTCGGAACTGGCGGCGCGGAACGGCATGACGTTTTACCCGTCGCGGTCGTTCCGGCACATCGCCGTCCAGCGCGGCGCCGACATCACCGGATTGGTCACCGCGCCGCCCCACGACCATCTGGGTCAGGCCGCCGGCGGGCTTATGCCGTCGGGCTGTGACGCGGCGGACGGGCTGTGTAAAATGACGGAACTGGCCCACCAACTGCTGGACAGGCACCCCATAAATGAAAAACGCCGCGCCGGGGGCAAACCTCCGGCAAACGGCATATGGTTCTGGGCCGAGGGGACGGCCATCGCGCTGCCGCCGCTCAAGGGCGGGCGGGTCACGGACGGCTTCGTGGTGAGCGCCGTGCCGTTAGTGCGCGGAATCGGCGCGCTGGCGGGCTTGGGCGCGGCCGATGTGCCCGGCGCGACCGGGGAGTTGGACACCAACTACGAGGGCAAGGCCGACGCCGTGCTGAACGGGCTGAAAAACGGCGCGGAACTCGCCGTCCTGCATGTGGAGGCCCCGGACGAGTGTACCCACAACGGCGACCTCGAGGGCAAACTGCAAGCCATCGAGCGGTTGGACAGCCGCTGTATGGCGCGCCTGAAAGACGGGCTTGACAGACTCGGGCAGCCGTACAGGATGCTGATCATGAGCGACCACAAGACGCTGACCGCCACGCGCGGCCACGACGGTTCGCCCGTGCCGTTCATCCTTTATGGGAGCGGCGTGGCCGCCGGACATTCCGACTCCTATACCGAGGCCGAGTGCGCCAAGGGCGGGCTGGTCGAAGAGGGCCACACGCTGATCGGAAAGCTGTTTGGGGAGTGATTACCGCCGCCACTTCTCCATGAATACGGCGTCCGCGCGTTCGAGCGTCTTGTCGCCCGCCAGATGTTCGATGTGATGCGTCAGTTCGTGGTGCAGGACTTCTTTCAGCTTCTTCTCGGCCAGACGCGCCGAGCGCCCGGGGCACACCATGCGCAGCGAACCGTGGTATATGACGATATAGCGCCCCAGCCCGTACGGCTCGACGCGGTACTCGCCCAAAATATAGAGGCCGGAACCTTCGGGGTTTTTCTTGACGTCGGGCAGCAGCACCACGCCGCCGTTCAGGCCGTGGAACACCCCCTCCGGCAGTTCCTCCGCCAAACCGTCAAGCACCGCGCGGGTTTGCTCAAAATCAAGCATGATGGTTGTTCACTCGCTTTCGAGTTCAGCATATCACATGAAAGCGAAGTTTTCAATATAGACATCCGCTCATCCATATGCTATACTTTTCAATATCGGACGCGCGGGGGTGGCGATTGCTATTAAAATCTACACGATCATCGCCGGGGTGAACGGCGCCGGGAAGTCCAGCTTCACGGGCGTATTGAAGGCCGAGCGCGGCGATCTGGGCCATATCGTGGACGTCGATAAGCTGGCCGCCGAGGAATGCCTCGGCGCAATAAAAGCCGGTAAAGCGGCGGTCATACGGATCAATGCGTATCTCTCCAAAGGCGTGTCTTTTACGCAGGAAACTACCCTTTCCGGCCAAAAGACCGGGCGGACGGTCAGGCTGGCCAAGGAAAAAGGCTATCTGATACGCCTCTTTTATATCGGCATCAACACGTCCGGCGAGTGCGTGAAGCGCGTGAAGAACCGCGTGTCCAAAGGCGGCCACGACGTCGCGGAGTCCGTGGTGGAGCGCAGGTTCCAAAACCGTTTTGAGTCCCTGCGGAGGATACTGCCGTACTGCGATCAGGCGTTCCTGTTCGACAACGAGAACGGTTTTGCCGAAGTGGCGGTCTATAAAAACGGCGAATTGACGCCCAAGGGCGACTACAGGCCGGATTGGCTCCGCGAGTTGATCCATACTACTCCGAGGGGAGCGACTTAACATGAACACAGATATTCAGTCTTTGCGCCACTCCGCTTCGCATATAATGGCACAAGCGGTCATGCGCCTGTACCCGGACGTCAAGACGGCCATCGGCCCGGCCATTGAAAACGGGTTTTATTACGACTTCGATTTTGCCGTTCCGGTGAAAGAGGCCGACCTCGAGCGCATAGAGGCCGAGATGAAGAAGATCGTTAAGGAGCGTTACCGCATAGAGCGCATAGAGGTCAGCCGCGACGAGGCGCTGGCCATGACGGCGGATCAGCCTTATAAGACCGAACTGATCAACGAACTGCCGGACGGCGAGGTCATCTCTTTTTACAAGCAGGGCGAGTTTACCGACTTATGCGCCGGTCCGCACGTTGACCACACCGGGCGCGTGAAGGCGTATAAACTGCTCTCGGTGACCGGCGCGTACTGGCGCGGCGACTCGGACAACAAGGCGCTCACGCGCATCTACGGCACGGCCTTCGAGACCCGCGAGGAACTCGACGCCCATTTGGCGCGTCTCGAGGAAGCCAAGAAGCGCGACCACAACCGTCTGGGCCGCGAGCTGGAGTATTTCACCACGGTGGACTATATCGGCCAGGGACTGCCCATCCTGATGCCGCGCGGCGCGCGCGTCATACAGATTTTACAGCGTTTTGTGGAGGACGAGGAGCAAAAGCGCGGGTATCTGCTCACCAAAACGCCGTCGTTCGCCAAATCGGACCTGTACAAAATCTCGGGCCATTGGCAGCACTATAAAGACGGGATGTTCGTCATGGGCGACGAGCAAAAAGACCGCGAGGTGTTCGCCCTGCGCCCGATGACCTGCCCGTTCCAGTTTCAGGCGTACCTGTCGCGCACTCGCTCGTACCGCGACCTGCCGATCCGTTACAACGAGACGGCCACCCTGTTCCGCAACGAGTCCTCCGGCGAGATGCACGGGCTGATCAGACTGCGGCAGTTCACGCTGGCCGAGGGGCATATAGTATGCGCCCCCGAACAGGCCGAGAAGGAATTCTTGGACGCCATAGACTTGGTGAAGTTCATGCTCACCACGCTCGGGCTGGAGGAGGATGTGAAGTACCGGTTCTCCAAATGGGACGCCAACGACCGCGTGAAATACATCGGCGACCCCGCGCAGTGGGAGAACACCCAGAATTTCATGCGCGAGATTCTGGACAAAACCGGCTTGGACTACTACGAGGCGGACGGCGAGGCGGCGTTTTACGGCCCCAAACTCGACATGCAGATCAAAAACGTCTACGGCAAGGAGGACACGCTGTTCACCATCCAGATCGACTTCCAGCTGGCCGAGCGCTTCGGCATGACCTACGTGGACGCCGACGGCGCGAAGAAGTTCCCGATCATCATCCACCGCTCGTCCATCGGCTGTTACGAGCGCACGCTGGCGCTGCTGATCGAAAAGTACGCGGGCGCGCTCCCGCTGTGGATGGCCCCCGAACAGGCGGCAGTCCTGCCGCTGACCGACCGCCACCAAGAAGCGGCGCGGGAAGTACAGGCCGCGCTGGCCGCCCAAGGCTTCCGCGTCGAATTAGACGCCCGCAGCGAAAAAATAGGCTTCAAAATACGCGAAGCGCAAAACAACAGAATCCCCTACATGCTGATATTAGGCGACAAAGAAGCCGAAAGCGGCACAATATCAGTGCGCTGCCGCAAACGAGGCGACCTCGGCGCAATGACGGTCAAAGACTTCGCCGCCCTGATGAATGAAGAAATAAACAGCAAATCCTAACTCCCGTCATTGCGAGCAAAGCGAAGCAATCCAGTCTTTCCGAGACAAGAAACAGCAAACTGTTCGTTGTTCGTTGTTAACTGTTAACTGTAAATTCTCCCCTATTGCAAAATCATGTCGTATATAGTATAATACTCACGGAAGGGCAGGGATGATAATGGCTGTTGTAGATGTAGTAAAAAGTGACGCCGGCGCCGTAGGCTCAAAAATGAGGATGCCCGCGGACGCTTTCGCGTGGAAGTACCCCAACGACGAGTTGGGCACATGGACGCAGGTTATCGTGAACGAGGCGCAGGAAGCCGTGCTGTACAAGGGCGGCCAGGCGCTCGACGTGTTCGGGCCGGGGCGGCACACGCTGTCCACCGGCAACATACCGGTTCTGAACGGTATCGTAAAACTCCCGTTCGGGGGGCGTTCGCCGTTTTCGGCCGAGGTCTGGTACATAAACAAGACGCACTCCTTGGACATCAAGTGGGGCACCCCGACGCCCATACAGCTGCAAGACCCCAAGTATAAGGTGTTCCTGCCCGTGCGCTCGTTCGGCCAGTTCGGTATCCAGATCGGCGAGTCCAAGAAGTTTTTGACCAAGCTGGTCGGCACCATGCCGGTGTTCGACAAAGAGAACGTCCTGAAATTCTTCAGGGGCCTGTACCTCACCAAGGTCAAAGACTCCATTTCGTCATACCTGATCAAGCGGGAGATCAGCGCGCTCGAAATCAATGCGTATTTAGACGAACTCTCCGGGCATCTGAAAGAAAAAATCATGCCCATGCTGGACGAGTACGGCATCAATCTGCTGAACTTCTTCATCAACGACATCAACGTGCCGGAGGAAGACCCGGCTGTCATCAAACTCAAGGAAGCGTTAGCCAAGAGGGCCGAGATGGACATTGTGGGCTACAGCTACGTGCAGGAGCGCTCGTTCGACACGCTGGAGGGCGCGGCCACCAACCCCGGCGCCGGACAGTCCGGGATCATGGGCGCGGGCATCGGCTTGGGCATGGGCTTCGGCATCGGAGGCGCAATGGGCAATCAGGTGGGCGGCATGGCGCAGGGACTCAACATCCGCGAGTCCAAGAAATGCCCGCGCTGTAACGCCGATATGGACGCCGCCGCGCGTTTCTGCCCCGCCTGCGGCGGGGACGCCAACGCTCCGTCCGGCAGTGCCGGCGGCGGCGGAGATAAGGTCAAATGCAACAAATGCGGTCACATGTATTCCAAAACATCCAAGTTCTGCCCCGAGTGCGGCGACTCGTATATCCCGTGCGCGTCCTGCGGCGCGGACATGGACGCGGGCGCGTCCGTGTGCCCCGAGTGCGGGAAGGCCGCCCCCAAGCCGTGCCCCAAGTGCAACGCTCCCATTGATAAGCCGGACGCGAAGTTCTGCCCCGAGTGCGGCGAGCCGCTTGTGAAGAAATGCGGCGGCTGCGGGGCGCAGATAAACGGCAGCCCCAAATTCTGCCCCGAGTGCGGCAATAAGTTAGAGGAAGGATGAGCGTAAGAATGAAAGGCGTTAAATCCACAGGCCTTATCGGCGCGATCGTCGTCGCGTTTACCATTACCGCGTTTTTCCTGCTGGGCATCGAGCGGGTCGCGCTGCACATCTGCGCGCTGTCATTCCTGCTGCTGGCTGAGGTCGCGCTGTTCTCCGGGCTGATTCTGATACGTCACGCGGGCGGCGGCCACAGCCCGATATTTCTGAGGTCGGGCGTCACCACCACGCTGATCCTGTATCTGGCCGTCACGTTCGCCAGTATGCTGACCGTGCCGTGGTTCAAAGAACATCTGAACCGCTTTATCCTGATGCAGCTGCTGTTCATCGTCGCGGCCACGGTCATTGTCATCGCCATGCTGATGTTCTCGCGCAAGATCAGCGACGACGACAGCCAGGTCATCGCCGCGCGCTCCTTTATGAACGGCTGTGAGAGCAGGGTACACGCGCTGCTGTCCGACGCCAAAAACGCCGAGTACAAACAGCCCCTGAACGCCCTTTACGAGAGCATCAAATACGCCGACAAGATCGGCTCAAGCACGCTGGACGGCCAGATTGACGCGGCCCTCGGCAATCTCGAGGCGGCGCTGGGCGGCGGTCATGACGGGGCGTCAAACGCTTTCGACGAGATAACGTCCCTGATCAAGCGCCGCAAGACCGAAATCAGCGAGTCAAAACGCGGGGGATTTTGATGAACACATCAAAGGTCGCCGTTACCGTCAGCGCCTTCCTCGGCAAAATGGCAAGCATCACGGGGTATTTTCTGACGTTCCTGTTTCTCGGGACGTCCGCCGTACTCATGCACGAAGTGGTTCAAGACGGCAGCATGGAGGCAACCGCGGGGCTGATTGTGGTACTCGTTCTGCTGTTTTTCAGCGTCCTCCTGATCGTGAGCGGCGCGAAAGCCAAGCGGCGCATCAAACGCTTCAGGCGGTATGTTTCGCTGATCTCCGGCCACAACATGACCTCGATCGACGAGTTGGCGTCCAGCACGTCGCGGCCCGCGGCCTTTGTAAAAAAAGACCTGCGGAAAATGATAGCCAGGCGGTTTTTCACAAACGCGGCCATAGACGAGGCGGCCAACGAGATCATCATAGGCGGCGGGGCCGCCGCCGGTTCCGGCGTTCAGTCACAGTCCGCCGCGCCGCGTGAATCCGAGACGTTCTGCTGCCGCGGGTGCGGCGCTTCCGGCGTCAAGCCTAAAGGCTTGCCGGGTACGTGCGATTACTGCGGCTCCGCGATATAAATTTTTCGGAGGTATCACGAGATGGATTTATCGAGTCTGCCCAAGTTCAAAGCGCCGTGGTGGCTGATCGTGGTCGCGTTCTTCCTTCCAGGGATCGGTCCGATGATTGGCATAGCACTGCTTTTCCTCAGGTTAAATTCAGATAAAAAAGCTACGTTCAAAGACGGCAAGACCGTATTCACCATCGCGTATATCATGATGGCCGTCGGCGTGTTTCTTGTTGCCAGCGCGTTTTCGGGCCGTTTCTCGGTCGGCCAGCTGATATGGGGTATCCTGCTGGGCGCGGGCGGCGTATGGGCGTTCAGGGTGGCGCAGGGCATGAAAGCCTCCGGCGAACGGTATAAGAAATACATCGCCGTGGTGGTCAACCAGTCCGAGACTTCCATTGACCTGATCTCGTCCTCGGTGGGCGTCACCTATGAACAGGCGCTGCAAGACTTGCAGAAGATGATCAATCTGGGCTATTTCGAGGGCGCGTATATCAACGAGGCCGCCCGTGAGATCATACTCGCGCAGGCCAAGGTTCAGCCGGCCACCGCGGGCGGCACGCCCGCGCCGGTCAAAGTGACCAGCTGCGGAAGCTGCGGGGCCAACAACAAAGTGGTCCAAGGGCAGTTCGGCGAATGTGAGTATTGCGGCTCGCCGCTGGCTTAGAATCCATACATACGGGGCCGCCGGCCTGTAAAGGCGCGGCGGCTTTTTCCAATAGACCTCCTCGGAAACCGTGCAGTACAAGGCAGACGACCGCCGCTGTATATTGATACTGCAAGGGAGGATAACGCGGTAATGCGCGGTTTCCGAGGAGGTCTAATACAAGGG
>Ga0082212_10006966_pt1 | contig 15062 bp, 16 predicted proteins | sample TergutNt197P3_FD_71548 | JGI IMG/M metagenome (GOLD analysis project Ga0082212, IMG submission 71548) | Neocapritermes taracua P3 segment gut microbial communities from Petit-Saut dam, French Guiana - Nt197 P3 | ecosystem: Host-associated > Arthropoda: Insects > Digestive system > Gut ...
AGCCGAACTGACATTTTCCAAAACAGAGGATTGGTTTTGAAGGTGTTTATTTTCCTGTTGAATATAAAAATCTTGTACCTTGTTATTCTGTTTCAATTGAAAATCAATCTTGCTGTAACTGAACTGACGGTCAATCTTTGAGCCGTTGAATTTGTATCCGTTCTTTTCAAACATTACACCCTGAACTTCGGTAGTTTTGCCTTTATACTTGAAATCGGTTGCAATCTCCTGTTTTTGAAGTTCTTTTTTCAGTTCGTTCCAATTTTTGCATTTGAGAACGGCTGCTTTGAGTACATCGTAAATCTCGTATTTCGTTTTATCAGGCTCTTTCAATCGGTGCGTTTTTACATTTTCCTTGCCCGGTGCAAAATACAGGTTGTGCTTTTCGGTCAATTCTTTACAGATTTTCTCACTGCGGTAACGGTCGTTTTTATCCGAAATCGTTTTACCATTATTATCTACGCGATTAAAAACGATATGAATGTGCGGGTGTTCCTTGTCGTGATGCCGACCGATAATGTATTGAGTGTTGGTAATTCCCATTTTTGTCATATACTCTCTCGCTATATGTATCATTTTAGCATTAGTCAGTTTATCCCTGTCCTGTGCCGAAAAGTCCAACGAAATATGTCCAACTGTTTTTGAAACTTTCGGATTCAGTCCGCTTTGAGTAATGAAACTGCGGATAATGGATTCGCGACTTTTACAGCGAACTCCTTCCGATACCAACAGTTCCGTCTGTTTGGCTTTATCAAGAACATAATTGATTACGCCCTTAAAACTTTTTCCCTTAACTATTTTTGCTATCATCTTCCATCGTGTTTATGACATTATCAATTTTGTCAGCCAAATAGAGATACTCGTTTCGGACATTTATATAACCTTCGGCGTTTGCTTTCCTCGCAATCTGATTCAGATTATTGCCCATTCCCGAAAGTTAGCGAATACAGTCCATCTGTTCCACTGTGAGCCGTTGGCGAATTTGACAGCCAGTGATTGCTAATCGTGCAAGTTCAGTACAGGTTGTTCCAACTTGGGTGGCTTTTGCTTTCAAGGCGTAAAAATCTTTTGTACAAAGATTGACGGCTATTCGGTATTTCAGTTTTTCGGCAGGACTTAATTTCGGTCGCCCACCTCTTCTATTTTTCATCATAATTTTACAAGTTTGAATGGAGACCAGCGGGATAATTCACCGTTTCGATGCACTCGAAACATAAACTTGCTACGCTGAAAAGCGGGCGACAGCTCACTAATCGTCCATTAATTGTAATTCATCGTTTCAATCCCAATTTTTCCTTTTTCACTGCCGGTTTTACTATCGGTTTTTGACACAGATAATCATTCAAATCCTTGTATCCTGCAAACTGTGTTGAACGATTATACACTGTTGTGTTTGCGGACTTGATAATTTCGCTTGCTTTTCGTCCCGCTTCGTCATTGTCCAAGTAGGTATAAATATCCCTGTGTGATTTCAGAAAATTCATTGCCTTTTGAATATTGGCGACCGAATTAAGAACGGCGACATCGTGTTTCGTGTTTTCAATTTTTTGAATGGTGAGGTATGATAGAAAGTCCCAAAATCCCTCAAAGACTAAACAGGTGTCGCTGCTGTTTCGGAAAGTCGAAATGTCTTTCGGTGGAATACAAGCCTTAAAATCGGGCGGACTGTTCAGTTCATATCCGCCGTTGTCGTTTCTGAAACCAATTGAAAAGAATCGTCCGCTTTGGTTTTGATAGTGAATTTCCCTGCAATACCTGTTTGCCAAGTCTAAGGCGATTTTTCGTTCCCTAACCCAAACAATCAGTTTCGGCTGCGTGATTGGAAGAATGTTTAAGATTTTCATCGTTGGCTCGTTATTAACAGGTTTATTTCGTTGAAAAGAAAAAGAACTGTTTGCGTACTCCCTTTCAAGCCTGTTTGCTGCTTCGTGAAAAGAACAGTTTTCCATTTTCATTACCAAATCAATGATAGAGCCGCCCTCATCTGTTCCGAAATCATTCCAGATGTTTCGGTTGTAATCCACTTTTAAACTTGCGTTGCGGTCTTCTCTGTACGGACAGTGATACATTCCATAGTAACCGTAATCTCTATGGGGGTATAACCCTATATCTGCAAGATATTCTCTTATTGGATTTTGTTTAATTTTTTCAAATCCCATATTGTCATAATATAATGATTAATAAATTCTTTCTTTTTTCACAGGAATAGCAATATTCCAAGAAAAAGAACTTTACTTTAATTGGGTATATATAATATAGGGTAAAGCAAAGTTGTTTCAATAGTGATAATCTGATTTAAAACTGTATTTCCGTGAAGCGTCTTTTACAATCATTCGCTTGTTTTCCAAAAAAGTTTTCAGTTTACCTGCCTTACTGTCGCCACATACACACCCGATTGAAGCATATCCACATTTGAGGGCTTTTATCAAATCGCCGTAGCCGAAAGATACGGATTCGGAAAATGTCGCTTCCAATGCCTTTCGGTGCTGTTCATCTTTCAATTCGGAATAGTCAAATACTTCGGATTCTACCTTTCCTTTATTAAAGCTGTATCCATCAACTAATTCTGGTAAAGCATTTTCATTGATAATAAATGCAAAAGGTTGAAAATCCATAGCGCGAATATGGATAGCCTTGACAATGCTTATATTGCTGTCCAATTTGTCTTTGGCAACTTCCAAGACTGTTTCGGCTTTGTTGTTCAATTCCGTTCCAATATGCCCGCGTGCGTTTTCATCTGCCTTGTTTTGGTGCAGGATAGTGTGGATATGAATTTGCTTTTCATCAGTCCATTGCATCAATTTGGATATTATTTTGGTCGATTCACTTGGACTGTTGATGTCGTAAACCATATCCCGAATACCGTCTATAATAATCAAGCCTAAACCCTTCGTGTTGTAAATTGCTGTTTCAACAATCGCTATGCGAATATCCGGCGCGTATTTGCGCAATGCGAGAAATTGCAGGTTTTCAGGGTGTTTATCCAAAGGCAATTCTGCCATACGGACAATACGTTTCATCACTTTTTGGCAATGATAAGGACTTTGTTCGGTATCTACATACAAGATTTTCCGTTTGTTTTCGGGCAGTTCTGCGGCATATTGCAATACCGTTCCATTCATCAATGCAGCAGCGACAATGGCCGATACGTTGAAAGTCTTTTTACTCTTTGCTTTTCCAATAGAGGCGCTGAAATTACCCAGTGTTCCGATAGCAGACCCATGTCCTTTGAGGATTTCGGGTGCAATCGTATATTCGTCAGTAAGTGTCAAACGAGATGCCTGCCATAGAATTGCAATATCTTGTTTCTTTGTTTGTTCCGCCATGGCTTACTTTTTTGAAAATTTATTAGACATCACATACCGTTGCGCTTCCCTCGAAATCTGCATTTGTGTCTTCACCGGATTTTGGCGTAGCCATGCCTCTAATTCTTCCTTTTCAAAATACAGCATTTTCCCCTGTGGCTTGTAATGTGGAATTAAGTTACCTGATGTTAATTTATACAGGTAACTTTTCGACAGGTTGAGAAACTTGCTTGCTTCATCGAAACTAAGAATGTTCTTTGTTGTGAAAATCATTTGTTCGAGTTCGGAAACTCGCAGTTCAATACTTTTTTCCATTGCGTTAAAAATTGAAATTAAACAAATGGAGTGTGCACCCTCCGTTATTTTGTAATTAATTACGAAGGCAAAAGTAGGTTGCTTAAAATAAAGTAAAATTGAGGTTTGTTTGAGGTATCAACCTATGGTCAATATTTTTTCAGTTCTTTGATGTATTTGTCAATGATTGCCGATTTCTTGGGTAAGATATATTTAATACTATCGTTTGCAGTAGATAAATCGCTGTTGTTTAGATACTTTTCTTTCTTTGAAGCAAATATTAGTCTATTATTTGCTATGACAGATTGCCATTCATACGTGATGTATTCATTTACACTCAGTTTCATCATAAAATAGGCAAGCAGGCGATTGTTAGCAGATTTCAAAGCGCCAGCCAACCGGCAGTAAAAAAAATCTTCAAGAATTTTGGGCGTGATTTCGGTAGTAAAAATATGAGCATCATTGACACAATCGGTTAGAATACGAAATGCATCGCTGTCCAATTTGCAGTTAAAAGGATTGTCTTTTCCTGCTATCTTTTTAGGTAAAACGTTTTCTTTGTTTTTTTTAATTTTGTTAGGTGTTTCCTGCAAACTTAATAATTCAACTTCTCTTTTCTGTAATTCTTCCAAATATTTGCTATAAACAACCAACCTAACGAGAATGGAAAAATAGGGTAGCACCTCATCATACGAAGCAGTATTGTCATTATACTGTTTATAATCAAAATTTTCATACGCAAAAGCATTATATTTTTTACGCTCTGAAAGTGTCAGATTTTCAATAAACGAACTATCCCAAAGAAAATCAATGGTTTTCCAGTCGAAAGCAAAGACTCTTAGAGGGGGAACTTTTTGATTGATGGCAACCAATTCTTCCGTTACTCTAAAAATCTCTTTTCTGATATAGTCCGGAAGTTGCTCGGCGTTTAGGTAGGATTTTTTCATTGATAATGCGTCCATAAGTACATCATTATCATGTTTGACACATCGGTCAATAATCGTTTGAAGTAATTTAAACTGGTTTTCCAACATCTTTCAAATCGTTTTTGCTACGCAAAGATACTCATGAATTAAGTAAGCACGAAAAGAAAAGTCGAAAATCAACAAAAAACGGAAAATTTCATTGCAGATATTTAGTTAATAATATTTAAAAATCACGCAGAAAACAGAAAATTACACGTTTTTTTATTTTCGCCAATCAGTACACTTTTAGTACGCTCTATAAAATCGAAAACCTCTGAAAACAAGCGATTTATCAGAGGTTTTTCGTACCCATATCCGGGGTCGAAATATTAAAAAATAGCTGTAACACAACTTGTTCAAACACCACCAAAAAATGAACTAATTAATTATATATTAGTGATATAAATAGCAATTATCTTTTAATCAGATTTAATCAAATTGAAACATTTTTAGCATGTGTGGGGAAAATGTGGGGAAAATTTTCTACCTTTGTAGCAGTAATTTAAACGACAAAGATATGAAAGTTACATTTATTATCAAACGAGCAGCAAAGCGTTACGATATAGATTCTAAGGCAACTATTTACGTGCGTTTAAGAGATGGTAGAAGTTTTGACTCCATCACACCAACGGAGCTTTCTATTAATCCCAACCTGTGGGATGATAAAGATGAACAGGTCAAAAGTAAGGTCGTTTGCTCTGATGAATTGCGTGACGAAATTGATAATGGAGTCCGCAATTTGAAATCCTATATTGAAAAGGAATATCGGCTCATTGAAAAAGAAAATGTGACCAAAGATTGGCTAAGAACGACTGTGGATAAGTATTACAATCCTAAAAAATATTTTATACCGGAAGCAGTCGAATCGAAGCCAACTTTCCAACAACTATTAGACGAGTTTTTACTCAAACACAAACTATCAGAGGTTCGGAAGAAGAACTTTCGTGTTATTTGTCGGGCGATGATGCGTTACGAGTTGTTTGTTCGTGCTACCAAGCGAGGGCAAAAGTTGTTTGCTTTGGATATTGATACCGTTACCGCAGATACCTTGCACGATATGTGGGATTTTTTCGAGAACGAACATTATTATTTTGAAAAATATCCAACTATTTATGAACAAATACCGGAAAAACGCATACCAAAACCGAGAGGGAAAAATACACTCATTGATTGTTTTTGCCGAATCCGTACATTTTTCCTGTGGTGCTACGAAAAGAAAAAGACGACCAACAGACCGTTCGACCAATTTCGCATTGACGAATGTACTTATGGTACACCTGTATATATCACACTTCAAGAGCGAGATAGATTGTTTGAAAAGGATTTATCAAGCCATCCACAACTGGAAACCCAACGTGATATTTTTGTTTTTCAAAGCCTTATCGGTTGTCGTGTTGGAGATTTCTATCGTATGACTAAAAACAACGTTGTCAATGGAGCGATCGAATATATTCCCCGAAAGACTAAAGAAGGCAATCCTATAACTGTTCGTGTTCCGTTGAATGAAAAGGCAAAAGCAATACTGGAGAAGTATAAGGATTGTGAAGACAAAAAACTACTACCTTTCATATCAGAGCAAAAATATAACGATGCTATAAAGAAAGCGTTCAAGTTGGCAGAAATAGATCGGATAGTTACTATCCTTGACCCGCTTACCAATGAAGAAGTAAAAAAACCTCTGTATGAAGTCGTAAGCAGCCACATGGCAAGAAGAACATTTATCGGCAATATCTACAAGAAAGTGAAAGACCCAAATTTAGTTGGTGCTTTGAGTGGGCATAAAGAAGGAAGCAAAGCATTTAGTCGTTATAGAGAGATTGATGAGGATATGAAAAAGGAATTGGTTAGTATGTTGGATTAGAAAATTTTATTATTTTTGTAAAAGTTTTGTTGTATGAAAAATAAACATGAAATATGAGTGGCGGACATTTAGAATATATTGAATGGAAAATTCGTGAAGTTGCACAGCAAATCAAAAATGATATGCTACATAGAGAAATTTGCAAGGCAAATGGCGAAGAAGTAAATGAAGAAGAATTTTTGTATCGACAAAAATTGCTTGATGATACTTTACGCTATGCTTTTATCATACATTCATACGAATGGGCAGAAAGTGGCGACACATCATTTGAGGACTTTATTGAGGATTATAACAATGTAAATTTGCAAAATCCCGATTATTATCAACAGTACAAAGAGTATCTTGTAAATGATATTGAACAACTTTACAATATAAAAAGAGATTGGCATATTCGATATACAAAAGAAATCATTCCTTCTTCTTGGAAAGATATGGGTAATGGGAGCAAACAACTTGTCTTCGGACATTACGAACAATATTATTATAATCCGGAATTGAGACATTGGGATCATTGTCGTTATAAGATAGAGGATAAAAATTTGAAAGAGATCGTTGAATATCGAAATCAATTGGATATTCCTTTTCAAGAAGTAAAAATAGAATTGGCTTGGGATTAGAAATTACATGTCCGAAATTTACCGTATATTTCGGACAAAAAATCGATTTTCTGAATTTATTTATAAAAAAATTGCATGTTCAAAAAAAATGTTGTACATTTGCGCTCAATATGACCTCCCACGCTTCCCATTTGAACAGCGCACCCGGGGAGGTCTTCGAGTTTTAAACAATTGCTTGTTATGAAATACACTAAACAACCGCTCTCCATTCAGCAGCAAATAGAGAAGCTAAAATCTCGAGGATTGATTATTGACGATGAAACTATTGCAGCAAATTATCTTTCAATCATTAGTTATTACCGTTTGAGAGCATATACGTATCCTTTTCAAAATAATGAAGATGGAGAAAAAGACCATCATTTTGTGAGAAATGATATTCATTTTAGCGATATTATTGATTTGTATTATTTTGACGGCAGATTACGGACTTTAGTTTTTGATGCTATTGAGAAAATAGAAATTGCTATCCGTACAAGAATAATATACGAATATGCAATGCAAACAAAAGATAGCCACTGGTACACTAATGAATCTTTATTTAGGGATGATTTCTATTTTGAAACAGATAAGAAGTCCGGTAAAAAAGAAGAAATTTTTGTTTATAACAAGTTATCTGATGATATTTGCTCTGAAATAAAACGAAGTAGTGAAGACTTCATAGAACATTATAAAAGACAATATTCAACACCGGAACTGCCGCCCGCATGGATGACACTCGAAGTTTTATCATTAGGAGTTTTGAGTCGTCTTTATGAACTGCTGAAAAAAACAGAAACTAAAAAAGATATTGCCAAGTGGTTTGGATTGATGGACGTTTCAATCATGGAAAATTGGTTACATTCAATATCTGTTCTGCGAAACTGTTGTGCTCATCATAGTCGTATTTGGAATCGACGATTCCCTGTTGAGTTGAAATTGCCGTATAATACTGTACATCCATTTATAAATAGAGATACCATAAAAACGATACACAAAAATAAAATCTTTTCCCACTTATCCTGCATAAAATATCTTTTGGATATTATTAGTCCACATAATCATTTTAAGAGAAATCTTATTGAAATTTGTAATAATGGAGGAAAATTGTACAGATTAAAGGATATGGGTTTTCCAGATGATTGGAAATATTTTGGGGTTTGGAAAGAAAAATAAAGACTATTAATGCTATTATTGTTTGAGTTTGCTGATATGCTCTAACAATAAATTGGACATATCGCGAGTAAACAGATGGACGCGATATTCTATTGCGAGAAACTTGTAAGAAAACTCATAAATCTCAATAGAGATACAGCGAAAATCTCAATAGAAGTGTCGAGGTTTGATTTTGAGGCTGATTTATCTGTCTGAATTTTAACTGCTTGTATAGAGAGTTCTATTGCAAAAAAACGATGAGAAAATCCATTTACTCTTTTTTCAAATTATTGACATGCCCCATTAGCCTGTCAAAATAAGCAATCATATCTTCGCCCTTTTGTGCCGGAAACGTTTCAATTGACAGAACGAAATTATCAAGCAAAGTATCATATTCATGAAACTGCTTACGCAGTATGTTTTCGTCGCCCGTTTCCCAATACATGCTTTCGTCAATCATTTTAAAATCATGAAAGTATTTCTTATTCAGATATTTGAAAAGATTAATTATTAAAGCATGGGTAATGATTCCGGCATATTGTGTTTTTGCAAAAAGCGTAAATACTTGATTTTTAACAGCAGGATTTACTGAATTTCCAAAAAACTTTATTTGTGATGGACAAGCCATAACGCCGTTAGATAGAAACGTTATCGAAACGGTTTCACATTTTGGAGGTGTAAAAGAAATTCCATATATTGGTTCGAGATATTCTTGATTATCAAGTATATTATTAGGGAAAGAAGTTTCTAAAACCTTATATTTCCACTTATGGACGACTGCAACATCTTTTACTTCATCAATTAAGAGAGGTAAAGATGCCGCATCTTTGATTCTACCACTATAATAAATACACAACCCCATTGGATTACTTTTTTATTGATTGTACAAAAGTAGTGATTTTTTGCAGGATGCTGATTATCTTTGTGAAATAATTGGTAGTATCTATGGCACAACAAGACTTCGACAACTTCAAACAACGTCTAAAAGATTGGAAAGAAACCCATTCCGAAAAATACGAACTGTTCGAGGAAGAAATGAATAGTCGAGACGCTGTTGGCTATCAGAAAATCTTGAATCTGGCAATCACCCTTGTTCCTACATACAAAAAATTAATTAACCAAAAAGCCAATCAGGGAGCATTCAATGATATTTCCGACATTGAAAACCTATTTGCGGATAATCAATTAGCCCAAACTTTACTTGACGAATTTGAAAATGCCAATAAAAACTCTATTGTTCCGGTAATGCTCTACTGGCTGTATTTCGGTCAAAGTTTTGAACGTATGGTTGAAAAAGGCGAAGAACTGCGTAGAATGCCGGACATCAGCTATATCAAGAAATTCCTTATCAAATCCACCATTCGCTTACTTAGAAACAAATCCGTCAGTTTAGGACTTCGCACCAAAGCCGATTGGGAAGAACATTACCAACTTATGAAAGAAGTTGATAGCAACGAAACTCTGAACTTGGAAATAGATGTAAAAACAAACACACCACTTGCCAAGCCAAAAAACAACAAAGAATTATCATTGGAAGACATGATAATACTTGACGATGAAAAGAAAGAAATCCTCTTAACTAAAATCGAGAACTACATCCGGCAAGGAACAAAAGGCAAGAAAATAGCGTGGATGATACTTGCTTTAAGGCAATTGGGTTATCTACCCAACACTACTTCCGACCGGCATCTGTTCAATGCTATCCGGGAAAAATTCAGTTTGAACATAGGTTCAGACAAGGGTATCTATGCTTACCTCGACAAAGCTACTTTGAAAGAAGACAAAGAAGAAATTGAGGCTTTGATGAACTATTTTGAACTAAATTCAATTCAATCCGGTTCACTCTGATAGAAACTTTTTTTGTGAATGAATGAGAACTTTAAACCTTGTTTATTCAAATAAATTCACTATATTTTTGTGGTCGCTTTCCGATACCGGATAGCGACTTTCTTTTTATATACCTGTCTGAAAAGGAAGTTCAACCCGACAGGTATATAATTATATATGAAGAATTTATTATCAATTATTCAAGATGAAAAAGCCAACATCAAACTGGAAATGAGTGGCGAGGACTTGTTGGTATTTTCTAATGACTTGATTAACCGCGCAAAGTCGGAATTATCCGTAGAAATTGCCGAAGCTCGCAAAGAACGGTATCTTACTCGCAGTGAGGTAAAGGAGATTTGCGGAGTATGCGATGCCACCTTATGGCACTGGAACAAGAAGGACTACCTGAAAACGATTAAGGTGGGGAGTAAAGTGCGTTACCGGATGTCGGATATCCGACGGATTTTGGAGAGTAATCATGAAAACCGCTAATCCGATGAAAGAAGAAAATAAGGATTCCGGTCGATACATCCGCGTTGGCACGACCTTGTATAAAATTGTCCGCCGTCCGTTGATGAGTGGCGATTTTATAGAGGAACGCCGAGTATGGAATTACGAAACGCTTCGGCAAGACCATTCCAAAGATTTCATTTCCCGGATTGAGAAGTACGACGGCTTTTGTTCCGTCCCTGACCATATTGACTACAAGCGGAGCATCGGTACATTCCTGAATCAATACGAGCCTATTCTTTACCAACCGGTGCCGGGCGATTGTCCTTTGACATTGGACTTTCTTCGGCATATCTTCGGCGAGCAGTTGGAAATGGGATTGGATTATCTGCAATTACTTTATCTTAAACCATTGACCAAGTTACCAATTATTCTCTTGGTTTCAGTTGAACGGAACACAGGAAAAACCACTTTTCTGAATTTCCTGAAAGTAATTTTTGCCGGAAACATGACTTTCAATACCAATGAGGATTTTCACAGCCAATTCAATTCCGACTGGGCAAACAAGCTGATTGTCGGTGTCGATGAAGCTCTACTCGACCGCAGGGAAGATTCCGAACGAATCAAGAATCTAAGCACCGCTCTATCTTACAAAGCGGAAGCCAAAGGAAAAGACCGGCAGGAAGTGGAGTTTTTCGCCAAATTTGTTTTGTGTTCCAACAACGAAAACTGTCCGATTATTGTAGAAAAAGGCGAAACACGCTATTGGGTTCGGAAAATTCATCCGATTGAGAAGAGAGATACAGAAATGTTGGATAACCTGAAAAAGGAAATTCCTCAATTTCTTTATTTATTGTCAAACAGGAAATTAAGCACAAAAAAAGAATCCCGCATGTGGTTCAGGCATGATTTGTTGGTTACCGATGCTCTACGCCGGATTATTACACATAATCGTGGAAAAACAGAGAATGAAATGATGAATATCATCTCAGAACTTATGCAGATAAAAGAAATGGACGAATACTTATTCTCTGTTCATAACATGCTTGATATGCTGAAACGCAATTTCATACAGGCAGAAACAGGACAAATACGGAAGATTTTACAGGATAAATGGAAACTCTCGCCGAAGCCACCAACATATTATACAGCACAGATATTCGGCTACAATGGTGAAATTTTGTCTATCCCTAATCAGGTAGCGAGGGTGTATTGCATTTCGCAAAAGCAATTGGACGGAATTATGTCAGAATGTTAGTAGTTGTTTTAACTTATTGATTTATAAAAAATAATACATCTTACAAGTTCCTAACAAAGTTCTTACAAGCTAACAAATAGGCACTCTAACAAAAAACATTTCCTGTTAGAAGAATGTAAAGCAGATAAACTACTGATAAACAATAAACAAATACAGATTTCTAACATTATTACAAATTTTCAAATACATCTTTCCCATGAAAGAAAAAAATAACGATTAAATATACGAATATGAACAAATTAAATGAAATATCAATCAAGCAACATTTAGCAAAGATGAATATTCACCCTGTAAAGAATTACGGTTACTATGGAATGTATCATTGTCCATACAGAGAAGACCGAAATGCAAGCCTCAAAGTGGATTATAATAAGAATGTGTGGCGCGACTTCGGAACAAACGAGGGCGGCTCTATCATTGACCTTATAATGAAAATGGAAAACTGTTCGTTCCATGAAGCAGTAAACAGGCTTGAAGGGCAATATGCAGATGTGCAGATAGGCAACCATACAGACAAGCCTTTTTCTTTTCATGGAGATAATCCTTCAAATATGATTCAAAATATTCTTCCAATCACGCATCCAAAGCTAATCGTTTGGGTTCAAGAACGGAAGATTGATTTGGCATTGGCTGACAGGTATTGTAAGGAAATCCACTATCAGAACCAAAGTGGACGATTCTTTTCCGTTGGTTTCCGAAACGACAAAGGCGGCTACGAATTGAGCAATTCGCCAAGTTTCAAGAGTTGTATTTCACCAAAAGAAATTACGACCTTCCGAAATGATAGCGATACTTGTTTGGTTTTTGAAGGATTTTGGGACTTCCTTTCATACCTTACCATACAGAAAATCGAAAAAACAAAACATGATGTTGCTGTGCTAAATTCAGTTGCCAATGTTCAAAAGGCAATGGATTTTCTGAAATCGCATAAAGAGATTTACACCTATTTAGATAACGATGAAGCCGGAAGAAAAACAACGGAGCTGATAAAATCGAATTGCATTTCCGCCAATAATCGGTCGGAACGATATGCCGGATTTAAAGACTTGAATGATTATCTGTGTCAAAAACCAATAGTGAAACCGGAAGTAAAAAAGAAGAGAATGGGATTGAAACGATGAATAACAAGCGATGGATGGCGCCGCGAGCTGTCGCTCGTTTTTCTACGGAGCAAGTTTGTGTTTTGGTCTGACCAAAACCTTGCTCTGCGAGGCAAAACATCCCGCCGGTCTATAATTTGAAAGTATGAAAACGATAAAAAACCGCAACAAAAACGGCAGACCAACAAAGGGCATCGCCGAAAAGAAAAGTTATAAGATGAGCCTAAAAATGGCAACAGAAGAATACATTTCGCTCAAATCAAAAGCGCGTTTGGCAAAAATCACCCTAAGTGAATACGTTCGCCAAGCAATTGAAAAAAGCGAAGTCAGACAACGATTATCGCCCGAACATTTGGGATACATCCGGCAGATTTCGGGTATGGCAAATAACATCAACCAGATTTCCCGCAGAGCAAATACCGCAGGATTTATGGAAGTTTACGAGGAATGTAAAAATACGATTGTCCAATTGGACAACATCGTAAAACAGATTACGGAATGATGGCTAAAATCGTACAGGGACGTGGTTTCAAGGGCGTGATAAACTATGTTCTCGACAAGGACAAGGCACAATTGCTTTACTCCGAAGGCATACGGACAAAGGATAAGGAATCTATCATCCGTAGTTTCATTGCCCAAAGCCAAATGAATCCAATATCCAAACCGGTCGCTCATATTTCGTTGAACTTTTCAGTTCAAAACAAAGCAAAGCTGACCAATGCAGCGATGACAGGCGTAGCCGTAGAGTATATGAAGAAAATGGGATACGGCAATACGCAATTCATCATTGTCAGTCATCACGATCGTGAACATCCACATATTCATTTAGTCCTCAACCGGATTGACAATGACGGCAAACGTATTTCCGACAAAAACGAAAAATTCAGAAGCACAAAAATCTGCATGGAATTAACCAAGAAATACGGATTGTACATTGCTTCCGGCAAAGAAAACGTAAATCGACATCGCCTAAAAGAGCCGGATAAAACTAAATATGAAATTTACGATGCCATCAAAGCTACGGCGCCTATATGCAGAAATTGGAAAGAATTAACGGAAGCATTAAGAAAACAAGGTGTCAAAACTGATTTTCGTTACAATGGGAATACAGACAAGATACAGGGCATCCACTTTGAAAAGAACGGATATCCGTTCAATGGTTCACAGATAGACCGTTCATGCAGTTACAGCAAGATTGATTTTCAGTTGAAACAGAATGACAGAGCACAGGATATTCAAATCAAACAGGAACACAGTCATTCTCAAAATCAATCCTCAATTATGGAAAATTTCGGTTCTACTTTGGGTGGGCTATTTGATGTTCAACCAACCGGAGCAGATTACGACCCCGATGAAGCGGATTTATTGAAACAACATAAACCCAAGAAGAAAGAGAAAAGAGGATTTAGAAGATAAACAATTAAAAAATAAATGATTATGAGCAATTCAGGTAAAATGGATACTTCCGCAGTATTCGAGATGTTCGAAACAATAAACAACAAGTTAGATAAACGAACAGATAAGCCGGTTGAGCCGGTGCAGGTTGATATGACTGCCGTAAATACCCTATTGGAACGGTTAGAAAGTGTAATAGAAACAGTTCATGAGCCGACCCAAGTTAAGCACCACTACCGACATACGATTGACATAGGTTCAAGCAAGGTTTTTCTTTCATTGGTTGTTATGGCTTTAATGATATTGGGATTGTGTTATGCAGTTGGCGAACAGAGAAGGGGCATCAGTCAATACAGAAATAATGATTTGAAATACAGGTATATCAAAATGCAGGGACAAACCAATGAAGAAAATCTTTACCGCTTGGAACGGCAATTTCATTACAAGGACAGTATCAAAATTGTTCGCAAACAGGTAGAGAAGTACGAGGAATTGGTTAAGGAGCAGGCGGAAAGGATGGGGAGAATGAAGCAAAATAGCGAGGAAGCGGAGCGAATAAATAAAGAAATACATGAGGCTGTTCAAAAACGATCAGTCTCTTTTTTTTATTTTAGGCGGCACGCATCTGATGTTGTAGTAACGGTAAGATTGTTTTAGAGTGAGCAGGACTGATTTTGCCGACAAAACGCCAACAGCGTAAAAATATTTGATGATTTTTCGGCTTTTCTCCGTTATCCTTCTTTTTTTGCCTCTGATTCCACATTTTTCCTATATTGAAAGCAATAGCAAAGATGGCAAAATCCATTGTTATAAGGTTTTTGCCAAAGTGTCGGAAGCGTTTGTAGTGTTTATTGGCTTT
>Ga0082212_10006967_pt1 | contig 15062 bp, 12 predicted proteins | sample TergutNt197P3_FD_71548 | JGI IMG/M metagenome (GOLD analysis project Ga0082212, IMG submission 71548) | Neocapritermes taracua P3 segment gut microbial communities from Petit-Saut dam, French Guiana - Nt197 P3 | ecosystem: Host-associated > Arthropoda: Insects > Digestive system > Gut ...
CACAGAACAAACGCTGGTTCTGTGCTGCGTAAAACCTCGACCGAGCCCTCAAACACAACAATATATTTAGTTTTTTGTTTTCCTTATTTTAATGGGTACATGTATCAGTCTTGCCGACCGTCATCTGGCCATCCCACAGAAACTGAACTTGAGGTGCATGCAGAGGAGTTATGTAGCATTAGATCCCATAATACTTACAGTTACATTGAAATATATGTAAATATTAAGAACTGCGTAACATTGAGTAGTTGTGTGGATGTGTAGGATTTTTTGGTAATTAATCGTTGGTCTAAACTGGAAATTAAAATATATTATATTTTACATTCAAGAGCTGTTGAGTTTTTTCTTGTCACAAGTTTAGTCTTGCACGAAATTTAGAGCCTCATATTTCACCCTCTGTGTTAATGTATTGACCACACCCTTGACTTCTTCCACTGTGATGTTTTCAGTGCAAAATATTTATGATATAGAGCCACCTTCTGAAATGCATTTTAATAAAAATAAGATCATGGAAAGAAGGCAGTGTATATGTCAGTTAAGGTCTCATAGTATTTGTAATAAAGGTTTTCCCACATGCACTCCATGAAGTTACAGCTCCACGCATTCGTAACTGAGATCTGACTAGATTGGGTGAGTAGTTGGCTTCAACATCCTGGCTGCTTTACCTACAGAGTAAGAACGCCTGCTGCCTGTTGAACTGGGACGTGTGTGGGCCCGAGAGCTGGTCTGGTTGTTGGGGAGAGCAGATGAATCTCTTCACACTGTAGGAAATTGAACTGTAATTGATCACACCTGCAACCTATAGCCTAGTCCGTGTATTGACTGCAGTATTGAAATGCAGAATGTTGTAATACAGACAATTGGAAATGAATATGACAGCTGCTTATCCCACACATTTCAGTATAATATTGCAATAAATATTAATATTATTATAAATAAGAATTTATATTTAATAGGTGATATGAAATGAATAAAGGCGATTCAAAGTTAATCATGATTATAGTAGCAGTAGTAGCTATTGTACTCGTTGCATTACTTGCATATGGTGCTATTTCATTAGCATTGAATAATAATGATAATGAAACTAATACAACAAATACTACTGTTTTAGATGTTAATGATTCTAATAATGACACTAATAATACTCCTGCTCAGTATACTCCACCAACTAACAATAATAAAAAACCAACTCCTGAGCCAGAACCAGAACCTGAGCCAGAACCTAATCCTGAGCCAGAACCTCCAAGTGACACTAGTACAAGTAAAGTTGATTCAAATAAAGCTGATTCAAGTAAAAATGAGAATTAATATTATTAATAGATAAATTATATTTTTCTATTTTTAATTTTATTTTTTAATTTTTAATTTATTTTTATTTTATTTTTTAGTTTTATTTTTTAGTTTTATTTTTTAGTTTTATTTTTTAGTTTTATTTTTTAGTTTTATTTTTTAGTTTTATTTTTTAATTTTATTTTTTTAAATATCTTTTTTTAAATATTCTTCTTTTAGATATTTGATATCGATTTTTGATTTTATTTTATCAAAAATTGATTTTATGTTTTTATTTTTAGCTATAGCTATTTTATAATGAACTTTTTCTTCAAATTTTTTATCTAAAATAGCTATATTATAATTTCTAATTACTTCTTCAATATTTTTGATATCCTCATATTGAAAAATTATATTGTAAATGTCATAAAGTTCCATTTCAACAATATCAGCTATAGCTATAGCTTCTATTACAGATTTACTATAAGCTCGAACAAGCCCTCCTGCACCTAACTTTATTCCTCCAAAATATCTTGTTACAATAGCTACAATATTTTCTAAGTCATTTTGTTTTAATACATTTTGGATAGGTCTTCCAGCAGTTCCACCAGGTTCTCCATCATCATCATAACCTTCACCATCAAAGCAGATATATGCTGAACAATTATGTGTTGCATCTTTATATTTTTCGGATATTTCAGAGATTATCTCTTTTGCTTCTTTAGAGTTATGTACTGGAAATATCCTACAGATAAACTGTGATTTTTTTATATCTAAGTTGATTTGGTAGGAATTAGCTATTGTTTTCATTGTTTATCTCATTAATAAAGTTTATTTTATATAAAATTTATATTGATTTCATTTTTTATAATATTTTTTTATAATATTTTTTTATATTTTTTATAATATTTTTTTATATTTTTTATAATATTTTTTTATATTTTTTTATATTTTTTATATTTTTTTTATAACATTTTTTATATTTTTTATATAATTTTATATCTTTCTTATTAAGTATAATTTAATATTATTTCCCTTAAAATAGATAATTATAAATAAAATCAAGTACAAATATAATAATGATATTTTATTATATTAACAATAATAACGCATATTTATTTTATATTAATAATAATTTTATAAAAGTTATTTTTATCAGGTGATACATTGAAAGAAAGTAGATTAGCTAAATTAACAGTAATTTTTGTGGTAGCTATTTTAGCTTTTGGGGTTAGTTCTATTGCAGCTTTGTCTACTGGAACATTAATACCAGTAGATTTTCTCAATTTTAATAATATGAATAATAACAATGATAATCTTTTTAATTGGGATGATAATCCTAATGATAATATAATATCCTTTGGTAATGGTTCTACAAGTACTGGTAACAATAACCAAAATAATTCAAACACCAATAATAATTCTCAAACAGATAATGGTACTGGCACTAATTCAAATGGTGGGGGATCTAATAACAACAATAACAATAATAATAACAACAATAATAACAATAATCCTGATTCTGTAGACAATACGGTATCAAAACCTATTGAGGATACTACAAAGAATTGATATATGATTAAATCAATAATCTAATAGTTTTTCAACATCTAATAAAACGGCACTTATAGCTAAATTCAATAACTGTTGACCATAGCTAGAATCTAAATACACACCATTTTCTTCTATTTCATTAGCACCTTCTTCAATATTAGGATCATTTTTTCTAGCTTCACTAAATTGGCTTAGTCCAACTTCTCCAAATTTTTTTACATCCACTTGGTTTTCTAACTCTTCTTCATCAAGAATTCCAAGGACTTTTCCCATTGAAATTTCACCAGATCCTCCATGAGGTCCTTCATTTTCAATTATTGTATTATTTTGTAGAATATCTAGCTGTGTTTCTTTTTCTATTTTATCTAAATCCATAACTAATGGGAGGTTTCCTCCATGAGCATTTACAATCACTACTTTTTCAAGATTTAAATATTTTTTTGCAGAAAGCAAGGTTTTTGTAATATTTTCAACTACCTCTTCAAGTGATTGGTGGATGCCATGATTTATCTCTTCTATTTCATGTGCAGGATAAATAATCCCTAAAAACTTAGCTCCACTTTCTAAAGAAGCATGTAGTGCAATATATGCTGCTATTTTAGCATCAGTATCAATTGGCAGTGCTGGACCATGATTTTCAAGATGAGATCCAAGTGCGATTATTCCAATTTTATGAACATTTGGATTGGATATATTTCCTGCTTCTAATCTTAATTCTACCATTTTATCATCTTTTTGTTATTTTGATTGATTTAACTTTTAAAATAGTAATTTTATATTTAAAAATTATTTTTTTTGATTTAATTCTCAAAATACTAATTTGATTATTAAAAATTCTTATAATATAACTATACTTCAAAATTCCAAATTTCATCACCAATATGATGAATATTTTTAATAGCTTTTCCACTATTATTTTCAACCATTTCTTCACCAGTTATAATAGCAATTCCAATAGCTAATGGTTTATGATGAGTTTCCTCTATAATTAAAACTACATCATCTGCTTTTACATTTTCATCACTACCTACAATACCTGGACTCATTATATCTGCACCATTGGTTACAAATTTAACAGCACCCATATCCACAGTAACTTTTTTTCCACCAATATCATTTTTTAAAGCGGCTTTAAGTGTAGGAAATGGTTTGTTATCTATTATGATTATATAAGGTTGTCCATCTATAAGTATAAATGGATTAGGGTCTACTTCTAAAAATTCAATAGTAGCATTACTTGGAATTATAGTGGAATATTCACCTAAATCTCTTTTTAATTCCTTTAATTTTTTCTTTTTAAGATGATATCTTTGTCTTACTTTCAAAATCAGCACCTTTTTGAGGATTGTTTTAATATTAATATTTTTAGTGTATATTTATTTATATTTATCTTTATTTTTATATTATTTTTTATATAATTTTTTTTAATTTTATATAATTTTTTTTTAATTTTTATATAATTTTTTTTTAATTTTTTATAATTTTTTTTTAATTTTTTATAGTTTTTTTTTAATTTTTTATAGTTTTTTTTTAATTTTTTATAGTTTTTTTTTAATTTTTTATAGTTTTTTTTTAATTTTTTATAGTTTTTTTTTAATTTTTTATAATTTTTTTATAATTTTTTATATAATTTTTTTGTAATATTTTTTATAATATATATAATATATTAAATAAATAGAAAAACATAATTATAATATTATATACTATAAATAATTAAAATATAAATAATAAATTAAATAATAAAATTAAATTAATATATTAATTAATCAAGTCATTTAAAAGCTAATGCAGTGATATTCATGATTAAAGTGGAAAATCTTAATAAAACATACAAATTAGATAATGGAGAAGAAGTGGTTGCTCTAAAAAATATAAACCTTGAAGTTAAAGATGGAGAAATATTAGGTATAATTGGTATGAGTGGGTCTGGAAAGACTAGTCTTCTTAGAATACTTCGTGGTGTGGAACAGTTTGATAGTGGGAAAATAACCATGGATGATATTGAAGTAGTTGCTGATGCAAGTCAATTCTATTATACAAAACTCAAAAAAGCTACAGCTATCCATCTTCAAAGATCCTTTGGTCTTTGGCCTGAAACAACACTTGTTAATGTTGTAAGAAAGTTGTTTGGAGCTAAATATGGTGATGAAGCAGCTACTGACTTTGATTATGCTATGGATCAATTTGGTGAGGAAGCTATGGAAATACTTAAAGTCGTTGGGCTTGAAGATAAGGCAAATCACTTTGCACCTGTTTTAAGTGGGGGAGAAAAGCAACGGCTCATTATGGCTAGACAATTAGCTAAAAAACCAAAAGTTCTACTTCTTGATGAACCAGCTACTATGGCTTGTCCTAGAACAAAACAAGCAATTCTTGATTCTATTAAACGTATCAATGAAGAATTAGGAGTTACTGTTATTTTAGTTTCTCACTTACCTGAACTTCATACTTACTTAGCTACAAGAGTGATTCTCCTTGAAGATGGTGAGATTAAAGAAGAAGGAGATCCAAAAACTGTCACTAAAGATTTCTTAAAAGAAATTAGTCCTCAAGTTGAAATGGATTCAACTGTAGATGATGAAACTGTAATTAAAGCTATTAATCTTCAAAAAAGATTTTTCCTTCTTAAAGGAGGAAATGTTCTTGATATTGAAGACATTAATTTAGAAATAAAAAATAGAGATATTTTAACTATTCTCGGCCCTAGTGGAGCAGGTAAAACTATTCTTCTTAGAATGCTTGCTGGTTTAGATTATCCTGAAGAAGGTGAGGTTTTATATAGATTAGAGAGTGAAGATTTAGAGGATAATGGAATTGATTCTAATAGAGAATCTGACACTGAAGGAGTTGTTTGGGTTAACTTTGAAGATCCAAGTATTAATAGGATGAAAATTAGACGAAAAATTGGTTTTATGTATCAAGAGTTTGCACTTCAACATCATTCTACTATAAGGGATCAGTTAGCTACAAAACTTGGATTTAAAAATCAATTTGTAGTAGACGAAGCAAGGAAAAAAGCTAAAGAGTTAGAATTAGGAGATGAACTTCTGGATGCTTTATATCAACTTACTGATTTACCTGAAAGTGAAGCTAAATCAAGACTAGAACAAATCGGTCTTATGCCAGATATTTTAGAAGAATTATTCCCTAAATTTCCTGAAAAAGCTGTTAAAGAAGAAATTAAACCTATCTTTGATGCTTTAGATTTACCATTAGAAATTATAAATAGAAAATCATATGAGCTATCTGGTGGACAAAAAGTTCGTGCAATGTTAGCTTTAGCTTTATCCTCAAGACCAGAAACCCTTTTACTTGATGAACCATTTGGAGATTTAGATCCAATTACTCTAAGAATAGTTGCAAATTCAATAAAAAATATTAATAAAGAATTTAAAACAACTATAATAATGGTTTCACATAATATAGACTTTATAAAAGAACTAAGTAAAAGAGCTATTTTCATGGATGCAGGAAAAGTTATAGATGATGGAGATCCTGTAAAGTTAGCTAATGATTTTGTAAGCTTTTGTAAGGCAGATTATTTAATTAATTGAAAGTATCTTGTAAGTTCTCCAATGAGATTATTTAATTAATTGAAAGTATGTTTAAACAAGTCAGGTATAAATATGTTTCAAAATATAATGATTCCTTCCGATGGTTCAAAATATGCAGATAAAGCTGCAGATATAGCTATTGAAATAGCTAAAAACTTCAAATCTAAGGTAACTGCAGTTTATATTCTGGATGAAAATACTAGCTATTCTTATGATTCTTTAGAAGATGAAGGAAATGAAATTTTAAAGAAAATAAGCGAAAAAGGTAAAAAAGAAGGAGTAATGGTTATAGAACATCTTATTACAGGGAATCCTCTTCGTGATATGAAAATTATATCAAAAAAGACAGAAGTAGATTCAGTTGTTATTAGCTCTCATGGTAAAGATAGTTTAGGTGATTTAGAGATAGGAAGTGTAGCTGACCGAGTTTTAAAAACTTTCGATATTCCTGTTGTTTTGGTTAAATAGTTTTTATTTAATTTTTTAGCTTAAATTAGTATAAATTAGTATAGATTAGTATAAATTAGTATAAATTAAATAAAATTAATATAATTTAAATAAAATTAATAAAAACATTCATTATTCAATAAATTTTTATAGAATTAACTAATATCAAAAAGTATAATATAGAAAAAATATATAATTTTATATATTATATAATTTCAAATAAAGAAATTAATTATAAACTAAAAGGAGTTGTATTCAATGAGTGAAAAAATGAAATGTAAACTTTGTGGATATGTTTATGATCCTGAAAAAGGCGAAGCAAGACGTGATTTAGAACCAGGTACTCAATGGGAAGATGTTCCAGAGAACTTTAAATGTCCTTCTTGTGGTGCTCCAAGAAGAATGTTTAATCCAGTATAATAATCAAAATTAAGATTATATAAAAAATTAAATTAATTAAAAATTAAAATTTTGAAAGGTGATTTAATGGACAAATATATTTGTGAAATGTGTGGACATATGTATGACCCAGCTGAGGGGGATCCAGATAATGGTGTAGAAGCAGGAACTGCTTTTGAAGATTTACCAGAAGATTGGACTTGCCCAGTATGTGGTGTAGGCAAAGATCAATTTGTTAAAGAAGAATAATATTTAGGATTATTTGTTATTTATTGATTCTTTTTCAATAAATAATGCAGATTTTAAGATATTTTCTTTATATTGTGGAATAATTTCTTCTAGAAATTCCATAAAATGTTCAGCTATAATAGCTGAATCTTTATTTTTTTCTTTTATTATATTATTTTCATTATTTTCTATATTTTCATTATTTTCATTATTTTCTATATTTTCATTATTTTCATTATTTTCTATATTTTCTATATTTTCATTATTTTTTATATTTTCATTATTTACTATATTTTCATTATTTCTAATATTTTTAATTTTTAAATCATTATTAGAATTTAAATTAATGATATTAAACTCTTCTTTTCCTTTAACAGATTCTGTATTTAAAAAGGAATATATCCAATCATTAGATACATTAATAAATGGATAAATAATTTTTATTTCATTATAATTCTTTTTTCTATTGGTTTTTACACCATTTCCAGAAAAAATATTAGCTAATATTGACTCAACTTCTTCGTCTAATGTTAGAGAAACTAATATTGAATCGATAGCTATTTTATCATAATCAAAGTAATCACTTTCAAGAATTTTTATACCATATTTTCTTGTATAAGGTTCTAAAACTATTTTTAATAAAGAATCTATAGGGGTTTTTCCTTTAAAAACTAGTACATTATCTTTTGGAGATAATTCTGAGGATAATACTTTTGAAACACGTGTACAAATCTTTTGAAAAATAGTAGAACTAATTACCTCTATATCAGGATAATACTTTCTAAAAGTTTCTTGTCGTTTTTTAGAAAATTTAGAAAATCTTTGGTCGTTAATATAGATAGTGTTTGGTGTATAGCTAATAAATCTAGTATCAATACCAATCATTCCAAGTAATTTTAAAACTTCTTTCTTTATTTTTTCTGAATTGTTATCCATATATAATCCGCATAATCTTATATTTTCCTTAAAAGAATTACTTTTGTATAAAATTTAACAAGGACTTTTCCATCACATCTAAAGGAGGTTCTTTTCCTGTCCATATTTTAAAATTTTCCCCACCTTGATATAAAAGCATTTTAAGTCCTGAAATTGTTTTTGCTTCTGCTTTTTTAGCTTCTTTTATAAGAGAAGTTTCAACTGGATTGTAAACAATATCATTAACTATCAAATCAGAGTGCATAATATCTGCTGTAACCAATGGTTCTTCATTAACATTTGGATGCATACCTACAGGAGTTGTATCTATTAAAATATCTGTATTAGCTAAGTTTTCTGCAAGAGAATCTAAATTTCCATAGTTATATTCTAAATCGATATGTGAAAAATCTATATCTACATCATCAAGTTTAGAATTATCTCTAAATTCTGTTGAGAGTAGTGTTTTAATATCATAAACAAGGGATTTAGCTTTTTTACCACTTCTGTTAATCATTGTTAAATTATCAATTCCTTCAATAGCTAATTGGAAAGCTATTGCTCTAGCAGCTCCTCCTGCTCCAATAATAACCACATTCTTATTTTTCACAGATGAAACTTCTTCAATAGCTCTAACTGCTCCAATACAATCAGTATTATATCCTTTTGATTTCCCACCATTAAAATCAATAGTGTTGACTGCTCCAATTAAATTTGCCATAATATCAAACTTATCAAGGTATCTTATGACCTTTTGTTTGTGAGGAATTGTTATATTGAGACCTTTAATACCAAATGCTTTTGCTCCTTTAATTGCATTTGAAAGGTATTTTTTTTCAACTTTAAATGGAACATATACATAATCTAATTTTTTAGCTTTAAATGCGTCATTAAACATAACTGGAGACAAACTATGTTCAATTGGATTTCCTATTACCCCTACTACTTTTGTTGTTCCATTAATCATTTAATTATCCTCATTTTTTGGTATTTTCTTTAATGAAAATATTAGCTTTTTTTATAATTTTTTTATAATTTTTTTATAATTTTTTTATAATTTTATATAATTTTTTTATAATTTTTTTATAATTTTTTTATAATTTTTTTATAATTTTATATAATTTTTTTTATAATTTTTTTATAATTTTTTTACATTTTTTTATAATTTTTTTATAATTTTATATAATTTTTTTTATAATTTTATATAATTTTATATTTTTTATAATTTTTAATATTCATTTATTATAATTATATTTTTAAATAAATATATAATTTCACATTTCATAGTGAATGATTTCTAAAATTAAATAAAAAGTATAATAAAAAAAACTTATAAATCAATTAAAGATTTTTTAACTTGATATTATAAGTTTTATGTAATAAACATTAACATTAAATTTCTATGGATAGTAATAGTAAACTTTAAATATATATAATTCTATAAATTATTTTAACCGATAGTAATCTTTACAATAATGATTATAGATTTGCAATAAGAAAATAAATATTAAATACTTTTTTACTTTATAAAAAGAAAGTTGATTATAATTTTTAATTTATTACCCTATTAATACCATCTATGGAGGATTATATTCTAAAATAAAAAGTGAAAATTGATGATTGATATGAATCAAAGGAAAATTATTCTGTTGATTTCATTATTTCTCTCACTATTTTTGTTAATAAGCTCAGTTAATGCTATTACAATAAGTTCACCAGACAATTTCAAATCAACGATAGAAAGTGCATCTTCAAATTCAATTATAGAATTAGATTCAAATGTTAATGAATTTAGTTTAAATGCATCTAATGTTAATATAACTATTAATAGAACACTCACTATACAAAGTTCTAACTCCTCAAAAAAAGCTATAATAAACCTAAATCAACTTGGTAGGGCATTTAACATAACAAATAATGGAAATTTAACCCTTATAAACATAACCATAAAAAATGGAACCTCTAACCAAGGTGGAGCTATCTTTAATCAGGGGTATCTTACTTTAATTGCTTGTACTTTTTCTGAAAATTCTGCGTATATTGGTGGTGCAATATCTAATAATCTAAGTGCTATTTTAACTGTAAATAATTCTATTTTTATAAAAAATGAAGCTATTGTTGAAATTATTTCTAATGATGGTGGCATTGTAACCATTGATGAGGGTAAAGGTTTTGGTGGAGCTATATTTAACTGGGGCTCTAATAATATTTATATACTTGACTCTGAATTTGTTGATAATGGGGCTTATTATAATGGTGGCGCTATTTATAATGAAGAATCTACTTTGTTAATAAATAATTCTAATTTCACTTCTAATTTTGTTGTTTTTAATCCTGAAGATCCTGATGATGAAAGTTTATGGGGATATGCTCTTGGTGGTGCTATTTGTAATGTTGGTAAGGAATTAGTTCTTTATAATTCTAATTTTAATGATAATTTTGCTTATTATGGTGGTGCCATTGATAACTATGTAGGAGATATAAACATTAGAAATTGTAATTTCAATAACAATTCTGCAGTGATAGGAGGAGCCATTGAGAATTGGGGTGGTGCTTCAATCATAATTGATGATTCTAACTTTACTAATAACCTTGCTGATTACGATGGGGGAGCTATTGATAATTATGAAGCTGGAATATTCCAGGTTTCTAACTGTATATTTGAAAATAATATAGCTCATGGATTAGGAGGTGCTATTGATAATTATGGTAGTAGTGCTTTTATTATTATTAGTTGTAGCTTTAATAACAATACAGCATTTATTAGTGAAGACTATGATGTGGATTATTCAGGTCATGGTGGTGCTATAGCTAACTTTGCTTCTGAAAGTTTATGGATAGTAAATTCTAATTTTACAAATAATAGTGCTGAAAATGTTGGTGGAGCTATATTTAATATTAATTCGACTTTGGTTACAGTAGAAGGTTCTAATTTTACTAACAATAGGGTTATAACTTATGAAGAATTAAATGAAAACATTAATACAGGGTATGGTGGTGCTATAGCTAATGAAGAAACTAATATGATAATGTTTAATACATTATTTTATAATAATTCTGCTTATAGTGCTGGAGCTATAGATAATAATAATGGAGAATTTACAATTGTGAACTGCTCATTTATTTCTAACCATGTTCTTCAATTTGGTGGAGCTATTGGAAATTGGGGAGAAAATGCATCATTCACTATTTTTAATTCTAACTTTACTAATAATGTTGCAGTTACAGGTGGAGGTGCAATTAATAATTTTATGGCTAACTATTTCCTTATTGAAAACTCTAATTTTACTGGAAATCATGTAACTGGGGGAGTACCATATTTTGATGAAACTCTTTATTTAGGTAATGGTGGAGCAATACTAAATGAACTTGGAAGTGGTTTATTTAGAATCACTAACTCTAGTTTTGAATTTAATAATGCTAATCAATCTGGTGGATCTATTGCAAATATTCAATCTAAGGGATTTGAAATACTTAACTCAAGTTTTACTTCTAATTTTGCAGGTCTTGTAGGTGGAGCTATCTATAATCATGATTCTGAAATTCTCATTGTACTTAGTTCTAACTTTACTAACAATAGTGTTTTTATAGAATATGAAAATAATGAACCTATATTTAATTATGAAGTTGACACAGGTATAGGTGGTGGGATAGCTAATAATGGAAGTAGCATTGAAATTTATGATTCTAAATTTATTAATAATTCAGCATATAGTGGTGGGGCTATAGATAATTTTAATGGTTCATTTTTCCTAAATAATTCTTTTTTTGAGGATAATTATTGTGCTAAATTTGGAGGTGCTATTGAAAATTGGGTAGATTCTGAATTTACTATATTAAATTGTAATTTTACTAACAATATTGCAATAATGGGTGGAGGTGCTGTTGATAATTGGGGAGGTACATATCTTATTATAGTTAATACAAACTTTATTGAAAATAAGGTAACTGGTGGACGTCATTATGATGAAAGTGTTTTTACTGGTGATGGTGGAGCTATAATAAATGAAGATGGAAGAGGGGTGTTTGATATTACTAATTGTTCTTTCATTGATAATTATGGAGCCAAAAATGGTGGTGCTATATGTAATATTAACTCTTCTGGTTTGAATGTTTTAAATTCAACTTTTATTAATAATTGTGCTGTTTTTGATGGTGGTGCTTTTTATAATTTTAATTCAGTTAATTTCTATATTAGTAACTCTAAATTTGAAAACAACTCCCTTACAGATATTAATCTAATTAATGATACCTATTTAGGTAGTGGTGGTGCTATCAATAACTTTAATAGTAGTCTAAGTGTTGATAATTCTAACTTTACTAATAATACCAATAAAGGTATTGGAGGTAGTGGTGCAGCTATCAGTAATTGGGGTGGAGGCAATATTACTGTCAATGCTTCGATATTTGAAAATAACTATGTAACTAGATATGGTTCAGCAATCTATGCTCAATTAGGTACTGTAACACTTATTAATTCTAACTTTAGCAACAATATTGCCGGAGATAGTGGTGGGGCGATTTATGTTCAATCTGAAGCTAATGTTAATATTAATAATTGTAATTTAATTAAAAATACTGCTTTAATTGGTAATGGTGGAGCTATAGTTAATTTAGGTCTTGGTATAGTTAATATTGAAAGATCAAGATTTATTAATAACTCTGCTACTATGAGTGATAATGGTAATAATGGTCTTGGTGGAGCTATTTTCAACAATGATGGACATATGATTATAGATAATTCTTACTTTACATATAATAGTGCTAATAATGGAGGAGCCATTTATTCTATTAATGATGGTTCAACTATCTCTGATGTTTCTAAGGATTTTTTGAATTATATTTTAGTTAATAACTCTAAATTTGAGAATAATATGGCAATTGAAGATGGTGGAGCTATAGCTAAAACTAATTCGGAAGTTCAAGTATTTGTTTCTGATTTTATTAATAATATGGCAAATAATAGAGGGGGAGCTATATTTACTAATAACGGAGGATCATTGATTATTCAAGAATCTCAATTTTCTCGAAATATTGCTGTTTACCATGGTGGAGCTATATTCAATGGTAATGGAACTGTAAATATTGTACGTTCTGATTTCAATATTAATAATGCCAGAGGTAATTCTAATGAAAATATTAATACTTCATCTGGAGGAGCTATATATAATAAAGGAGATATATTTATTATTGATTCTAATTTTAAAGATAATAATGCTAATAGTAATGGTGGAGCTATAGCTATTGGTGAAAATGGAGCTTTAAATGTTACGGGGTCTTATTTCCTTAACAATGTTGCAGGTGATAATGGTGGAGCTATTTCCATTAGTGCTAATTCTTCTTTAAGCTGTGAAGGTTGTCAATATAATGTTAATATGGCTTTAAATGGTAATGGAGGAGCTATTTACTGTAATAGTACAAATTGTATAATAAACTATTGTGTACTAGTTAACAATAAAGATAATAAAAACATTATAATTTACAATGATGCTAGTATAAGTATAAGTGCAAATTATAATTGGTGGGGTAATAATCAAATTTCTAATATCCTTAATTATAATGTGAATTTAAATAGTTATTACACTATGATTTTGAATTCTACACTTAATGGTAAAAATATAACTACTTCCCAATCATTTACTTTTAATTATTATTTTGTATTAAATGGAACTAATAATAAAGGTAATATTAATAAATTCCCTTATTATGAAGTTAGCATCACATTTCCTAATTATTATATAGATACTTTTGATTGTAGGTATGATAGATTATTTATTTATAATTCCCCTACACCTAAAAATTCACTATCCATTGATGGAAAATTAGATAATGTTGTTCATACTCTTAGATTTAATATAGTTAAAGAAAATCCTAGTCTAAGTATCTCTAAAGTTACAGGTACCTACAATAATGAAATAATTATTAAAGCTACTTTAAATGATCAATCTGGAAAAGGAATAGCTAATAAATATATTTACTTCTATGTAAAAGGTGTTTGTATTGGTTCTGCTATTACTAATTCCTTAGGTGTAGCTACTATTAAATATACTCCTAAGAATATTGGTAATTACAATATAATGGTTTCATTTGATTCAGATTCTGCTTACAATAATAAAGTTGCATATTACAATATGAAAGTATCTAAAGGCAAAACTACAATTATAATTTCTAAATTCACAGGAAAGTTTAATAAACAGGGTGTTATCAAAGTAAATATTAAAGATAAGTCTAAAAAACCTGTAGCTAAAAAGGTTATTCATTTCTACATAAATGGTAAAAAGATAGGTGTAGCTAAAACTAATAGCAAAGGCCAAGCCACTTTAAAATCTCTAATAAATGTTAAAGGTCTTGTAACTATAAGAGTTGAATTTCAAGGAAGTACATTATATTATAAGTCTAAAGCATCTAAAAAAGTAAAAATTTAATATTTTATTATAATAAATTTTTTATTAAAAGAAAAGAAGGGCAATGTATATCTTAAGTTAGCTATACTTGTATATTTTTTATAAAAATTATAAAACTAAATTATATAAAATAAAATTATATAAAAATAGATTATATAAAATTAAATTATATAAAAATAGATTATATAAAATTAAATTATATAAAATAAAATTATATAAAATTAAATTATATAAAATAAAATTATATAAAATAAAATTATATAATAATATAAAAAATTATATAAAAATAAAG
>Ga0082212_10006968_pt1 | contig 15061 bp, 14 predicted proteins | sample TergutNt197P3_FD_71548 | JGI IMG/M metagenome (GOLD analysis project Ga0082212, IMG submission 71548) | Neocapritermes taracua P3 segment gut microbial communities from Petit-Saut dam, French Guiana - Nt197 P3 | ecosystem: Host-associated > Arthropoda: Insects > Digestive system > Gut ...
TCGGCGCTTTGGCCGGCAATTTTATTTCTGTGCTACCCACGACAGGCGACAAGTCAAAAGGAAATCCCGCGAATACCGGAGGTGTTCGGGCATGTATCAGTTGGCTGAAAGAAGGGCATCCTTTGGGATTTTTTCCTGCCGGAGCGATGTCTTTTAAGGAGAAGAACAAACAAGTGAAAGACCGTCCGTGGATTCCCAGCGTTGTGCGATTGATACGAAAAGCCAACGTACCTGTTTACCCGGTTTATTTTGGTTGTAAAAATTCCGATTTTTTCTATTGGCTTGGTAAAATAAGTTGGAAAATACGAACACTCCGCGTTCCGGCCGAAGCGTTTAACAAACGAGGCCAAACATTCGACATCTATATCGGCCAACCCATCCTCCCCGAAACCCTGCAACAATATACCAACGATGCCGCCCTTGCCGATTTCCTTTACCAGGCAACTTATAATTCGAAGATTTAAAATTTGGCTTAAAATGCAAAACCTCCGTCCTATTATGCAATAGCTATCGGACGTTCTAATCTTTGTCACGTAAAATAGAGTTTAGATGTAAGTAAAGGGCTGTCTCATAAGCAAAAAACATTAATCGCAAGGGGCGCAAAGAAGTTACGCAAAGAAAGCAAAATTTTGAACATAACACATTTATTCTTTGCGTCTTTTGCGAGAAAACCTTGTGACTTTGCGGTAAAAAAAATGAGACAGCCGCATTGGAGTATATGAATTTGCAAATTCCACGTTATGTTGCATTTACAATCCGACAGTCCTGAATATTAGAATTTTTACTCCGTTTTGTTGCTTTTTTATGCGTTGATGCTGTAAAAAGTTGCACTTGTTAGTCGAAATCACAAAGTTTTTATATCTTTGCCAATAAATTTAAATATATGTGATTATGTAGAAAACAACAGAGAAATAATTTTCATTTTTTTGACATAAAAATAGCTGTTTGCTGTTTATTCTTGATCCCACATTTCCACAATCAGTCTTTAAGACACTTTCAAGATTAAGATAGTAAAATGCCGCTTTATGCGGCGTGGAACGTCTTATCGGAAAGTGTAGGCGTGGAAACCTTGGGATCAGATAAGGGTTGTTCCACGCTATTTTTTTGTCCTTAAACGAAAAAAACGCATTATATGAAAGAGTTATCTGTGGTATAAAATCCTTTTTATAAAAATGCAATCTACAAGCAATGGATGAATTATTCTTTTGGATCAATACACTTGCTTCTATCGTACCGGACAGTTTGTATGTGATAGATGTAGCTGAAAGCCGGATTTGCTTTATTAGACCGGACGATCCTTTGCTGTGCGGCTATCCTGCCGATGATGCCATCCGGTCGGGATATGATTTTTATGAAAAAATAGTTTATGCCGACGATTTACCATTGTGGGAGAAAATGCGCACGGCTGTTATGCTGTATCTGCATACCTTTAAAGAAAAACGGGATGAGGCGGTTTTTTCTCCTGTACATTCCGTTTGCAACGCAAATATTCATTCACCTCCCGTCTTTTACCGCAAATGATCTATCACAGAATGAAACCGGTTTGGTCAGATCATGAACTGCGTTATCTGATTTGTTTTGCCGGACGTTCCACCGTCAAAGAAGCGGGGAATCTATGTCTGTACAATAAATACAGGTTAGCATATGATGAATACAATTTCAGTTCCCGCCGGTGGAAACGAAAAGTGATAGAGCCGCTTACCGAGCGCGAAAGCGCTTTGCTCATTCTTTTCGGACAGGGTAATACCGCCAAAGAGATCGCAGAGGAATATTTTTTCAGAGGATTTCATACTGTCCGTAATCAGATCAAACCGATATTTGAAAAACTGAATGTACATTCCATGCAGGAAGCGCTCGAATTAGCCGGCTACTATCGCATGTTGCATCCGGGATATGAAAACCGGTCGCAATCCGTTAACGGGGAATCGACCAAAAGAAAATATGCTTTCTTCACAGACGAGCAAAAGCAACGGGTACAGCAACATCTATGCGCCGGGCTAAGCATTCGTCGAGCAGCCGGTTTGGAAGGCGTGCCGGAAAGTACTGTCCGGAATTGGATAGCCAAAGGAAAGATAAATTAGCGACGTTAAATGAGCTAACAATGCCTTTATGTGAAATGTTGGGGGCAGTGACTACGCGTATTGAGGTGAAGATAAAATGAATTAATGAACAGCAAAAAATCATCCGGATTTTGCAGGTAAGCCACAAAAAACACCGGCAAGTGCGCAATCATAAAATCAAAAATGCGCAATGAGTTATAGCGTTATTCATTATGCTGTATATAAGGTGAATAAAGAAATGCAAAATAGACTACATTGCGCTATTGCACATTCAAAACACACGCCATACTTTCGCGTATATTTTTAAGGTTCAAGACAACTTTAAAAGATTATTATCTTCGTGCAAGTAAAAAAACATTAAGTATTAACATGGTGAAACAGTTAATCCATATCAGCGAAATGCTACTGCTTAACGGTTCTTTGCTTTACAATCCGGGCTTAATACACGGAAAGATGGGTGTTGTCATTTTTCTTTTCCATTATGCCCGATATGCCGGTAATGGATTGTTTGAAGATTATGCAATGTTTTTAATCGAAAAAATACAAAATCAACTAAATGACAACAGTCCTGCTGAGTATGCCAATGGCATTGCAGGCGTCGGAGCTGGAATCATTTATCTAACACAAAACGGTTTTTCGGAAGCCGACGTAACCACCCTCGCCGATTTCGACCAACACATGTACCGTGCCGTTATGTATGAACCCTGCGGAAATTTCAGTCAATATCATGGTTTAACAGGTTATGGGAAGTACTGGCTTATGCGTTTGCATCAATCTTCATCTTCCAGGCAGGCTAATACATGTCTGTTACAAATTGCCCAAAAGATAGAAGAGAAATTACCGGACATTCCGGCAAATGAACAGTCTGATGTGTATTGTTTTCTGCACGATTTACATCAGGTATCGGGATTTGAATTTTGCAAAACGCTTTTGGAACGATGCAGAGTATGGGATTTGCAAACGATGGATTTTCCTCGTTTAAGTAATTCGACTGTTGGAAATATTGCACGAACCTGTTTGGAAAACAAATACTTCAACCAAACACGATTAGATAAAATCAATGTATTTCCAAATCAAATACCTGATTTGGATATGGAAAAGCCCCCTGCCGAAATAGGGCTTCACAACGGATATGCCGGCGAAGGACTTTTGTGTTTAACGGCGCTCAATCAAGTGAGTAATTCATGGATAAATCTGCTATAATCATGGTTAATCTGTATATCTTCAACGAATCAAATCGCGCAACGGAATACGGTATCGGAACCTATATCCGCGAATTAACGACGGCGCTTCGAAATAGTGATATAAATGTATGTATCATAAATCTCAAGCAAGACATTACAAGGATAAAGACAGAAAATATCGAAGGCATTGAATATTGGTCTTTTCCAGCGCCGATTGTTTCGCTTTGGGTGACAAGTTCTGCCAAACAAAATGAATTATATTACCGCAACATTGTTTTTCTGCTTCGGTTATACATTGCTGATAAAAAGAATTTGATATTCCATCTAAACTATTACCGATGCGGCAAATTGGCGGAAGACTTGAAACAAACATTTGATTGCAGGATTGTTACAGTAACCCACTTTTTTGAATGGGGAAGTATGGTTTATGACAACCTGAAACGATTGCGTTTCATCCTGAAAGAAAAATGTCCGGCTGGGACAGATGCATCATTAATACAATCCGTACAGGAAGAAAAGGCTTTTTTTTCGCAAGCAGACCGGATTGTCTGTGTTTCGAAGTACATGCAAAAAATAATAAAGCAGGATTATGGAATTAAAACACACAAAATAGTTTTCATCCCTAACGGACTTGCCGACAGCACAATTGCATCATGTGACCGGCAAGCGCTTCGCCAAAAATGGAACATACCGGATCAGGAAAAAATCATCCTTTTTGCAGGCTGTATGGACGAGATGAAAGGAACTGGCTACCTGATCAAAGCGTTTCGAGAAGTATTACAAGTCTACTCCCAATGCCGGTTAGTTATCGCAGGCGGCGGCGCTTTCGAGACATATACCAAAGAAACCCGCGAAATATGCACGAAAGTAACGTATACCGGATTTCTCGACAGGACACAGTTGTATGAATGGTATCGTCTATCCGACATTGGCGCTACACCGTCATTGTTTGAATCGTTCGGTTATGTAGCCGTCGAAATGATGATGCATGAATTACCTGTTGTTGCCACTGCCACTTCGGGATTGAACGAAGTGGTAGATGAATCCTGTGGATATAAAATTCCTCTTATGGAAACAGCCGATAGCATAGACATAGATACAACGCTTCTATCGGACAAGATGCTGTATCTGTTGCAACACCCAAACGAAGCCCGACAAATGGGACGAAACGGAAGAGCAAGATACCTGAAAAAGTATGCTTCGGAGGTATTTCGAAGAAACATGATTGAATTGTATAAGGACGTTTCTAAATAATGAAGATGAATAAACCTCACATAACTTCGGACACAGTCATCAACGCAATTGCCAATATGCCGCAACTTGTTTTTGAGGTTACGGATGCCTGTAATTTGAAATGCAAGTACTGCGCTTATGGCGAGATGTACGAAGATTACGATGTTCGTGAAGAAAAAATGTTGCCGGTCGACAAAGCCATTCGGTTGATAGACTATTTGGTTGATTTTTGGAACTCTGACAGAAATAAATCCGTCAAGCGAAAAACATACATCTCATTCTATGGGGGCGAGCCTTTGCTCAATATGCCGTTTATCAAAGCGATTGTTGATTATGTAGAGAATAAAATCAACTGTCCCGATCGGCGATTTAAATTTTCAATGACAACAAATGCCATCCTGTTGCATAAATATATGGATTACCTGCAGGAACACGGCGTTATCTTATTGGTAAGTTTAGATGGAAATAAAGAAAATACAGGTTACCGTGTTGATAAAGCAGGCAATCAGTCATTTGACCGAATAGTCAGTAACGTTGACAGGATAAAAGAAAAATATCCCGATTATTTTAAAGACAGAGTGAGTTTTAACGCCGTTCTTCATAACAAGAATTCGGTTGAAGAAATATACCGTTTTTTCAAGGAAAGGTACGATAAAATACCGTCTATCGGCGAACTGAATGATACGGGCATTCGTAAGGAAATGCAGGAAACTTTTAAGAAAACTTACCGAAACTCACGTGAAAGCTTACATCAGTCGGAGCATTACGAAGAAATTGAACGGGATATGTTTATACGTTCGAGCACCTATCAAAGCGTCACTTTGTTTCTGCATCAATACAGCGGCTTTGTTTTCAAGGATTATACGGATTTGTTGTTTGAACGTAATGAACAAAAAAGAATGCCGACGGGTACTTGTATGCCATTTTCAAAAAATTGGCGGAGATAATTGTTTTTGCTCCTGTTATTGGGAAGGTAACGGAGGATCATCTGTTGCTGACAATACTACTGCAAATCATCAAAATGGATATTATTCTCAGCATGGATGCAATGAATGGTGCTATTGGGATGGAAATGTAATTTGTGGCTGTGCCGACGATAACTGTAGTTGTTCGGCTGGTTAAATCATTGTATAATAGTTATATAAAGCAAATTCATTTAATAATTTAATCTGATTGTGAGAAGATGGCGATTTGCCGACTCTGCAATTTCGCCATCTTTTTTTGCATTTTCTTGCTATATTGAAACAAATTATTTTGCATATCTTTGCTAAAAATATAAAAACGAAACTATGAAGATTTTTTTGTATATCATGATTTGTTTCTTGACATGGAACAATTTATTAGCCCAAAGCAGTAAAATATTACCCCCTATTAATAGATATAAATATGAAACAACCGTGATTGATTCCGGCGTGATGCGGATATATTACGCTTTGAATTCAACGGATATTAACGATATCAAAACGTATGACGATTTAGGGCGTTTGGATATTGGCTCAAAATTCTCAAAATATTACAGTAGTTTTATTTATTCCAGTGATTCTTTAAATAATGATTTCATCAAAAAGAATCCAAATGCCGGGGGTGTGCCTTCGTGGCCTGGCGAAAGAGGTAAGATGGATAGATGGTCCATATTAATTTGGTCGGATTTTTTAAAAGATTTTTCCGGAAACACGTTAACTGAATATGCGAATATGCCTCATGGCGCTCTGTTAAATCATCAATATACGGAAAAAATGCCTGTACAGCATTGGCAATTGCACAACGAATCAATCACTATCGCCGGACGTCTCTGTCGAAAGGCTACTTGCCGGTTTCGGGGAAGAGATTTTGTGGCATGGTATACTCCTGATATTCCACATTCAAACGGACCCTGGAAATTCGGAGGTTTACCCGGATTGATTTTGAAAGTGTACGATACGGATAATTTGTATGTTTTTGAATGTATTAGCGTAGAAACATCCGCAAGAAAATTCCCGATTATCCTGTTTGACGAAAAGCGCTATCAGCCAATCGAACAGGCAAAATTAAGAGAATTGGATAAAGCTATTTATGAAGATTTCTTCAAAGTTGGCGGTTGGACTTCCCAAGACAGTGACGGTAATCCTCTCAAATTTGTGCCAATTCCCTATCATCCTTTGGAATTAGAATTAGAATAAACCGTTATATCATCAATTAACATCTAAAATAAGTTATCTATGAAAACTGTTTGTTTTATTGTAGTTTTTATATTTGCTTTATGCAGGTGTTCGCCAAAAGGTAATGGTTCCGTATCGGAATTGGAAACAACTTATTTTGCATATCTTTGCTTAAAAATACAAAAACGAAACTTATGAAGATTTTTTTGTATATCATGATTTGTTTCTTGACTTGGAACAATGTATTCGCCCAAAGCGCCCCTTTTATTCCAATAAATATAAATAGAAATAGATACGAAACAAGGGCGATAGATTCCTGCACAATCCGTGTATATTATGCACTGAATGCCGTAGATATTAAAGATGCCAAAACGTATGACGATTTGCATCGTTTGGATATTGGTTCGTTATTTTCGAAATATTACAGTTATTTTATTTTTGCTAATGATTCATTAAAAAATGATTTCATCAAAAAAAATCCAAATTCCGGTAGTATACCTTCGTGGCCCGGCGAAAGAGGTAAGATTACCAACTGGTCCATATTAAATTGGTCCGATTTTTTGAAAGATTTTGCCGAAAACACATTAACCGAATATGCTACTATGCCTCATCTTATGCCAAATCATCAGTATACCGAAAAAATGCCTGTACAGCATTGGCAATTGCACAACGAATCAATCACTATCGCCGGACATCTCTGTCGAAAGGCTACATGCCGGTTTCGGGGAAGAGATTTTGTGGCATGGTATACACCTGATATTCCACATTCAAACGGACCCTGGAAATTCGGAGGCTTACCCGGATTGATTCTGAAAGTGTACGATACGGATAATTTGTATGTTTTTGAATGTATTAGCGTAGAAACATCCGCAAGAAAATTCCCGATTATCCTGTTTGACGAAAAGCGCTATCAGCCAATCGAACAGGCAAAATTAAGAGAATTGGATAAAGCCATTTATGAAGATTTCTTCAAAGTTGGCGGTTGGACTTCCCAAGACAGAGACGGTAATCCTCTCAAATTTGTGCCAATTCCCTATCATCCTTTGGAATTAGAATATTAAGAATTTATCATGAAATTAAAATCAAAAATACTTTTAGTTGCGCTTATATGTTGCGCTTTCTCATGTTCGCCGCGAGGCAATAAATCGTCGGTATCAATCGTTGAGGTAAATGGCAGCAAAATGTTCGTAACTTCACTGGATAACCTAAAACCCGAACCGGTAACTGTTCCGCTCAGCAGTCTGTTGGATGACCTGTCTTTTGTTCAATTGGAAACAAATGATGATGCGTTTTTTAGACCTTGGTTTACTACGGTAACAGAGCATTATATTGGCGTAAGAAGCCACAGCGAACCGTATAAACTTTTTGACCGTTCCGGGAAATTCTTATGTAATGTGGGTTCGAGAGGACAAGGCCCCGGCGAATATGCCTTAACACCTTATGATGATATTATTGACGATAAGAACGGGCTGATATACTTAGCTCCTTTTATGGGCGAAAATATACTCGTTTACAACACTTCAGGGCAGTTTGTAAAAAATATTGTTGCGCCTGAACGTTTGAATAAAGCAAAATTGTACCTTTCCGGCAATGTATTGACCGTTTTCCACATGGCATTTGGTAACAGTCGCGCAATCGCTTACCGGTTCGACGTCAATACAGGGCAGGTATTGAATGAATTGGCGCCTCCCGAACATTTTCTTGCACAAAGTTTTGATGGCGAAATATTCAATACACGCAATGCACCGGGCACATTTGACTTCCAACATTCAAGCAGCGATACGTTATATTATTTTGATATTGAAACTAATCATATAAATCCGCTATTCACGACTACATACAGCGCTTCAGAGTCATTCAAACAGTATTATATACTTAACGAACATGTAATATTGACCACTATAATGGTTTTTGAAACCAATTCGGAAACCGGAAGACCGGGATTCGTTTCAAAAGGATTGGTTGCAACAGACCTGAAAGCCAAAATATCGTCGTACATCAAAGTTGTAAATGATTATTACGGCAATATGCCTGTCACGGCTAATACCGTTATGTTTCGCAACGGATATTATGTGTATAACGTTCAACCTGAACGGCTGATGGAGGAAATTGAAAATCGCCTGGCCGAAAGCAATTGTACTGAAAATGACAGACAGAAATTACGGCAAACGCTCTCGAAATTGCAAGAAAACACGAATAATGTAGTGTTTTTCGGGAAACTGAAACGAGAGGTTACGGCAACGTATAGAGATTAGCGTGTAGAGTTAAGATTTATGGAGACGAAAAATTATTGGTTTGCGTTGAAATCGCATATATATGTGGAGTTTAAGTCGGGACAAATTCTGCTGTATGATACAAACAGGGGAAATCGGATTGAAACAAGACAGAAAGAAGTCATTGCATTGGTATCTCAATTATATGAGCCTGAGAATTTGGGTGTAACGCTCCTGACAAAAGAAATGGCATTGAGCCCTGATATTACGGGCTTTGTTCGTGAAGTATTGGAAAAACAGATGGGCGATCTGACGGATGTGGAAACAATGCCAAACAAGCCTGTCCGGTTGATTCCGATTCTCAACCTGCAAAAGGATGTGAACAGGTTAAAGAAAAATGAAGAAAACTACCCGCTGATAGGAAAAGATGCCATGAATTATCTGTTGGAGCTAAACATTTATTTGAATAATCACTGTTCGCTGCACTGCAGGCATTGCGACAAATATTACAAACAAATGTGCTGCTGTACAACCCATAACGCTAATGCAGAGTTGGTTTTTGAAGAAATCGAACATATTTTCCGTCAAATACGGTTTTCGTCCGTCGGCAGGATCAATCTATTGGGTGGCAATATTTTTGAGTATACATACTTGACGCAGACATACAATCTGTTTGATTCGTTCAAAGGCACATTGTATGCTTGTTTTCACTACGAAAATTACAAACCAAACATATTGCCCGAATCAATACAATTGGACATGACGGTTAATTTCCCCGTCAAAGAAGCCATCTTCAAAAATACATGGCGTTTGATTGATAAGGAAAAAGCTGTCATTCATTTTATCATTGAAAATAAAGAACAGTACGGTCAGATGGAAAACCTGCTGAATGAATATAACATAGAACAATACAATATCAGCCCGGTCTATACCGGCGAAAATTTGGATTTTTTCGAAAACAACGTGTACGTTGACCGGGAGGATTTGTTTACCAAAACGCTTTCGATGCGTGAAATATTCAGAAACCAAAAACTCAATTCCAACTTTTTCGGTTCGTTTTTTATTATGCCGGACGGAACGGTCAAAGCCGGCATAAATGTTCCGGCAATCGGCAATATCAAAACAGACTCGCTGATAAGTTTGATATTCAAAGAAATGGTAGATAATACGGCATGGAGAGTAATACGTGACTCAATACCATGTAGCGACTGTATCTATCAGTTTATTTGTTCCGCTCCATCCAATTATGAAATAGCCATTGGGCGCCCTAATCTTTGTCACATAAAACAAGTAACTGAGTAACTGACTTAACATTAGCGTTAATAATCTGCTGAAAAACTCCACATTTTTTTGGGGGGACATTCACGCTAGCTATCTCTGTTACGTTACGGGGAATATATCAGTTAAAAATATCAGCTGTATTTCGTCCAAAAAACTGATGCCATCAATCACTGATACGTGGATTTTAGAACCAAACTCTACTTTCGCCTGACTTTTGCTGCCTCTGACAATGGGGCGAACATGCGGCTGGTGAATACTGACCGTGCGGTGTTCTACTGTATGGGTGCGATTTTTATACATTTCCAACTGTTGATCGAACAAGGTCTGAATCACATAAAAATTATATTATCAAATAATTAAGAATTTTTCAGCAGACCCTAAGTAACTACTCTTCGGCGATCTTTGGGAAAAACATGATTGAGTTTTACAATTCCTTATGATAATCAGCCTTTTTCTGTAACATTTTAAGCCATGGCCAACTCTTTATATATTCTCGTAAGTCATTATCATTCATTGCACAAATTTTTAAAAACTCTTTTTTTCCGTTTATTTCATATTGCCGGTTGGCATACCACGAATTAATCCCACGAGGGTGCCATAAATGATACAAACCGCCCTTGGCAAAATAAACAGGTTGCGGAAACAGAATTTCCATTCGCTTTACCCGTTCAAAATCTTCGAGTCCCCAGCCAAGAAAATATTCATTTTCCCCTCCTGACTGCAAGTATTTTTCAGTATCAACGATAAATGCTCCTCCGGTAGATAAATCTCCGTACATTGGTCTAAGATTATCATTTTCATTAGTCAAAATATCAATAGTTTGTCTTTCACGATAAACGCGTGCCAACTCTGATGTAGTATGATACATATTTCCATCGTAGGCTATACCCATCACAGCGTTTCCACAGCGCACCTGCTCCACAGTATCTATAATTTGTTTTGGGGGAGCTAATGCATCTACATCCCAACCGGCAATTATGGGTGTATCAACTTTTGGATAAAGAAGATTCATGCATCGGGTATGTTGAAAAATTGAACACGAGTCTTCTTCATAAAAATAATGGATTCGGCGATTGTCGTTCCTTACAAAATACCGTTGCCGATTGTCGCTTTCCATAACTAAAATAGTGGAATCGAAATATCGAATAATGAAATCTATCAACACATCCAAATTGCGAGAACGCTCAGGTGAATCAATCCGCGTTGGTATGACAAAAGTGACGTCTTTTAATTTATTCATAACAGTTGCATCCACGTTTCATGCTGTTTGTCCAACTTGCTTAACAAGTACAATCCTATACCAGCAAGTCCTCCGTATAAACCGGGATGAATATCCAAATAATTATTCCCTTGAATATAAGTTAAAAACTCGTTATATTTGCTACAATGCAATACTTCAATATTTTTCTGATATTGACATATCCTATCATATTGATTTTTCGATAGTGTATTGTTGTTAAAAAGCTGTATCATTCGCTTTACTTTTGTCGGATAAATATCAGTTTTATCCATTGCATCTAAAAATCTGCAAGCATCTTCTATCTCTGTCCCTTTTAGTGTATAATGCATTCGTTCAAAAGTATCTGTAATATGAATCAACGACATTTTGTTATTAAGAGTTCCGATATGGTTGTCATTTGCACAATGCCCGGTAACACGGAACAAAAAATACCGACCCAAGCCCGAAAGCCCTGTAAATAAATCAGCATGGATACGATCTCCATATACTGATTCAAAAGTCACTTTTTTGTCGAAATCTTCAAGCACTTCATGTGTGTCAACTTCCACAAAATTATTTTGCGCCAGATATTCTACCGCAACTCCTATTCCGGCTAAACCGTCGGCATAATTGATAACGTGTTGTTGTTGTATTTGTTCCCGTATGCTGTCCATTAATACCATAGCGTAGTCTTCAAACGAATTGTCGCCAGTATATCGCGCATAGTGGAAAAAGAAAACCACAAGTCCCATTTTACCGTACAACAAGCCGGAACCCGAAACATCAATATTTTCTTGCATAAGCGTTTCGGCAATATGTTTTAGCGTTTGTTCATACATTTTGCAAATATAACGTTTTTTATTGGGACTATTTATTTTTTTGTTCCGCTCCATCCAATTATGAAATAGCCATTGGGCGCCCTAATCTTTGCCACATAAAACAAGTAACTGAGTAACTGACTTAATATTAGCGTTAATAATTATATAATGTTTGGCTTTTCTTCCTAAAAGAAAGAAACACATTCTTTATTTTTTCATTAAGGATAGTTCCGAAGGGAATCAATAATTGAGTAACAGATATAATGCTTATCTTTGTGGAAATTAATTATCAATAAGCTATGAAAAGAGTTGTTTTTTAAATGCATACCCGTATATTCACCTAAAATGATTATTATCTATTAAACGGTGGTTTAACCACTTTTCCAACTGATCCGAAAAATGTACATGTTCAGACAAAATTCGGTTTATATAAAAAAAATGTTATCTTTGCGTTTGTAAATATTATATACAGTTATGAACTTGCCGGAAGGGTATAGTCTGCAAAACGCTAAATATCATCTAACTAAAGTGATTGGTCAGGGTGGTTTTGGCATAACCTACCTTGGAGTTTGGCATACAGAAGTAAAAGGCAAATTGGGTACGGTTAAGACCGAAGTGCCCGTTTGTATCAAGGAATATTTTTTTAAAGACTATTGTTATCGGGATAAAGACACTTCACGGGTGCTGGTTCATTCCGAAACAGGCAGGCAACTTTTTGATAAATTTAAGGAAAAACTTATCAAGGAAGCAAAAATTTTATCCGATGTGCATCACCCCTTTATCGTCAATGTGTTAGAGGTTTTTGAAGAAAACAACACAGCCTATATTGCCATGGAACATATTGCGGGTTGTTCGTTGAAATATATGCTGGATGTGGAAGGCGTTTTGCCCGAAAACAGAGTCTTGCGATACATTTCTCAGATTGGACAGGCTTTGGATTTTGTGCACCGAAAAAACATCCTGCACTTGGATATTAAGCCGAGTAATATACTGATAGACAAAAAGAACAATGCTCGCCTGATTGATTTCGGCGTGAGCAAACGCTATGATATCGAGCAGCAGGAAACAAATACGACAATGCTTACATTGTCCAAAGGCTTTGCCCCGATCGAACAATATGACAATGCGGGAACGCAGAGCTTTTCGCCCTGTCCCGATATCTATTCTCTGGGGGCAACTATGTATAACCTGCTGACCAACGAGATTCCTGTCGAATCCATTTTACGTGTGGCAAAGCCCCTTATTAAGCCGTCGGAGATTAACGGCGAGGTAACTCCGCAAACGGAAAGCGCCATTCTGAAAGCCATGCAGGTCAATCCGATGCATCGGTATCAATCCGTAAAAGCGATGATTAATGAGTTGGATATTCCGTCTTACTTTGAGGAAGATTCCAATACGTTGATTGAAGACCCCGGTTATCAATCGCACAATATTGATGATGAAGGAACGGAATTGCTGTCGGATGCAAACGCATCGCAACCTGTGGATGATGAGCAGACGCTTGTGCGTCAATCGGAAGATTCGCACCAAATTATCCGAAAGAAAAAAAGCAAAAGAAGAATACTGATACCCTTGCTGATATTTATTTTTGCGTTTTTGGGCTATGGCGTGGTTTATCTTTTGGACTTGTCTAAATCAAACAGTGATAGAAACTTTGCAAGCGGGATTACCCTGCCCGATCCCGGATCGGATGAAACGGATGAAACGGCAACTGTAAGCGGCGAAGAAAATACGCAAGAATCCTTCCGACCGCCGGTCGTCGAATCGACTGCGCCGAATGTGAACAATGCAAATGCAACAAACACAACCGTTTTGCCGGAGAATCAGGTTACGCCTCCCGATGGGGAAGAAAATACGCTTTCCATGGAGATGCGTGTTGCGGAATACAACACCTTGCTGGAAAGCGGAAAAACCAAAATGGAACAAAAAAACTATGCGGAAGCAAGAGTTGACGCCGAGAAAGCGCTCGAAACAGGCAGGACAGCGGGTATTGATATATCAGCAGTAAATAAGTTGTTTGCAGATTTGAATGAACTTGAAAAAGAAGCGCGATTGGCAAAATATAACGTATCAATAATGACGTTTGGAGAATTTAAAATTGCCACCCTGCGCGAAACTGGCAAATGTGGCGCTCTTGACGCTTCCGGTCATGAAATCATTCCATGTAAATATCGAATTTCTATTTCACGAGCAGATGGGAATCGTGATTTCATTCTTGACGATAATCACACAGATATTTATGATAAAAGCGGTCAACTTATTAGGAGTATTGATTTGTCCGGTCAATAATACAGAATCATTTTTTTTTGCATATTGAAAAAAGTTGTACCTTTGTAATCTGAAATCTTTTTTGGAGATGATAGGTATGAAACGCTATGGTTTTATTTTGCTATTGTTGCTGACAGCATTTGTTTCGGAAGCCCAAGACCAATCCGATTATATCAGAAGAGGTGATGAGGCGATGAAAGAGATGAATTATTCATTGGCGCATATGTATTATGATGCAGTGGTTATAACGATTTATGACTTGCATAGCATCAAACAATTAACAAAAATATGGCAGGATAATGTGGCGCTGCGTACCGATATGAACAGCACGATGAGAAGATGCTATAGTCTGTTGGATGATGAAGCGAAAAAATTACAGGATACAACAAGTATTCAGTTGCTCGTGATCTATTATACGGAAGGCATTGGAACAGGCAAAAATAACGAAATGGCGGAATATTGGCAACAGCGGTTGGATGAAATAAGAAATCCTTCGATCACGATGACAAGGCAAAACGGAGTCGCCCCCGCCATACCAAAAGAGAGAATGAAATTTTTTGCAGGCTACCACGCTTCCGTAATAGCGCCTTTTGGTATTCAGGTTGGCGGAATGGGAAAAACAGTAGGATGGTATGTTCGTTTCGGCT
>Ga0082212_10006969_pt1 | contig 15061 bp, 11 predicted proteins | sample TergutNt197P3_FD_71548 | JGI IMG/M metagenome (GOLD analysis project Ga0082212, IMG submission 71548) | Neocapritermes taracua P3 segment gut microbial communities from Petit-Saut dam, French Guiana - Nt197 P3 | ecosystem: Host-associated > Arthropoda: Insects > Digestive system > Gut ...
CATGACTGTTACCTCCTCGTTCATTCATGCGTTTGCACTTCTATACAACCCCGCTCATAATGGGCGTGCCGTCGCGGACGTAGTATTTGCGCAGCAGCACGGCGTCCACGCGGTCTAACTCCTCCTGCGGCAGCACCGACAGCGCCTGCCAGCCGGCCTCCAGCGTCTGGTCGATCGAGCGGTTTTCGTACATGTCCTGCGCCACGAAAAGCTGTTCAAAACGCCGCCCGAACTCGATATACTTCTTGTCGGCGTCCGAGAGTTCGTCCTCGCCTATGACCGACGCCAGCGCGCGCGCGTCCTGCACCTTGGCGTATGACGCGAAAAGCTGGTTGGCCAGCGCCGGGTGGTCTTCGCGTGTGAAACCCTTGCCCACGCCGTCCTTCATCAGGCGCGACAGCGACGGCAGCACCGATATGGGCGGGTACAGCGACGCCTGGTCCATGCCGCGGTCCAGCACAATCTGGCCCTCGGTGATGTAACCGGTCAGGTCGGGGATGGGGTGCGTGATGTCGTCGTTGGGCATGGTCAGGATGGGCATCAGCGTGACCGAGCCTTCCACGCCCTCCAGCATCCCGGCCCGCTCGTAGATGGACGCCAGGTCGGAGTACAGGTAACTCGGATAGCCTTTGCGGCTGGGTATCTCGCCCTTTGCGCTCGAGAACTCGCGCGTGGCCTCGCAGTACGAGGTCATGTCGGTCATGATCACCAGCACGTGCATACCGTGGTTGAAGGCCAGGTACTCGGCGGCGGTGAGCGCGCAGCGCGGCGTTAAAATACGTTCAATGATGGGGTCGGCGGCCAGATTCAGGAACATGACCACGCGCTGTATGGCGCCCGACTCCTCGAAGTCGCGCTTGAAGAAGTCGGCTGTGTCGTTCTTGACGCCCATGGCGGCGAACACGATGGCAAACTCCGACTCGTCGCCCACCCGCGCCTGACGCGCAATCTGGGCGGCTAATTCGTTGTGTTTCATGCCCGAGCCTGAGAAGATGGGCAGTTTTTGGCCGCGTATCAGCGTACTCACGCCGTCTATGGCCGAGAGCCCGGTGTAGATGCACGAGCGCGGGTACTTGCGCGACGCCGGGTTGATGGGCGCGCCGTTGATGTTGCGGCGTTCGTCGGGGTACAGTTCGCCTATGCCGTCGATGGGGCGGCCCGCGCCGTCGAACACGCGGCCCAGCATCTCGCGTGAGAGCGGCAGTTCGGCGGGACGGCCCGTGAAGCGCGTGCGCGCGTTCTCGAGCGAAATGCCGCGCGTGCCCTCGAACACCTGCACCACGGCCCGGTCGCCCTCCAGCATAATGACGCGCCCTGTGCGGCGTTCGCCGCCCTCCAGCGTAATCAGCGCGGTCTCGTCGTAAGCCGCGCCGCGCACGCCCTCCAGTACCACCAGCGGGCCTGTTATTTCTTTTAACCCGGCGTATTCCAAGCGCATGGTTGTTCACCTCCACCTTATTCTTCCCGTGCTTTTCTCCATGCTTCACTTACTTCATACGCTTCTTCGTCGGTCATAAAAGCATCAGCGTAACTGATGATTCCGTTTTCGATTTTGTGATGGATTCTCACAGGTATGTCCAAATAGTACCCTTCCCATTCAAAATCAGCGGTATCCGCTTGCAGGACATAGCGCTCCAGTTCTTTAGCGGCTTCTCTGATTCCCGGAATATCGCCGTTTCCGCCGATCGCGGGCCCGGAGGGCCCGTGATATGCCTCAAGCAGATATTCCGTTCCGTTGTGATCCGTTGCTATGATAAGATAACTGTAAATATTCTCATAATCCGGTGTAATAAAAAGCGGTTCACCAAATAAATGAAGGAGCTGTCCTTGTGTTTTTGCAGGTCCGTCTTTTGTAAGCGCGATATTCAGGATGTTCCATGATGAGGATGAGTGAAATCGTTCCAACACCTCGGGATCGTTTGATGAAGCGAAAGAATAGTTTACGTCATGGCCGCCTTCACTTCCAACCGTATCCCTGTAATAAAGCACAAAATCGCCTGCCCCGCATTGGAAACCGACCGCGGTGTATCTGCTTTTCTCCGTTTCGGAAAAGTTAGTGTCCCACCACCGCGATTCGATAACCCCGTATACGATGCTCCATTCCGCAGACTCGAACGTCAAAAGCCCGTCCCGGGATTCAAACAGTTCATGCTTTTGTTTTGTCCATTGCGTTATACTCGTTATGGAATATTCGTGTGCATCGACCCAAATGTAGCTGCCGCTTGATTTTCTTAAAATGGCGGCGGCGATCGTATCCAAATCGTCCACACCGAACACCACCGCACCCCCCGATAATTCCTCCACGGCTATCACTTGAGCATCATTTTTTCTAAAAACCTCAAGAACCTGTTCAAGCGCGCTTACAGGTTCATTCGTATCCGCATTTGTGATTTTCCGAAGCATAGGCCCCCATAAAAGCGGAATGAGAAAAGCAATTAGAATAATGAAGAAAGCAGACGATATAAAGTGTTTTTTCAGCGTGCTGAGGTTCTGTCTGCGCGCGGTCAAAAGCGGTCGCTTCTCGGAGCATTTTTCCCATATAAACAAGCCGAATTCATCGGGATCACCAATAGAAAACGCATTTTTCTCAACAACGATACCGCCGCCGCCTTCGGCCAGCCACAGATAACAATACTTGTCGTTTTCGTACAGATAGCGGACTTGATCATAAGGAAAGGTCGTAAAGATGTTATTTGTGTGATCCTCGAAGTTGTTTTCGACGAAACGCAAGGTGCGAAGCAGCTTTTTTTCTCCCGACGCCTTCGCGGCGTTTTTGACCCATCGGACAGTGCGGAGATGGCTCGCGGCAAGCATAAAGGCTATCATGATCAGGGAGCATACGGCATACACGAAATATTTCGCGTTTCCGTGAAAGAGCGCGTCATAGGCACAGGGAATCAAAAAAGTCACTAAAAACAAGAGGTAAACAATTCGAGGCAAAAACCGAAACGGGTTGTTTTTCAGCGAAAATTTATCCCAGCTTCTGAATGTACGCACCGTAATTTCATAACGGTTTTCAAAAATCACATCAGGTGTTGATTGCTCGTCTGTCATGGTTGTTCACCCTCTCACGTCACCAGATTTTCTTTAATCACACGTTCCACGCATTCGTCGATGTCCTCTTTGTAGTCGTCGATCATGAACAGCTTGTCGTTGGGCACGTCGTATTTTATGCGGATCAGGCGGTCGAACACGCCGGTGTCGCGCAGACGGTTGATGGGGATGCCGCGCCCGGTCAGTTCCACCGACTTGTCGTACAGGTACAGCATGACGCGCATCATGCGCTTCTGCTTCTCGAGCGGCACGTAGGTGTCGGTCTCGTGGTAGGCGTTCTGCTGCAAGAACCCCAGCCGCACCACGCGGGCGCACTCGATGGTCAGTTTCTGGCCGTCCGGCAGGATGTCCGAGCCGATCAGCTTCACGATCTCCATCAGTTTGGACTCCTCTTGAAGCAGGCGCATGATACGAATTCTCAATTCCGAGAACTCACGGCCCAAGTTCTCCTCGTACCACGGGGCCAGCACGCCGGTGTACTCCGAATAGCTGGTGATCCAGTTTATGGCCGGGAAGTGCCGCGCATAAGCTAACGTGCGGTCTAACGCCCAGAAACAGCGTATAAAACGCTTGGTGTTCTGGGTCACGGGTTCGGAGAAGTCGCCGCCCTGCGGGCTTACCGCGCCGATGACCGACACCGAGCCTTCCGCGCCGCACAGCGTGGACATATACCCGGCGCGCTCGTAAAACTCGGCCAGCCGCGACGGCAGGTAGGCCGGGTAGCCCTCCTCGGCGGGCATCTCCTCCAGCCGCCCCGAAATCTCGCGCAGCGCCTCGGCCCAGCGCGACGTGGAGTCGGCCATCAGCGCGACGTGCAGGCCCATGTCGCGGTAATACTCGGCGATGGTCATGCCGGTGTACACCGACGCCTCGCGCGCCGCCACGGGCATATTGGACGTGTTGGCGATCAGCACGGTGCGCGCCAATAGCGGCTTGCCGCTGCGCGGGTCGATCAGCCCCGCGAACTCCTCCAGCGCCTCGGTCATCTCGTTGCCGCGCTCGCCGCAGCCCAAATACACGATGATGTCGGCGTCCGACCACTTGGCAAGCTGGTGCTGCGTGATGGTCTTGCCCGCCCCGAACGGCCCGGGCACGGCGGCGCAGCCGCCCTTGGCCATCGGGAACAGCGCGTCTATCACCCGCTGGCCCGTGATCAGCGGCCTGTTCAGCGGCAGCCGCCCTGTAACGGGCCTCGGGTCGCGCGTGGGCCACTCCTGCGCAAGCGTCAGCTCAAACTCCCTGCCTTTGGCGTCCGTGACCACCGCCAGCGCGTCGTGTACCGTGTACAGGCCGTCCGATACCACCGACTTGACCGTGCCGCCCGCCGCGTTGGGCGGCAGCATGGCGCGGTGGGTGATCAGTTCGGTCTCGGGGCACTCGGCGAACACCGCGCCGGGCGCGACGCTCTGGCCGGGCTTGATCTTTACGGCGACATTCCACTTTTTATCGGGGTCGAGTGCGGGTATGTTGACGCCGCGGCCTATGAACGGGCCGGTGGCGGCTTCCAGCGCGCGCAGGGGGCGCGCGATGCCGTCAAATATGTTGCCCAGCAGTCCCGGCCCCAGCATGACCGACATGGGCTTGCCAAGCGGCGTCACCGGGTCGCCCGGCGTGACGCCCTCGGTGTCCTCGTAGACCTGTATGATGCTCTTGCCGTCGTTTAAGCCCACCACCTCGCCGATCAGGCCGTGGCCGCCCACGCGCGCCATCTCGCGCATGGCCAGCGCCCGCCCGCCCTCGGCGATGACCACCGGGCCGTTGACTCCGTATACCGTATAGGGCATTGGGATCACCCCTTTACTTGGACAGTTGAAGGCCGAACAGTTCGGCGAAATGGCCGCGAAGTTCCTCGAACTTGGTGTCAAAAGTCTCGTCGGCCATTAGATTGGTGGCCGCCGAAACGGCGGTCAGGCCGCCCAACTCTATATCCCCGGTCTTGAACGTCACCTTGGGCGCGTCTATCGCGCTCCTCAAAACGTCTTGCAGCGGCATGTCTGCTTCGCGCAGGTAGACGGTGGTGTCGCCGCGCCCTATGGCCTCCCACGCTTCGCGCGCGCTCTTTTTCAGGCGTTCCGTGTAGGCGGGCGTTTGGACGTACTCGGCCAGCCGCGCGCGCACCGACGCCATGACCTGTTCGGCCATTTCCTCGCGCCGCGCGTTGATCGCGTTCTTGCGGGCCATCATGTGGCGCGACACGCGGCGGCCCGACCGCGTGCGCTCGTCAGCCGAACGCGCCTTGATATAGCGGTAAGTCTCGTTGAGCGCGTTGTCCTCGGCGGCGGTCAGCGCGGCCTCGGTCTCACGCTCGATCTCACGCTGTATCACGTCGCTCTCACTGCGCGCGTCGGCCTCAATAGCCGCCACAAACCGCTCAATTTTCTCTTCCATAGAAAGCATAAAAGCCAACCGTCCCTTAATTGTCAATTGTCAACTGTCAATTGTCAATTGACAGTCACTCCGATCGCCTCTTTGATATACCTGGTTATGGAGTCCGGGGCGCGGCCTGTGCCGACGCGGCCCGGTATCTCGACCACCAGCGTGGAGGAGTGTTTCAGTTTCAGTTCGTAGATCAAGTCCGGGCACATGGCGGCCAGCTTCTCGGTGACTAACAGGATGCCGATGCCGGGGTTCGCCATAGCCGCCGCTATGGCGGCGTGAGCCTCGCCTTTGGTCTCGGCGCGCGCGCCGTCTATACCCGCCAGCCGCAGGCCGGTGAGCGTGTCGGAGTTGTCCGAGACGGCGAACAGCCTCATCGGAACGTGAATATGATCAGTATGGCGACCAGCAGGCCGTATATGGCGATGCCCTCGGCCATAGCGACGTAGATCAGCGCCTTGCCGAACAGCTTCTCATTCTCGGAGATCGCGCCCATGGCCGACGGCGCGGACGCCGCCACGGCGATCCCGCTGCCGATCCCGGCGATCCCGACGGCCAGCGCCGCCGCGATCATGCCCACGCCCAGCGCCGACACACTGCTTTTATCGGCAGTGGCCGCCGCGATTTCGGACGCGGTATCAGCATCAGCCGCGACCGCGCTCACACTAATCGCAGTGGTGATGAACACTAAGCTGATGAAGAATACGGCGATCTGCGCCATAAGCGCCGGTTTCGCGCCCAAACCGGCCCGCTTGAGCCGGAAGGCCAGGTACAGCGACGCGCCCAGCGCCCCCGGCGCCAGAAGCAATGCGATAAACAGGTCCATATAATCGTCTCCCTTACTTGGTAATACTGTATTGAACTTCCACCGGCGCGTACGGCGTGCCGCCGCCCTGATGGAAGCGCGAGAACATTTCGTAGAACTCGAGACGCAGTACCTGCACGCCCGCCAAAAACGCCTCGACGCCCATGATGATGATGTTTCCGATCACCAGCGCGATGATGTTGTACCCGCCGCCCGGCTTTTCGGCGATCATGTACACCGCCGCCATCATGGAGGCGTGGCTAATGGCGTAGGCCCCCACGCGCAGGTAGGACAGCGTGTTGGACACATACGACAGCAGGGTTTCCACCATCTCGAAGAAATTCCCGGCGATGAATCCGGCCACGCCCTCGCGCTCATGCTCCTCTTGCCCGCCTTGTTTTTGCCCCACTAATTTCGACAGCGGTTCGCGCAGGAACACCAGCAGGAACGAAGGCGCGGCGATGATCAGCAGAACCCGCGCCGGAAGTATCGGCTCGGCGAACCCGATCATGGGCAGGAACATGGCCATCACGGCCAGATAGAACACCGCGCCCGCCACGCCGTTCGGCCCGAACAGGATACTCCCGAAGTCTGACCGTCTCACGCCGTTTATCACGTTTAACACCATCACGGTCACGATCACCGCCACCCCGGCGGCCACCGAGTAACGCAGGATGCCCATGACGTTGTGGCTCTCGTGCAGTTTGAACCCGAACGGCAGTATTTCCTCGCTGCCGAACACGCTGCCGTAAACCAGCCCAAAAAAGACGGACGACAGGCCCGCCCAGCCCGCGCACTGCGCCAGCCACGCGCCTTTAAGCCGCCACAGCAGGAAGCCTCCGATTGCCAGCACCGCGCCGTGGCCCGCGTCGCCGAACATGGCCCCGAACAGCAGGGCGTAGGTCAACGCTAAGAACGGCGTGGGGTCTATTTCGTTGTAGCCCGGGACGCCGTACATCTCCACGAACGGCTGGAACGCGCCCGCCGCGCGCGAGTTTTTCAGCATGACCGGCGGCGCGGGGCAATCCGCGCCGGGTTCATCGACCACGGCCACGCTGTTCGGGCAGTTGGCGGCGATGTTGCCGGTGAACTCACCGGCCATATCCGAGGGCACCCATCCGAGTATATAGAAACTCTGGCCGGTGCGCGCCGCGAAACGGCGCACGTCGTAAGCGTCGCTCATCCGTTTGAGATACGAGTAGGCGGCCAGCAGGCGCGGGCCTTCGCTCCGGCGCAGGGCGTCCAATTCGGCGTCCAGTTCGGCGATGCGCGCCGCGGCCTCCTCGTTCTCGGTTTTGATAAAACCCAGCGCCTGCGGGCCGCTGCCGTGTACACGGTCTGAGATGCGGATGCGCGTGAACCGCAGTTTCTCAAACAGCGCGTCGGCTGTCTGGGCCGACTTGCGCGGCGTTAAGTACATGCCGTATACGGCGTCCTCCTCGACGCTGGTGGGGAAGAAGTACACGTCGGGGCGCTCCTCCACTAACGGCATGTGGTGGTCGTACACGCCGCGCGGCATATACCCGAACCGGAACTTGAAATATCTGACCTTGAAGAACTCCGAAAGTTCCACGTTAACGTCCTTGAGCCGCATGAGCTGTTCCAAGATATGCTCCCCCTCGGCGATAAAACGGGTGAGCTTTTCGCGCTCGGCGACGATTGACGTGTGGCGGTCTTCTATGGCGCGGAAAGATAATTGACAATTGACAATTGACGCACTTCGTGAGCTTGCGAGCGAATGTGCTATTGACAATTCATCTGTTGGGTTGTGGTAGCCGAGCGTAATGCCGAGTTTTTCGGCGGCTGATGCCGCCATGCGTAAGGTTTCGGAGTAGGGGTTTTCTAACTCGAACGGGCGCAGGGCGTCCGCGCGGCTTGCCGGCGGTTCGGGGTGGAAGCCGCGGTCGATGATGGAGTTGAGGGCCACGTCGTCGAAGTCCCTGACAGGCCCGGCGACGGCGGCCAGTTTCATGGGGATGACGGACATTTAGTCACCTACTAATAAACATAGTTCAGCGCCTTTTCGGCGGGCACGCCGTAGTGTACGCACTCGATCAGGCGTATGACGTTGCGCGTCTCGAGCCGTTTGAGGAACAGATACGCCAGCGGCGTGGCCACATAGGGTTTGCCGGTGCGGATCTGCCGCTTGTACAGTCCGGCCATGCCGGCGTAGTAGTAGCCCTCGGCGTCGTCGTACACGCGGCCCGAGAAGGCGTGGCCGTAGCCCGAGCCGCGCAGCGCGCCCAGCATGGACGGCTCGTCCGGCGCGGCCAAAAGGCGTTTTAACACGGCGGGCGTCAGCTTGTGCGATATAGGGATCAGGTAGTTTGATATACCCTCTTCCCGCTTGGGCGGGAAATACCTGCGGATGCGGAAGACGGCCATGATGTTGGACAGGTCGATCTCGATGCCCACGGCGTGCAGCAGGGCGTCGCGCCGCGCGCCCCTGTAGTTCGAGCGGACGGACGACATGGCCCAGCCGTAATAAGAGCCGCGCACGGCGATCTCGGCCTTGACGTACTCGGGCCAGCCGTTGGGCCGGAGCGGCAGATTTTCTAACGGCGCGCGGTACGGCGTCCCGCGCAGTGCATCCAAGAGGCCCGCGTAACCGCCGCCGCCGGACGCGGCCAGCTTCTTATAGTCGATCAATCCGTGACGCGCGAAGAACTCCGGCATTGAGGGCTTGTACTCATGGGCGCGCCCGGACGCCGCCAGACAGATATAGCGCATGATCTCCCGCAGTTCCTCCGACGCGGCCAGAAAACGCATGACGGCCATATCCGCGGGGCCGATGAAGTTGAGGATGCGCGAATACTCCTCGGTCATGCTGTTCTTCACGGCGTCCTCTAACGCCTCGCGGTCAATATCTTTGGACGGCAGCGCCGACATGGCGCGCGTATACGGCGGCGCGGCGCGCAGATACGCGGCCACTCCGTCCACGCCGCGCGCGGCGGCGATACGCCTGTAGTCCTCGCCGGTGAGCCGCGCGCCGTACATAGCGCGCGCCTTGGCCGACGCCGCGTAGCTGACAGACATGCACGCCGCCCCCCTCCCCTATTCCACGATCATGTTAAACAGTTTGTCCGCCCACTCGTCCTTGTGTTCTTTGTAAGCGGCCTCTATGGACGCCATGTCGCGGTCGAACACGCGGTCGAGTTCGGCTATCTGCTCGGCGGCTATGGCGGCCTCGCGCTCACATATCTTAACAATGCGGGCGTCGGCGCGCGCGTAATAGGACTCGCGCAGTTCGGAAGCCTTCCTGTCGATCTCGCGCTGAAGTCCCTCGCGCCGCTTCAGCGCCGCGTCGGACATCTTCTGCGCGCGCTGTTCGGCCTCGACAATACTGTTGATCAGGTCGATGTGTTTCATAATGCCAATTATACCACCGCCGGAACACGTCAATGTTCACAAAACCGCGCTAAATATTCGGGCTTGTTTTAGGTGTTGTCACAAAGACGTCGTGCGGCGGCCCGAATTCGGCGGCGGCCTGCCGGGCGCTGTGTTCGTCCCCGAACACGCCGAACACGGCGGAGCCCGCGCCGGACATGGACGCGCCCAACGCGCCAGCGCCGATCAGCCGGGCTTGTATCTCCGATATTTCGCGCACGCGGCGCGCGGCGGGTTCCTGCAATACGTTGAACACGCGCCGCGCCACGCCGGTCAGGTCGGCGTTTTGAAGCGCCTCGATCACGCCGCCGGTGTCGGGACGCCGCCGCGCCCCGCGCCGGGACTCGGAGTACAAGCCGAATACCGACGCGGTGGACAACGGCACGGGCGGCTTGATAATCAGGATGTGGCACGGCGGCAGGGCGGGCAGCGGAGTCAATACCTCGCCCCGGCCCTCCACCAGATGAGAGCCGCCCAGCAGGCAGAACGGCACGTCGGAGCCGACGGCCTCGGCCATTTCAAGCAGTTCCGGCGTGCCCGCCGGATGCCCCAGCGCGGCGTTAACGGCGGCCAGCGCCGCCGCCGCGTCCGAACTGCCGCCGCCTAATCCCGCGCACACGGGTATGCGCTTAACAATCTCGATGTGACAACCGTTCACACCCGACTCCCGCGCGGCGGGATGCGCCAGCAGCAGCGTCACGGCCTTGGCCGCCAAATTGCGCCCGTCCTCAGGCACATAACGGGTCCCGCACCGCACGGCAACACCCTCCTCACCCGTCAGCGCAATGGTCAAATCGTCGCACAAGCTGACAGAATGAGTAACCATTAAAAGGTCATGATACCCATCCTCACGCTTCCCCAAAACATCCAAAGTAAGATTGATCTTAGCATACGCCCGAGCAGTTATTATCATAAACCCGCCCCCCAACTGTTCGTTGTTCGTTGTTCGTTGTTAACTGTCAATTGTCAATTGTCAACTGTCAATTGTCAATCCTCCGTCCGTAAACCAAATCACCTTTCGCTTAACCGGCAGGCCGGACATGCGGGCGGCGGCGTTTGCGTAAGCGTCCATCTGCGGCGCGTACCGACGCGCCGCCTCGGCGGGGTCGCCGGGCATCCGCCCGGTTTTGAAGTCCACCAGCACCCAGCCGCCGCCGTCTGTGAACAGCAGGTCGATCATGCCTTGCAGCAGGACTTGACCGTCGCCGCGCGCTTCGCCGCCGCCGCCGATCGGCAAGTCCTTCGCATTTACAAGCAGCGAAAAGGGCAGCTCACGGCGGCAGTCGGGCGACGCCGCAGCCTGCCTGCCCAGCGGCGAACTGACGAACGCCAGGACACGCGCGGCGTCCACGGCATCAGCGCGCGCCCTTGATATACGCCGCTCCCGCACCAAACGCTCTATCTCGTCCTTCACGCCGTCCAAATCGCGGCATCTCTCAAACACCACCTGACGCATAACCTCATGCAGCGCCGTCCCCCGCTCCGCGGGCGTAAGCCCGGCACGCCCCTCCATAAATTTTGGCCGGGGAAAAGCCGCCGCCGTCCCCGCCGCCGCAATTAAGTCTGTGACAGTAACTTTAGAGGGAAGCGGCGCGGCGGCGGCGGCAATTGACAATTGACAATTGACAATTGACAATTGGGGTACGGAATACGGGGTAGCTTTAACCTTGGTTTCGCATCTATAATTGTCAATTGTCAATTGTCCATTGTCAACTGTCCATTGTCCATTGTCCATTGGACTTTTTGTCCTTCTCGTCCACGCAGTGGACGAGAAGGACAAAAAGTCCGCCATGCGGTTGGGGTGCAGGGGTTCGCGGTCCTTGTTTTTGGCGGACGCGGTGACGTAGAGGTACTCGCGGGCGCGGGTGAGCGTTACGTACAGCAGGCGCAGCTCCTCGTCCGCCGCGTCGCGCGCCGTTTTCAGCGCCACTGCCTGACGCGCCGCGGTGGGCCAGCTCACGCGCAGATCGGCGTCGAACAGCTTGAAACCTAATCCCATCTCGCGGTGGAACAGCACCGGCTTGCGCTCACTGTCGCGGTTGAACTGCTTGTGAAGCCCCGCCGCGATTACCACCGGGAACTCCAGCCCCTTTGACTTGTGCATGGTACACAGCGTTACGCCGCCGCCGGACGAAGGGATGTCCTCAGAGGTTTGATCCATCCGCGTGAGCGCGTCGCGGAACGCCGTGACCGAACCGCATTTGGCGGCCACAGGGATCAGCGGCATCAAGGCGCGTGACAAGGGCAGTTCCAAACGCTCCAGCATGGCGTGGAACACCTGCGGCATGGGCGCGTCGGCGGCTAAGGCGCGCAGATACGCCACGTCGGCGCATATTTTTACCGCCTTGGGGTGGCCGTTTTCGGACGCCGCGGTCAGCGCGTCGTGCATACAGCCGCGGCTTTGGGCGCGTATCCCGGCCAGTTCGCCGGGCGCGCAGTTGTACGGCGGCAGGCGCATCAGCGTAATCAGCGGCATGTCGCGGCGCGGGTTGTCTATCGTTTGGGTACAGGCCAGGACGGCCTGAAATTCGATGCCGCCCCCGTCCCCGGCCCCCGCCGCGACGGGTATGCCGCGACGTATCAGCGCGCGGCGGTAAAACTCCAATTCGCCGCGCGTGCGGGTCAGCACGGCGATGCCGGAGGGCGGGAATTTGCCGTCGGCCAAGACGCGCAGGGCGATCTCGGCGGCCATGCCGTACTCGCCGTCCCCCTCGTCTTCATCCTCTCCGCGCTCATACAGCCACAACTCGGCGCGCGGGGCCGCGCCGCCCGCGTCCGCCGCCGTGCCGGGCGGGGGCTGTAAAGCCTCTCCGGGCATTATGCCACGGGTCATGACGCCCGAGAACACGTCGTTGACCGCCTCGAGCAGCATGGGGTGCGAACGGAAATTGTGCGGCAGTACCACGCGCCCTTGAGGCTGGCCGGACTCGGCGTTGGGCCAACTGTCATATTTCCGCATAAATATGGAGGGGTCGGCCTGACGGAACCCGTATACGGACTGCCGGGCGTCGCCCACCAGAAACAGCCGCGCGCCGCCGGACGCCAAGGCGTTCAATATGTCCTCCTGCACTTGGTTGACGTCCTGGTACTCATCGACTAAGATCTCATCGAACATACCCGCCGCCTGGGCGCTCACACCGCCGCCGGTCAGCAGACGCCGCGCGATATGCTCCAAGTCCTGAAAATCCAGCGCGCCGCGACGTTCCTTCAGCGCGGAGTACGCGCCGCCGAACTCGCGCACGGCCAGGATAAGCCCCTCGGCGTACGGCAGCGCGGCCCCTGCCTCGGCGCGCGCCTGTTCGGAGGTGAGCGACAGCCGCTCCGCCATATTGGACACGGCCTTCTTGTACCTGTCGCGCGCGTCCATGAACGCGGACGCCTCCAAAGGTTTGTCCCGCAAGGGTTTCAGGCGCGTGTGGACGACGGCGGCAAAGGCCGCGGCCGCCTCGTTCCAGCCCTGTTGACAGGCGCGGGCCAGCGCGCCGATGTTGGCCAAATCGTCGGTTATCGCGGGGCCGTAGGCGTCCCGAGCCCCGGGCGGCAGCGCGGCCGGCGCGTCTTCAATCAGCGTCTTTAGGAGCCCCAGTTCCCGCGCCGCGTCCTCAAGCAGATACGCGCCCCAGACGGTTTGTTCGGGCGGTAAATGGCAGGCGTCTTTGAGCGCGGCAAGCTGCGCGTCCATCCAGGCGTCCGGTTCGGGCAGGGCTTGCAGCCGCGCGTACACGTCAGCCACAGTCTCGGCCAGCCGCCGGTCGCGCCCGATGTCGGACAGCGACGCGGCCAGCACTCCGAACGGCGAACCGTCCCCGCGCGAGGCGTACAGCGACTCCAGCGCCTCGTTGAGCGCGCGGGCGCGCAGTTCGGCGGCCTCGGATTCGTCCAACTGCCTGAAATCCGGGCGAACCCCGCACTCCACCGAGAAACGCCGGATCAGCGCGGCGCAAAAGGCGTGTATGGTGCCGATCTGCGCCCTGTTGAGCCGCAGGAGTTCCCGCGCGGCGCGCCGCGAATCGCCGCCCCCGCTCCGAGCGCGCGCCGACAGCTCGTCGCCGATACGGCGGCGCAGTTCGGCGGCGGCGGCCCGCGTGTAGGTGACCACCAAATGGCTGTCCACATGCGCGCCGTGTGTGAAAATGTTCTCCATCAACCGCTCGGTCAGTACGCGCGTCTTGCCGGCCCCAGCCGCCGCCGACACCAGCAGCGCCCCGTTACGCGCCGTCACAGCGGCCTTCTGGGGAAGGGTTAATTCAAATGCCATATGGTTCACCACCTGACGAACAATTGACAATTGACAGTTGACAATTGACAATTATTATTACTATCATACCTGCCGATTGCTCCGGCGTCGCGCCCTACGTCCCCTAATTGTCAACTGTCAATTGTCAACTGCCGCCAAAATTCCTTATCGCTCAAAGACACCAGCAATCTGGCGGCCTCCCTTCGGCTGTCGAACAGGCAGGGCTGGCGGCAGTCGCACCACTCGCACGGGTCGCCGGCGGCGGAACGCGCGGGCCGCGCGTGTACCACGCCCGCGCGCATGTTGCCGCAGACCGTGCCGACGGCGCGTTCCACATGCCCGCGCAGGAACCCCATCTGCTCCGGCGTGGCGGTCTTCACGCCCCTGTGTTCCGTCATGCCCTCGAGCATGATACCGCTGATCCCACGGGAATCGCCGGTTGAGACATTGCTAAGTAACCGCTCAATCTGCACACCCGCGGGGGTTACCGGAAGCCCGTCCCATGCGCCGAGCGCGAACAGGTAGCACAGGGTTTGGATGTTCAGGCCGTGCCACACGTCGCCCAGCGAGAATTTGACGTTGCCGGTCTTGTAGTCCGTCACTTTTAGATAATAGTTCTCACCTGAACGGATTCCGTCCAGACGGTCTATCACCCCGCGCAGGGTGACGCCGCCGTCCGGGCCCAGCGGCACGGACACCTCCAGTTCGGCGGCCAGCGGCGTGAAATCGGACTGTTTCAGCTCGTCGAACACCGCGCCCGCCGCCGCCAGCGCCGCGCCTCGCAAGTTTTCCAACAGCCGCGCCTCGCGCGCCGAGCGCAGTTCCCCGCCGGGCAGCGAGGCGATGTACGCGGATGCCGCCGCGTCCGCCATGCCCAGCGCCGTATCGCGCGGCACGGCGCGGAAGCCGCCCTGATCCCGCGCCATCACGCCCTCCACCATGCCGCGCAGCACGGCGTGTACCAGCACGCCCGCGCCGGACGGGCGCGGCCCCGGTTCGGGCAGCGCGCGCGCGCGCAGGACGTACCGCGTGAAATACTGGAAAGGGCACGTTTGATACGTCTGCACGCGGCTGGGCGACAACGAAAGCCTATCGCCCGCGCCCGTACGGCTGAACATCATGTTCGCGTAACGCCCGGTCAGCGGCGAACGGTCGGACAGCCATTCAGGCCCGGGCATGTCTCGCGGCGCGTCCGAAACGGG
>Ga0082212_10006970_pt1 | contig 15061 bp, 8 predicted proteins | sample TergutNt197P3_FD_71548 | JGI IMG/M metagenome (GOLD analysis project Ga0082212, IMG submission 71548) | Neocapritermes taracua P3 segment gut microbial communities from Petit-Saut dam, French Guiana - Nt197 P3 | ecosystem: Host-associated > Arthropoda: Insects > Digestive system > Gut ...
CGGTATTTGGGCGTAACGTTTGATTTTCCGTGTCGTCGTCTTGATGAATTCGTTCTCGCGCAGATATACATTGCGTATATATTTGTAACGCACGTTGCGTTTATTTACTTTTGAAATGATATTTTCAATTAATTTTTTAATTTCTTCGGGCTGCTTATCGCCATATATCTCCTGTATATATTCAAGGTTCGGGAGAACCTGTATGCTGAGCTGGGTTTCCTGGAGTTTTTCGATATATTCGCCGTAAACCATGCATTCAGACACTTCCTGATGCTTTTCCACGAGAAATTCAAGTTCCTCTGGATATACGTTTTTCCCGTTTTTCATCACAATTACATTTTTTTCGCGGCCGGTTACCATTAAAAAACCGTCTTTGTCCATGACGCCCAAATCGCCCGTTTTAAACCAGCCGTCGGTAAACGCGTCGGCGGTCGCGGCATCGTTTTTGTAGTAACCGATCATTACGTTATCGCCGCGGCATGCTATTTCTCCCACACCGTCCTCGTTTTTATTAATCAATCTTATATCAACACGGGGCATGTACATGCCGGCAGCATGATCTTTATACTGTCTATCGCGGTTTACCGCCACGATAGGCGAGCATTCGGTTATGCCGTATCCCTGGAGAAAAGATATGCCAAGATCACGGAACCCCTTTGACGCTTCCGGGTCAACCGCCGCCGCTCCGGATATGAACAACCTGAGCTTTCCGCCAAAAGACTTATGTATATCGGCAAACAGCTTGCGACGAATGTCGATGCCAAAGCGTCTCAGTACGGCGGAAATTTTCAGGCCTGCTTTTAGTTTTCTCTCCACGCCGTTTTTGCCGGCAACGGCCCATAGTCTCCTGTATAGAGTTTCAAATATTGCCGGCACGCCCAGCATCACCGTCGCGCCCGCTTCTTTAAAATTGGACAATATATATTTGAGTCCGTCGCAATAGGCGATGCTGCAGCCCCGGTATATCTGACATAAAAAACCGCAGGTGCACTCGTAAGTGTGGTGCAGCGGCAGCACAGACAGGAAAATGTCGTTTTCGTCAATATATATCATCTGACACATATCCATCAGGTTTGTCACGATGTTTTTGTGCGAGAGAAGCACGCCTTTTGGCGTCGCGATTGTGCCGGAAGTGAATATCAGCACCTTCGCTTCAGACGGATCAATAACCACGTCGTCAAATGAACTGTCGCCGGCGGCAAGCAGGGCGGTTCCATTTTCCAGCACGCGTCTTATGCTCAGCTCGCTTTCATTATCTTCCGCGATATCCATGTTAATTAATATGGCAGGTGTTTTTCGAGCGGCATTCCACTCTATTAAGCTGTCGCTGAATTTTGCCGAATATATTACGCACCCCACTTCCGCGGCATTTAATAGAGACTGTACATCTTCAAACGGGAGATCGCGGTCGATAGGAACGACCATGCCGGCGTAAATTACCGCCGCAAAGTAAGACACCGCCCACTCGTAGCGGTTTTCGCTGATTACAGCGACTTTTTTATTCGACATGCCCAACTTTGACAGAGAGGCGCACATTTCGCGCACCTCCCGATTCAGTTGGGAAAACGTTATGGGCGCATACGGCCGGTTTTTCGCGGGACGAACCCAGAAAGCGGGACGGTCCGCATAAAGCTTCACGCTTTGTATCAACAGGTCTTTGATGTCGGTAATGGTACGTATTTCGTATAGCGGGTAACTGTATTTTTTCATATTAAAACCAACAATATATTTATACCTTCTTAATACAAATTTAACAATAATTCATTAAACTCTTCATGAAATGTCCGGTATTGACGTAATGTATTCCATGAAAAAACAAACTTCCGTCTTCATCAATCGTGAAATCAGCTGGCTGAATTTCAACGAAAGGGTGCTCGCGCAGGCGATGGACGCCGCCTTTCCACTGCTGGAACGTCTGGTGTTTCTTGGCATTTTTTCAAACAATCTTGATGAATTTTTTCGTGTACGGGTCGCCACGTTAAACCGCATGATTTCGTTGCATCGCGCTCTAGGAAAGAAAGAGCCGCTGGCGGAGACCGAGAAAACGCTCCTGGAAGTCAAGCGGCGTGTCAAGCTGCTGAACAGCGAGTTTGAACACGTCTACGCTTCGCTTTGTGAGGAGCTGTCGCGTGAGAATATCGTCATTGTCGATGAAACGGCGCTTGATGAGCAGCAGCGCGTTCAGATTCGAGATGAGTTCCGTGAAAATATCAGGCCGCACCTTTTCCCGATCATTCTCGATAAATTGCGGAATCAAACCAACCTGTACGACCAATCGGTTTATCTTGCCGTGGAATTGAAGTCGGATAATCCGGCATTGGCGGAAACGCACGCGCTTATTGAGCTTCCGACACGCAAGGTGTCCAGATTCGTCGTGCTCCCGAAAAATCAGGACGGTAAGATTTTTGTAATTTTACTTGACGACGTGATCCGCTACTGCCTTTCCGATCTTTTCGGAACATTGGGGTATAACAAGTTCTCCGCTTATACTTTCAAGTTCACCCGTGATTCCGATCTGAGTCTCGACAATGACGTTTCACGATCCTACATGGAAATTGTCAGCGAAAGCGTTAAAAGGCGCAAATACGGCAAAACGGTTCGCTTCATTTATGATGAAAAAATCCCCCCGACTTTTTTAAACAAGCTGCTGACGGTTTTAGGAATCAACAAGCGAGACACATTATTAAGGGGAGGCAAATATCACAATTTCAAGGATTTCATCAAATTTCCCAAAAACATAGGCTCGAAAAAACTGGTTTTCCCTGAACAGCGGCCGCATCCGGTAAGGGATTTGACTCCGGGGCTTTCGTTTTTCGAATCGATTCGCAGGCGCGATATTTTGCTTCATTACCCGTACCATTCCTTCCAGAATATTATCGATTTGCTGCGGGAAGCGTCTCTGGATTCTTCCGTCCGTGCTATCAAGGCGACGATTTATCGCCTCGCCCCGGATTCGCAAATTGTCGAGGCCTTGATTAACGCGGCCAGAAACGGCAAGGAAGTGATTGTTTACGTCGAACTGGAAGCCCGGTTCGATGAAGAGGCGAATATTCACTGGGTTGACCGGATGCAGGAAGAGGGAATCCTCGTCATTCCGAAAATCCGCGGATACAAGGTTCACGCCAAATTGATTTTGATTCGCCGCAAGGAAAACGGAGAAAATGTTTATTACGCCGCCATTGGCACGGGCAATCTCAACGAGGCGACAACCCGGATTTATTCCGATGTGCATATTTTGACATGTGATAAAAAAATCACCGCCGACGTCAACCGCGTGTTTCACCTATTGAACAACGAGCGTATACTCCACCCGGATTTTAAAACGCTCGTCGTTTCCCCTTACAATACGCGGGAGTATTTTCTTGAACTGCTTGACAGGGAAATCGAAAACGCATGCAATGGAATTCCAGCCTGGTGCATTATAAAAATCAACAATTTGACGGATGACCGGCTTGCGGCAAAAATTCATGAAGCGGCATTGGCGGGCGTTCATGTTGATATGATCATTCGCGGAATCTGTATTCTTTCCCCGGATGCGATGAAAAAATCCGCGAATTTACGAATGATCCGGATTATTGACCGTTTTTTGGAGCACGCAAGGATTTTCGCCTTTGCCAATGGCGGAAAACCGAGATATTTCATCGGATCCGCCGATTGGCGCGAGAGAAATCTTGACGGCCGCATAGAAGTCACGATGGAAATCCACAATAAAAAAATCAAGGCGGATCTTGACGCGGTGCTGCGTTTGCAAAAGGCGGATAACGTCAAAGCGCGGCTGATCGGGGGAGCACATAATGACGAACCGTTCCATCTGAAAAAAAAGACGCCGCGAATCGCGTCCCAGGCGGAAATATATAAATATTTTAGTAATGATTTTTTATTATCACAGAATCAATAGCTACAGCTTCAACGCGCTGGCCGGGGCTGTCGACGCCGACGCGGAACTTGCCGACGTACCTATAGGCATTGCACTTACGGCGGACGATTTACGCGAACATATTTCCGGGGCGCTGAAAAATCATTCCCGCGCGATTGTCGCTTTCTCGATAATGACATGTCAGTTCGAGGAAACGTCCCAATTAATCCGGCAACTGCGCGGCGAGCATGACGGACGTCTTATAATCCTGGCCGGCGGGCCTCATGTAACCGCGCGGCCCGAAGAAGTTTTGCGGGCAGGCGTCGATATTGTTTTTCGCGGTGAAGCGGAAACCAGTTTTTTACGTGTTTTGAAAGCGATCTTCCGGGGAATCGACTGCGACCCTATTCAATCCGCGGATTTGCCGACGGATCTTGATAAAACCTTTTCATTTTCGCCAAAGAGAGGAATGTTCGGGCCGATTGAAATCACTCGCGGCTGCGCCTTCGCCTGCCGTTTTTGCCAGACTTCTCATATCTTCGGCGTCAGGCTGCGCCATCGCAGTGTCGAAAAAATCGTACCAAAGAGAGGAATGTTCGGGCCGATTGAAATCACTCGCGGCTGCGCCTTCGCCTGCCGTTTTTGCCAGACTTCTCATATCTTCGGCGTCAGGCTGCGCCATCGCAGTGTCGAAAAAATCGTACGCCAGGCTGAAACGCTTCGATCCATAAATAGAAAAGTCGTAAGACTTCTTTCTCCGAACGCTTTTTCATATGGTTCGCCCGATGGCCGTGAATTGAACCTGGACGCCGTTCGTAATCTGCTTGCGGCATTGCGGGAATCACTGCCGGAGGACGGACGTATCATATTCGCCCACTTTCCTTCAGAGGCAAGGCCTGAGCATATAACGCCCGACACGCTTTCTCTGCTTGATGAATTTGCGGACAACGATGAAATCGTCATCGGCGCTCAATCGGGAAGCCGGCGGATGCTCGACGCGTGCGGCAGAGGACACACGGCGCAGGATGTCATATCCGCCGTGGCGTGCGCAAGAAAACATGGTTATAAAATTATCGTGGACTTTATGTTCGGCCTTCCTGGAGAAAACGAAGAGGACATGCGTGAAAACCTGTCCGTAATGAAAGAAATAGTCGGCATGGGCGCGCGCATACATCCGCATATTTTCGCGCCGCTTCCTCAGACGGCTTTTGCGAATGAGCCTCAAGGCCGCGTTTCGCCATTTTATATTAAAGCGCTTAATGAATTTCGCGACCGGAAAGCCATATATGAAAAATAACCCGGATATTTTATGGGGATTCGCAGCGTTTAGAGTATTATTATTCCCTATGAAAATTTAAATCCAGGAGATTCACTTTATGAAACGCACAAGATTGATGACAGCTTTACTGGCTCTGGCGATTGCGGGATGTTCCGCCCTCTGGGCGCAGGATGCGAAACCGAAACCGGCGCCAAAACCTCAGCCCAGCCCCAAGGCTTCGGTAATGCAGCGCATCGGCGCCGACACGGACATAACCGTCAATTACAATCGTCCCGGCGTTAAGGGGCGTAAAATCTGGGGAGATCTGGTTCCCTACGGCCTGGCGCCGGCAAATCAGTATGCCAAAAATCCGCACCCCTGGCGCGGTGGCGCAAACGAAACCACCGTAATCGAATTCAGCAAGCCCGTCAAAATTAAAGGCAATACGTTACCCGCCGGAAAATATGGTCTGCATTTTATTCCCTCGGAAAAAGACTGGACGATGATTTTCAGCAAAAACTCCGCCGGCTGGGGCAGCTTTGCTTATGACCAGGCGGAAGACGCGCTGCGTGTGACCGTTACCCCGGTGAAAGCGCCGTTTAAAGAATGGCTGGAATATGGTTTTGAAAATTTATCCGACAACGGCGCAACCGGCTATCTGTATTGGGAAGAGTTAAAGGTTCCTTTTGAAATCAGCGTTGATTAGCCAAGCAGTTTTATGGCGCGGGCGGCGACATTTTCAGCGGTAAAACCAAATTCCCTGAATAATATCTTGCCCGGCGCGGAAACGCCGAAGCTGTCAATACACAGAATATCGCCACGATCGCCGATGTATTTGCACCATCCCTGGGAAACGCCCGCTTCCACCGCAAGGCGCGCTGAAACGGAAGGCGGCAGGACGGCGTTACGGTATTCTTCCGGCTGCGCTTCAAAGAGTTCCCAGCTCGGCATTGAAACCGTTCTCACGGATATTCCTTGCGCAGCCAACTGTTTTTGCGCGGCGACAATCAGGCCGACTTCCGATCCTGAAGCAATCAAAATCAGTTCGGGTTCTTTGCCGCCCATATCCGCGAGAATATACGCTCCTTTTTCCAGGCCGTCGGCGGAAGCGTATTCCGCGCGGTCAAGAACCGGCGTCTCCTGACGGGTTAAAACCAGCGCGGTCGGCATATTGCGATTTTCTACGGCCACGCGCCATGCCGCGACGGTTTCATTGGCATCCGAAGGGCGTATTACCGTAAGCCCCGGAATCGCCCTGAGAGAAGCCAGTTGTTCAATCGGCTGATGCGTCGGGCCGTCTTCCCCAACGCCTATGCTATCGTGCGTAAAGACGAAAATCACGCCAAGTTTCATAAGCGCGGCAAGGCGCATCGGCGGACGCATGTAATCGGCAAAAACGAAGAAGGTTGCCGTATATGGAACGATTCCACCGTGCGCCGCCATGCCGTTGGCAATCGCGCCCATAGCATGTTCGCGTATGCCGAAATGGATATTGCGCCCGTTATAACCCCACGGCCCGCCGGACAATCCCTGAAGTTTTTCCGGCCTGGCATCCGGCGGCTCAAAGTCTCCGCCGTCTTTAATGACAGTTTGGGTGGATGTATTAAGGTCGGCCGAACCGCCGAACATCTCCGGCAGCGCCGGGGCAATGGCATTAATGATTTTGCCCGAAGCGCCGCGCGTCGGCATACCTTTAGCGTCGGCGGGGAAGGAAGGCAGCGCCACCGCCCAGTCGCCCGGAAGTTCGCCCCGCGTCATACGCTCAAATTCACGGGCAAGTTCCGGATATTCCACAGCGTATTTCGTAAACAGTTCGTTCCACGAAGTTTCAGCTTTCAGGCCTGATTCACGCGTTTGTTGAAAATGTTCGCTTACACCGTCGGGGATGTAAAAAGGGGGTTCCTCCGGCCAGCCCAGGTTTCTTTTGGTCAGTTTTACCTCTTCTTCACCCAGCGGCGCACCGTGTGATTCAAATGAATCCTGTTTGTTCGGCGACCCGTAACCTATGCGCGTTTTCGCAAGGATAAGCGACGGGCGGCCGGTTTCCGTACGCGCCGCGTCAATCGCGGCCGCGATTGCGCCAAGGTCATTTCCGTCGTCGACTACAATAGTCTGCCAGCCGCATGCGGCGAAGCGTCCCGCGCAGTTTTCGGTAAAAGAAAGGTTTGTCGTTCCGGCAAGACAAACGCCATTGTCGTCATAAAGATAAATGAGTTTGCCAAGTTTCAGATGCCCGGCCAGGGACGCCGCCTCGGCGGTTATCCCTTCCATTATGTCGCCGTCGGTGACAATCGCGAATGTGCGGTGATTGACGATTTCATATCCTGGCCGGTTGAATCGCGCGGCAAGATACGCTTCGGCCATTGCCATACCCACGCCGTTTGCGAAACCCTGTCCAAGCGGCCCCGTGGTTATTTCCACGCCCGGAGTATGGCCGCGTTCCGGATGCCCGGGCGTCCGGCTGCCCAACTGCCTGAAATTCCTGATTTCATCAAGCGGCAGGTCGTAGCCGGAAAGGTGCAGCAGGCTGTAAAGAAGCATCGACCCGTGGCCTCCGGAAAGAATGAAACGGTCGCGGTCAGGCCACAAAGGATTGGCGGGATTATGCCGCAGGAAACGCGTCCACAATACATAAGCCATCGGCGCGGCGCCTAGCGGCATTCCCGGATGACCGCTTGAGGCTTTCTGAATCGCGTCGATGGAAAGCGTCCTGATGGAATTTACGCACAGTTGATCCAAATCTGTAAACGAATTTCGATTCATACCCGCCGCTCCGATGTAAATGATAACAATATCAAGGTTAAGGTTTCGCTTTTGGTTTCGCTTTCGCTTTCGCCGTTCCTCCGTAGTTGGCATCTTTGGCGACATTTCCGCTGAAATCGGATTGCAGTAAATGCGTAATCGTATGTACGTACCGCAGCTTGCCGTTTTCCACACGGAACAGGTGCGTGTCTGGTGCGCCGCTGCCGCCATCAGGAGTTCCCGCGCCAAAAGTGCAAAATATTACTATTGACCCCGTCGTTTCATCGATAACGTAACGCCGGTTGACGATATTGGCGCCGCTCGGAACGCCGATTTCGCAGGAATCTTCCGGAACTCCCTTGCCTGTGTAAGCGCCGCCTTCAATGCGGACGCATGGGTATCCCCATGGCACAATGTCGCGCCTGTCGTCAATGAACGCATCGAGGTACGAATTGGCGGCGTACAACAACGCTTCGCGCGTATCGCGCTTACCTGCCGGAATCTCGTCCCAATTTTCCTTTGAAGAGTATTCCAGATAGTTGTCGGCGTTAAACAGCCAATGTCCCGTTGTTTCCCAGATGATTTCGAGTTCGCTTATTTTATCCGTGACGACACGGAGTCGCGTGCCCAGAACGTAAGGCTCCGCTGAATTCGTCACGATCACTTCGGTAAACGTCTGGCAGGTGGCTTCATCATACATGGTGCGGTGAAAGTCAATCTTCATTGGCTTGTTGATAATACCCTTGTTGATGTCAAAGGATGCCAGATTTTCCTTGTAATCAAGGCCCGCCGCAAACGGCATACCTGATCTGTCGCCTTTTGTCTGGGCGGCGATGTAGAAATCGACGGCTTTCTTAAGGCTGTCGCGGGAACACGATCTCTGTTTCTGTGCGAGACCGCTTGCCGGTATGAGTAATACCGCCGTAAGAGCAATCAATAAAAGTTTAAATTGTTTCATTATATTTCTCCCGGGAACCTCAAAAGTTTTCAGAGGCTCCATTAAATTTTAGTTTCTCATTTTAGGCCCGTAGAATCTTGCAATGTCATATTTTCCGATATGCCGGCAAAGTCCGCCTACCAGGCTGAGGTTGACACCCCTCGCTCCACCGACAAATTCAAAACCACAGATGCGCATTATCCTGAGATTGTAAAACGCGACCATCTGGTTGGTAGTGCCGGCTTCCTCGCTCTGAGCAAAAATGTAAATCATTGGACGGAGTTTGATCATAAGAGCGGGAGATGACCATTGGGATCCCCTGGTCTGATTATCGGTAAATATCGTCCAAGACATGCTGTGGGGCGACGGCCAAAGGTGCATGGACGTTAGCTGATCGCTGTACGAACAGGAAAAAGCATGTCCCACGAGATCGTATGTATATTCATGGCGCAGGTACTGCGGCGCATTAATTCCGGCCATTTCCATTACGCCGAAGACGGCGTCATAGCTCGCTTCATTGCCATAATATGGCGTTCCCATACGGGAATTGATGCAGGTGGTCAGACCGTTGGAAAAATCCACGGCGACCTGCACGCACGCGCGGGGCTTGCTATCGATAAGGTAATGGCTGAACCAGAACAGGTTTTCATCGCCTTCAAAAGCGCGGTAGTCCGCTTCCTGCCATCTGGTTTCACCGTCGTCACGGTAGCTGAGTTTATATTTATCCTGGAATCTGTAATGCCGCACAGGGCCGCCGCGATCATAGCGAAGCGTAAACTCTTTACCCACAAGCTTGTCGGTAAAAGGCATGGGATTGCGTGCCATCGACGACAACGGCGCGTCTATCGAGCCGCCGAAGGCAGTAGTCCTTTTAAGCGCCGCCTCATGTACTTCCTCATCGGTCATGTATGGAGTATCTCTAACGGGACGATAGACCGTACGCTCGCCTTTTCCAGGCGTCCCCTGGGTTTTCGCGGTCGGAGCGCCCATGCCATCGCGGCCGTGTTGGTCAAAAGGCTCCAGCGCCGCTATTTGTCCGACGATTTCGCCTTCGCCTCGGAACATGTAATACTCAAGTTCGTCCTTTTCATTAAAACCGAGGCGGACGCCAGCCTGCGCAGGCGTACCGAATAAGTCAATGACATACATCGTGTAGATGCCGGAAAATTCAGCTTCGCTCCGGCTATGTATAAACATGGTGGTATTGAGCATGACGTAATCCGACGGGCTGCAAAAACTCAGGTAGTCCGCGTGCCGCGTCAGCTCTATGAAGTTCACGGACGCGACCGAAGCGTAAAGTTCCAGCGTTTCGATTCCGGTGTCCTGTTTCCAGTGCAAGCCTTTGCCTTCTATCCTGTTAGTCAGGTGGTGAAGCGCTTCCGGCGGCTTTTTGCCCGCTGTTTCAATATAACCGAAATAGAACTCGCGCTGCGTTTCCCTGTCTTCGACTATTAAATCTCTGCCTATCGACATACCGCTCGAAAACCACACTTCAAATACGGTGGCGAGTCCCGCCTCAATATCCACGAATACGTTGTAGCCCTTCTGCGCCCCGGGAATCAAGTGAGAGAAAACAACCCCATCTCTTATGGTCAGCGCGCCGTAACCTGCCTGTATTCTCGCGCCGCCGTTTTCAGAGAGCGTCAGCTGGTTTTTGCCCTTGAATTGATAATCCAGCGTAAGCCCTTTGTTTGTTACTATCTTGAAAGTTTTACCTGAAAGGACATCCGATAATGCGGATACGGATGTCGGGCCGGCGGATTCCGCGGATTTGAGCCTTTGTCCAATCTGGTCTTTTGTAAGGTTTGTGTACTTGACACGATGCATCGGAGTGTTCATTGCCATATTTGCCCCTGCTTGAACCGTTCTGTTAATTAATAGTGTAACTCTTAAACACTTGTTCTTCGTATCTTTATCATGTTTGTATTGTAGACTTTTAAGCCCAATGTTGTCAAAAATGAACGGGTGCGCGACATAAAAGTTCCAGACATGAGAGCCATGGGAGAGCTGGCGTCCTCGCCGGTCGTGTAAATAATAAACGCGCGCTGATGGCGCGCTTCAAATGCAGCGGCGCGATTTATTGCGCCCCATTTAATTCATTACACGACCGGCGAGGACGCCAGCGCTCCCATGGCTGGAACTTTAATGAACCGCAAATCAAAATAGGGGCGAATAATTATTCGCCCCTGCACCGGTACAGGCGCAACAAAAGGTAATATGGTCAGTGGTTTATGATCGTTTCCTGCCGCTTAGCTTCGGAATCCGGGTTAAAACGCTTCCATGCTCATGACAACAATCTCACCATAGTTCAGGAGATGGCTTCAGACCAGAGATCTGCTTCGTAAACGACCAGGGCGTTTCCCTCGAGGCATACGTCTATAAATGGAACGCTTCCCGTTATCGTCTTGAAGGAAATCGTCAGCGTTTCGCCGCCGCGCACATGAACCTCGACGGGAGATTCCGCTTCGCCGCGGACGGCGGCGAGCAGCGCGGAAGCTATTGCGCCGGTTCCGCACGCCAGCGTTTCGCCTTCAACTCCGCGTTCGTATGTGCGTACGTTTATGCTGCGCGAATTTTCCACAAACGCAAAATCCACGTTTGTTCCATCCGGCTGAAAATCGTCATGAATCCGTAACGCGCGGCCAAAACGCGCGACATTTATCGCCTCAAGCTCTTTTTCGTCTTTCAGAAAGCAGACGGCGTGAGGAACGCCGCTGTTGATGAAATCCAGGGCAAATGACCGTCCTTTTACTTCGATGTCCAGGTTACGCCGCAGATCGCCCGGCACAGGCATCTGTACTTTTACATTGGTGTCTAAAATCTCCGCCGTAATAATCCCTGCGCCTGTACGGAACGACATGCGCGGCTTGTCGGATATGCCGGTCAGATATGCAAACCGGGCGGCGCAGCGCGCGGCGTTGCCGCACATATCCGGTTCGCTGCCGTCTGAATTGAAAAAACGCCATCGAAAATCGGCTTCCGGGTCATTTTCTATCAGAATGACGCCGTCCGCGCCAACGGAAACTCCGCGACGGCAGACGCCGCGAATAAAATCATGGCAATTATCCGAATCGACAATACGCTTGCGATTGTCGATTACAATGAAATCGTTTCCGGCGCCTGTCATTTTGTAAAAGTGAATCCGCTGCATTTCTTATGATTCCTGTTATTAATTATTATTATATTTCCTGAATTTTACCTGTTTCCTCAACTTCATAACCGCCCAGTTCCAACACTTTTTCCCGAAATTTATCAGACCTGATTATATCAATCAACAGCGCTATACGATGGTCTTTGAAAAGACGCCTGGGAATTACCAGGTCATAACGTTCACGGGTAACGGGAATAAAATCAAGGTCAAGCGCCCGCGCCGCCGCCAGGATGCCCATTCCCACATCCGCCCGGCCTGAGGTCACAGCCATCGCGACGCTCATATGAGTAAATTCTTCATTGCCGTAGCCGGGAATTGACGCCGCGTCTATGCCTGACTTTTTTAATTCGTAATCAAGCAGAATACGGGTTCCCGAACCAGGCTGACGGTTTACAAGCGCGACATCCGGACGCGCAAGATCGCCGACACCCCGAATGCCTTTTTGATTTCCCTTCAGCGTCATCAATCCCTGATGCCGATGTACAAGCGTGACAAGCGCGATATCCGCCCCGGGCAGATATTTTTTCAGCCACGAACGGTTGTAATCGCCAGTCTCCGTGTCAAGCAGATGCGAACCCGCAAAATGCGCTATTCCCTTGCCAACCGCAATCAATCCGCCCATGCTGCCGATATTGCTTGACGAAATGGCAATGCGGCCGTCGGACGCCTCTTTGATTTCGCTGGCAAGAAGATCAATAGTCAAATCGTGTGAGCCGAGCGTCAGCAGCCGATTGTCAAGATCCTTTTCAGAAGTCAGCAATTCAACCGGAGCGGTTTCTCCCTCCGAATACCCGCTGACGCCCGATGGAATGCGTAAAATGCCGTCGGCGCGCACAAGAGACGTCATCATGCCTGCGCCGCCTCCAAGCGGTACGGCGATGGATCTTCCGTCTATATTTCCGACAATCACACGGACATGCTCTTCAAGCCCCGGTTTGGACGGGATTTTCCTGCCAAGAATCACTTCGACTTTTGGATGTTCCGGCACAGGTTGTCCCTGAATCTGAAAAAGAAGCGGCCTCACGAATTCCCTAAAGGAAACCGCCGCTGAAACCGGATAGCCCGGAATGCCGATAACCGGATGATTCTGAATCGCTGCCAACAGCGTCGGTTTTCCCGGCATAACCGTCACGCCGTGAACAAGCAGATCGCCAAGTTCCGCAAACGCCGCGGGCGTGTAGTCTTCAGAACCTGCGGATGATCCCGCGATAGTCATGACAACATCGTAACCGTCGGCTATGCCTGACAATATGGCTTCCTTGATTGTTTCAGGCCGATCGGGCGCAGGCGGGCCTACCACGCATTCGGCGCCGCACTCGGCGGCCAGCGACGCAAGCACCTGGCCGTTGACTTCGAGGATTTTTCCGGGCGGAAGAGGATCAGGCGCTTCCTCGGGCGAAACAACTTCGGTTCCCGTGGGGATAATCAAAACGTGCGGTTTGCGGAACACTTCGACTTCAATTATGCCCGCCACCAGCAAGGCGCCCTGGTCGTAAGGACGCAAAACATGGCGCGCGGGAAGTATGATTTCACCTTTTACAATATCCTCGCCCATCTTGCGGACATTCTGCCAGGGGTAGGCGGCCTCGCGGATTTCATAGCAATCGCCGATGCGTTCAACCTTTTCGATCATGACTACCGCGTCGGTTCCTTCGGGAAGCGGATTGCCGGTGTTGACCGAAATGGCTTCGGTTTCCGACGCAAGGGAGACGGGAGTTTCCGGGAAAGCGGTGAATGTGGCAGCCGCGCGTACCGCCACGCCGTCAACAGCCGAAGCGTTGTAGGCGGGCGTCGAACGAACCGCCTTTACGGCGTTTACGAGACGTCGTCCGAGAGCCGCGCGTACAGGAACCTTTTCAGTTGTCACCAGCAGGTCTTTGAACCGCGAAAAAAATATCGCCTGCGCTTCATCGAGGGATTTAAGATTGCGATAGCTCTGTCTTTTAGGAATCATTTTTCAATTACGAATTACGCGGGCGGTTCGCGAACCGCCCCTACATTAATATAAAACAACCGTTACGGTTTCGCCACGGGATAAGCCCTCGGCGTTAACAGGAACGCGCACGACACCGTCCGCTTTGGTCAGTGTTGAGAGCATTCCCGATTTTCCCATTACAGGATGCGCCGCGTAAGTTCCATCTTCAGTTTTTTCAATGCGCACGCGAATGTATTCCTCAAGCCCGATTTCCGAATGCAGCGACACGGTCAGAGTCGCGCAAATCTCATGACCGGCCGGGCCTTTTTTCAACGGCTCGCCGCGCAGATAATCCAGAAACGGCTCAAGAAAAATCTGGGCGATTACCAGCGCGGAAACAGGGTGTCCCGGAAGGCCAAATATTGCCTTATCCCCCTGTCGTCCAAGCAGCGTCGGTTTTCCAGGCTTTATTGTAACGCCGTGAGCTAGAATTTCTGCGCCGGGCAGAGCGGAAACGCAGGACGCCATAAGGTCGCGCGCGCCGACGGAACTGCCGCCGGAAAGCGTGACGACATCCACAGAAGTAAGCGCTTCTCGCAAAGTCCTGTCCAATATTTCCGCGCTGTCAGGAACGATGTCGAACTGAATCGGAACGCATCCGACTGCTCGGACAAGCGCCGCGACGGAGTGGCCGTTGGCGTCTCGTATCTGTCCGGGAAACGGCTTTTTGTCAACGGGGATCACTTCGTCCCCGGAGGAAATAATCGCCACTCTCGGTTGACGACTGACTTCGACTTCGGCATAACCAAGCGCCGCGAGAAATCCGATTTCCTGCGGACGCAGCTTTTTTCCGGCGAGCAGTTGGGGTTCGCCCACGCGGGCGTCTTCGCCTCTGTCCACAACGTTTGTCCGCAGCGTAACCGGGTGTGATATTTCCACGGATTCCGAACCGGCGGCGTTTGAATATTCCACCATGACCACGGCGTCCGATCCTTTGGGAAGAAAACCTCCCGTAAGAATCGGGGCGGCCTGTCCCGGCAGCAGATCGAAGTCAGGTATGACGCCCATCAATACCGGCCTTGCCAGTTCCAGCAGCGCGGGAATTGATTCGGACGCGCCGAAAGTGTCCTCCGACCGGACGGCGTAACCGTCAACGGTAGATCGCGCTCCTTCAGGCAAATCCTCGCGCGCGGCAATATCCC
>Ga0082212_10006971_pt1 | contig 15059 bp, 15 predicted proteins | sample TergutNt197P3_FD_71548 | JGI IMG/M metagenome (GOLD analysis project Ga0082212, IMG submission 71548) | Neocapritermes taracua P3 segment gut microbial communities from Petit-Saut dam, French Guiana - Nt197 P3 | ecosystem: Host-associated > Arthropoda: Insects > Digestive system > Gut ...
TCCACGAATGCCACTGGACTTGGGTTACGGAGGGTAGTATAATCAGTATCGATAAGTCGGGCAAGAGAGAAAATTCAAAAAAAAATTCAACCGGCTACAGTATAAATGGTCGCTACCTGAACAAACAAAAGTATATCACGCGGCATGTCAGCGAGTGTCAGGAACATGACTGACTGGTGTTTCCAAGAACAAAATCCTCGTCCCTCGTTCCGTGTTTCTGCGTTCCAAGTTTTCATTTCTATCCTTGCAAGCCACGCGACCGAGTCTTGAATTGTCCGCCAAAACAGGTAGAATACAAGTATGAGCATAATGCCAGCACTGACCGTTAGAATCCTGAATCCAAAGGCACGAAACATTCTCGATGACTTGGCAAGCGTCGGATTGATCGAAGTCGGTCCCTATAAATCCGCCATCGGCGAGTTCCAAAAAGGCATGAGTGGTGTCGCCGAGAAGTACGGCATCCGAAACGAAAACGATGTCATCCAAATCATTGCCGACATCCGCCAGGAAATGCACAGTGAAAACCAACCATCGGTCAAGAAATAGAGGCATGTCATGCGGGTCATGTGCGATACCAATGTATTGATTTCTGGAGTCCTTTTTCCGAACTCCGTGCCAGGAAAGGTTCTTTATATCGTTGCCGAACAGGAGCGTCTTGTGTTGGCAACGTATGTCGTCGAAGAGTTGTATCGGGTGTTTCAAAAAAAGTTTCCCGACAAAGCGGAACACCTTGATCGTTATCTTGGGAGCGGTGAATTCGAACTCTTTGTTACGCCGGGTGAGTTTCAGCATGTTGAAATGCCGCCGGTGCGTGACTCGAAGGACGAGGCAGTGCTTGCGTCGGCAATTCTCGCCAAAGTGGACGTTTTGATTACTGGCGACAAAGATTTTTCTGTTATCGACATTGATCGTCCCATCATTTTGACTCCCGCCTCTTTTCTTAATTTGTCGAAGCGGATATGACTTCGGTTCACAATCGTCCGGCGGGCGATTGCCTACCTTTCACTAACGTCGCCGGTGCAAAACTCTTCCTCGTCTCATCCGCCGGTGCTTCCGCTCGATAAATACAGAACACATCGACATAGCGTCCACCGCAAAACTGCGTGAGCATGTCAGCAGTCATCCAACAGCCCGACTCCGGCGAGTCAAATCGGTCTTTGCTCTTGTACCGATTGCCATGCGAATTCGTCCAATGCAAATAAATCGTTCCATTGACAACAACGTAACCGTCGAGCAACGTTGCATGACTCCACGTTCCGCCGAACCGTGCAATTCGCATACCGTTTTTGTCGGTCACACATCCTGAGACCCGGACGCTGTTGCCAATGCAAACGACCAATCCCGCCCGAAGACAAAGGATGATTTTTTGCGCAAGTGTCGAAAGCGGAGTACCGGCTAAATGCAATCGGCACGCTCCGAATTGATGCAACGTCGCCGCATCATTCGCAGACTCAATTTTGCGCCGTACTTCACTTGTCCATTTCGTGCTGTACTCGCCGACAAGTTCGACCGGATAATTGCCGAATTGGTTGCCGCCGAGCATGACTTTGCTCATCGTTTGTCCGCCGGACATCGACCAGTTTTTCGTCCGTACCCACATCGCCAGCGGATTGACGAGTACGAATCGAAATGCACCGAGCATCATCTGGTACAAGACGGTAATCATATATCCATTCGCCGCCGACCAACCGGCACAGGAGCCGAGTTGCCCTTGATTCGATTCCCAAATCGGCACCCGACAATGCTTGGCGATTACCCACCACAACACACTCCAACCTGCCGAGCGGATTTTGTCCATCGTGTCCCCTTGTTCTCGGACGTGAGATTCAAATGAATCCCACGAAACGATGCCGGGCTGTCCAGTGGGATCATACTTATCGGTCAGTGCGTCAAATTCCAAAACGTCTTCAGGGACGAATTCGTCAGGAATGTAGCCGTAGTTCTCGTCGGGGATGTAACCGAATTTGTTCTTGTCAATGTATTTCATGGTGAGGAGTCAGGAGAAAGGAGTCAGGAGTCAGAATACAGGAGTCGGGGGAAAGGAGTTCTTACTTCTGACTCCTGACTCCTTTGGCAATCAACCGTAGGTTTTTCGCATAAACTACCGCATCCGGCGAAGCGGCAGCCAGTAGAATCTTGTCGAAGTCGTTTGTCCATCGACCGCTTGTGGGTTGGCTTGCAATGGCGGTTCGGAGATACTCGTCAATGAGGAGTCGCTCCACTCCGTTTTCAAGTCGCTCGGCGGCAATGAAGAGAGCCTCGGCGAGGGATTGCCGCTCTGAAAAGGGATCACGGCACCTCCCAATGCCGCTTGATGTTCGTGTGCCGGTTGCGAAGAAAACGGAATCGGCGAAACCAATCCGCCTACGATCATGCCGAGAATGAAGGGAACGAGGCTGGGTTTAATCCAATTCCAAATTTGCCGAAGCCATGAAGGTTTTTTCTCTGTCAGTTTGAGAAGAATATCTTCAAGGTTCGAAAGTCTTTCTGTAAGTTCTTTGGTGGTCATGAGGAAAGGAGTCCGGGGTTAGGGGGGAAAGTTTACAAACGGCTTACGACTGCGATCTCAATCGTTGAAGCAACCGTTTGACCAATCGTTCCCGTTCCGGCTCGGTCGTGGGCGGCGAATCGGGACAGGAAATTTCCGTTTTCAGTGCATCTCGAATCGATTCGAGAAGTTTCTGTACCTGTGCTGATCCGACGATGTCCATAATCGCCTTGATAATGCCGATGATCTGCGGGGTCTTGGTCAAAACGTGCCAAAGGTTGGATAAAAAAGCCATAAAAGCAAAGCGGGGTTAAGTGAACAGAGCCGCAATCTTTAGATTGCGTAAATTGCGAACCAATTTCAAAGGGCAATGTAACATACCCCTTATCCGCAACCGTCAGGAAATCCCATGACAAGTGTCAGGAGTCAGGAGTCAGGAGAAAGGAGAAACAGAGCGGGGGACGCAATACTGAAAACGGCATGAAAATGGTCATTTCTGTCATTCCTGCGAGAGCAGGAATCCAGTCGCGTGCCCCCGAAAACACCAAAAGCCCTGCACTGAGAACAGTGAAGGGCTTCTGACACATGCTTTTTTTCGACGATTGAGCTAGCTTCAATCTATGGCTTCGGGAGGCAAGGAAGCGTCCAGTTTAGAAGCAGCTGTCGCAGGGTCGAACTTCATCGCACGGATTGCAGATGTCATTGCAACCGGTGGAGCAACGAAGCCCACCGAACAGTTTCTTCAAACTGACCCGCGGAAGGTCAAACAAATGACCTCGGGGACCGCAACCGATATTGCACTGACCACATGGGTCGCAACCATTGCCGCAAGGATCGCATGGAGCGCAACCATTGCCGCAAGGATCACACGGACCGCAGTCTGTGTTGCAAGGATCGCAGGGACCGCAATCAGAACCGCAGCAGCGATTCAAACGGAAGCCTTTGAACAGACCTCTAAAATTGAACTTCGGTCCGCAACCAATATCGCAAGCGTCACATGGACCGCAGTTGTTTGCATAGTCGCATGGCGTGCAATCGGTATTGCAAGGATCGCACGGACCGCAGGGTCCGCAGTTGTTCGAGGCAAACAGACCGCGAAGCCGTCCGCCTAAATTGAAGTTGGATCCGCAGCAGACATCGTCACACGGACCACAGTCGGCAACAACATCGCACGGATTGCAAGCCGTAACGGAATTGCAGGGATCGCAACTGTTAAAACGCACTCCGTTGACCAGTTTCTTGAGTCCAGAAAATAGGTCGCATCTTACTGTCCGGTCGCACGATGCACACGGATCTGTACACGCCGAGTCACAAGGAAAGGGACTCGCAAAACCCTGAACACCCAGCAACAGGGTGATAACGAGGGTCGTCATCAAAACTCTGACTTTCATGGGGTAAATTCTCCTTTTCGTTTTGTTGGTCCCTCACAATAAGGAACCGGTTGGTTTACTGTGTCAGTCCCGATGGGCCGACACACGGCCCAAATTCTCCCAATCGGCTTCTGACCTCATCCCTGAATGTGCCTCCCGCACGCCTTAACTTTTTCAGGGTCAATGGGGGTATCGTCAACGCCCCGCCCTTTCCTTGAATCTGGACATAAAAAATGGCTATTTGTGAGCATTTTACGCTTAAACAGATTTTGCGGATTATACAAAATAGATAAAATGGGGAATTTTTACGGCGTAAAAAGAGCGTTTCTCTCCTTTTCACGGAAAAAAACGATACCGAGGGACATCAGGGCAGGGAAATCTGTTACCCGAAAAGTTCCTCACTGCCCAAAACCCGGATATCCCGTTGTTGAAGCATTTTAACGGCAACGTCGGGATTGTCGAACCGAAACACGATAATGGCACCGTCCGTCCCCTGTTTTTCGTTCCCAATATGTTGATAGAAACCGTACATGTATTCGATATTCAGACCGGCATCGTCTAGAGTATCGAGAATATCAGCCAAGCCGCCGGGACGATGTCCAACCGCAAGGGCTACGACTTCCGAAACACGAACGACAACGCCATTGTTCTCGAACACTTCTTTGGCACGTTCCCAATTTTTGACCAGAATACGGAGAACACCGAATTGTTCTGTATCGGCAAGAGCCATCGTTTCGATGTTGATGCCATTGTCGGCAAGCATCCGGCAGGCTTTCCGCACATTACCCGGCTTGTTTTCCAAAAATAGAGACAGTTGTTGCAGTTTCATGGTTTTCAGGGAAATAAGAGGGGTAACGGAGTCGCCACCGGAATCGCACAGCGGACTTCATTCTAGCGTTCCCGGAAAAAAATGGAATATGGTACGCAATCGAACACTTGCATTTCAACCGCAAAACCATAGAATTGGATTTCGTAGATTCCAATTGTTTTTTATTTTTCCATGTTGCATATTTACGATCAAATTCAAGAATCGCTCACATTCATCCGCTCCAAGTGGCAAGGAACCGCAAAGGTTGGTATCGTTCTCGGAACCGGACTCGGTAATCTGGCAAAGCAAATCCAAGCCGAGGCGGTAATTTCTTACGAGGCGATTCCGAACTTTCCCCGCTCGACGGTCGAAACTCACGCGGGCAACCTCGTGCTGGGAACCCTGAACGGTGTGCCGGTGGCAGCAATGGAAGGTCGATTCCATGCTTACGAAGGTTACGATCCGAAGCAGATCACATTTCCCGTCAGGGTGATCAGGGCACTCGGAGCGGAGATGCTCGTCGTGTCCAATGCGTGCGGCGGAATGAATCCGCAATATCGACAAGGAGATATTATGGTCATTGAGGATCACATCAATCTGCTCGGCATCAATCCGCTCGTCGGTATTAACGATGACCGGCTGGGACCGCGATTTCCTGATATGTGTGAACCTTACGACAAAACGTTGATCGACCTGGCACTGGAAGTTGCCCGCAAGGAAAATTTTGCCGCTCATAAAGGGGTTTATGTTGGCGTGTTAGGTCCGAACCTTGAAACCCGGGCAGAATATCGGTTTCTTCGCGGCATTGGAGCGGATGTTGTGGGAATGTCCACGGTGCCGGAGGTGTTGGTGGCAGTGCATTGCGGCATGAAGGTTCTCGGTTTGTCGATTGTAACGGACATGGCACTTCCAGATGCGTTACGTCCTGGTAATGTGGAGGAAATCATTGCCGTGGCAAATGCGGCGGAGCCAAAATTAACAAAAATCGTCTGCGGAGTGTTGGCAAATCTTTAGGACTTTTGCCGGAAAACAGTCTGGCGACGGACGCGTTCGATGCGTGGGTCGGGCGTGGTACCAAATGTGTATCGTTTGGAAGAAGAGTATCATCGTGGAGTCAAAGTATCAAAAAGGGAAATGGAACTCTACGAAAAACGCCGCGTGCGAACGCCAACGGTTGATCGGTGGAGTCTGAAAATTGAACCAATAAAAAACACCTGTTCATTTCCGGCGAAGAAGCCTTATATGTGCATTTTATTCACCATCGTTTTTTCCTGTCTCTGTTGTTGTCAGTGAGACCTTTTGTTCTGCTCCATCGCGTTGAAAAACAATTGTCAGCGTTTCCCCCGCATAACGCAATTTTATATTTTTTGTAACATCCAGGGCAGTGGGCATGGAAATGTCATCAATTTTTATGATTCTGTCCCCCACTTTTAATCCTACCTTTTCAGCAGGAGAACCGGGTTGCACCGCCGCGATCACCGGTTCGCCAATAAACGTCTGATTGTCCTTGAAACCCAAGCCCAGCGAACCGCGTTGGAGGTCTTTGCCTTCTCTCAATTTCGGGAACAGTGCCCATGCGTCCTCCCACGGAATTGCCATACCGACCCCCGCATCGTACATTTCTGCGCCCGCTGTCAAACTATTGGACATCATCGAGAGCGGTACAGGAATTCCCAATGCGTTGCCTTCAAGATCAATCAACAGTCCGCCATAATTGTTGGGACCAATGGCGGCATCGGTTTGAATTGCCTTGCCCCAAATGCGGTCTTTACCGCTGATGATTCCCCGCGTGAGATTCGGTTCCGAAGAAAAAACCATCCCGACGGCGACACAGTGTTCACCGACTCGAATGGATGATTTGCTCCGCGTGGAGAGCGGCACCATTTCGCTTACCATGAAATCGTTCGCTTTGAGCAATGTGAGCATCAGCAGGTGATCCGAGGCGATCTTGGATGCGACCTTTTTTGTGCCGTCAGGAAAGATCAATAAAATTGAAGCCGGATCGTGCAAAAAATTGATCGCCCCCGTCATGACGTACCCTTCCCGATCAAGCAGGACACCGGTACTGGTTCCTTCGTTGGCGAATTCGCTGCCGACTTTCTCGTGTCCGCCAATAGTCTCGATGCGCACCAAATAGGGAACAACGGTATTGACGGCATCGGGAACGTCTGCACCCATGAATGCCATCGTCAGAAACAGGAGGAAGGTTTTTACTGCTGTCATTGTTTGCTCCCTTTTGAAGCGTATCAGGCGTTGGCCAGGGCAGAACTACGGTCGCAACGCCACCCCCTCTCCCACAAGAGCGGCAGACGTTAGTCTGCCGATTCTTGGGTTAGGGTGAGCGCAGTGTGCCAGACCCATTTTTGATACGTTCTAATTTCCGAACGCCTTGGTTGCTGTTTCATTGATGAACCGAACCGATTTTCCGTCGTGATAGTTGGCGACTTCGGTCAGGATGACCCCTTCCTTGCCTGCAAACTGCCAATGGTGAGAACCGACTCTCGACAGTCCGACGAAATCGCCCGGATCGGCAATGGTACAATGCCTCACCGTAACGTCGCCATGAATGGCAGGCACTTTGACTTCCGGGGGCAAATTCGGCTCCCCTTCGCCGATGACATAACTGCGTCCCCAACGGATAAACCAACCTTCATCTTTTTGCGGACCACCAATTTCGGCATTGTCTGGCTTGATATGCCAATGCTCCGGCAACATCTGATTCGGCATCAGGTAAAGGTCTTGGAGCATGTAGGAGAATTCCCCGCCCAGTTTGTTGGCGAACATCGCACAAGCGAGTCCCACTTCGGTAAATTGACCGAGATTGAAATCGGTAACGTAAAGGTTCTCTTTGAATGTCGGATAGATAAAATAGCCATGATATTCGAGAAGTTCGATCACGGCGTTTTTTGCGGCATCTTCATTAAACGTGCCCCCTTTGTAGTAGTATGCGTTGGGATAATTCGGCAACCTTCTCCTTCTGGGTGCGGTGCGTCTGGCGGTTTGCGCTTCGGTGGTCTTGGCGGCAACGGCGGTCAAGCCAACGGCGGCTGTTCCGAGCATGGCTCGGCGGGAAATCTTTTTTGTCATCGTGTTCTCCTCAAAATGGTTTGGTAAAGGAAAGGGGAATCGCCCCTTCTGATAAAGCCGGAGTCAGTCTAACCGATTTTTTTTGATTCGTCAAGGTTGCCTTGTGCGTCGTTGGACCTACCGGGAGCCCGTCGACAAGTTCGCATAAATAGCGTCATTCCGGCGCAAGCCGGAAATGAACAGGTGTTTTTTATTGGTTCAATTTTCAGGCTCTGACCGATCAACCGTTGGCGTTCGCACGCGGCGTTTTTCGTAGAGTTCCATTTCTCTTTTTGATACTTTGACTCCACGATGATTGCCGCCAGGTAAGGCTTCCGCCTGAAAATGTCATGCCGCTTTCGTCATTCCTGCGTAGGCAGGAATCCAGACAGAAGACTTTCATATCAACTCTCTGGATTCCCGCTTTCGCGGGAATGACGGTATATTACTTTTCGGCGAAAGCCTAATTCTCAACATTTTGGGGGTTGTTTTCTTCTTTGCGCACTCTGCGTACCCCTTTGCGTCCTTTGCGGTTAAAATTTTACCGCAGAGGACGCAGAGGGGTTTTTAGAGGTGTCCTAAAGTTTTTAAGTTTTTCACACTCTGCCGGGCAACCATTGACTTTGTACTGGTTAATGGTAGAATGACCCTCCTGTTTTATAGGTGGAAAGGGTTCCGCCTCGTGAGGGTTGCGCTTGCTTGCCAAAACTTTGAACAGAAAATCGGTATTAACCGTTACCGGACAAAAAATACGGTCGACTCCATTAGATAATAACAATTAGGAAGGTTGCGGAAAGTACCTTTGATGTCCCCTTTCCGACATAGTGTCATGAATGCTAGCGAAATACTGAAAATTGTCGATGCGATCCACAGAGACAAACGAATTGATAAGGAAATTGTTTTTTCCGGCGTAGAGGCTGCAATAGCAACAGCGGCACGGAAGCAATACGGCGAGGGAGTGGATGTCGAGATTACCATTGACCGGCAGACCGGCGAAGTGAGCGGTGTGAAAGACGGTGTACCTCTCCTTCCAAAGGAAATCGGCGAACGAATTGGTGCCCAAAGTGCCAAGCAGGTTATTATCCAGAAAATCAAAGAAGCCGAACGGGACGCCATTTACGAAGAACAACGTTCCCAAATTGGACAGATGGTCGTGGGGCTTGTTCAAAAAATCGAGGGAGCCCGGCGAGGAAAGGATGCGGATGAAATTTTCCGTGAGCCGGGTGCTGTGATCGTGTCCGTGCCGGGAGCCGAGGCGGTGTTGCCGCGAAGCGAACGAATACCGGGCGAAATGTTCGAAGTCGGAAACAGAATGCGCGGGATCGTTACGGATGTCAAAAAATCAGGAGCAAAAGTTCGTGTGATTTTAAGCCGAATTCGACCGGCGTTCGTCCAGGCACTTTTTGAACAGGAGATTCCCGAAATTCAGGATGCCGTCATCGAAATTAAGGGAATTGCCCGAGAACCCGGCTACCGAACCAAAATTGCGGTGTACAGTAGTGATCAACGAATTGATTGCGTGGGTGCCTGCATCGGGATGCGAGGAAGCCGAATCAAAAACGTTACGGATGAACTCAACAATGAGCGAATTGATGTCGTTCCGTGGCATCAGGATTTACAAACATACATTCCCAATGCGTTGCGTCCTGCCGAAGTGGAGGAGGTGATTCTTTGTTCCATGCTGGGTCGCGCTGTAGTACTGGTCAAGCAGGATCAGCGTTCGTTGGCAATCGGTCGAAAAGGTCAGAATGTCCGGCTTGCCAGCAAACTCGTCGGTTGGGATGTGGAAATCATGACCCGCGAAGAATTGGAAGCCGATTTGGAAAAGGCGGTCGAAGGCTACGGTTTGATTTCGGGGATCAGTTCCGAATTGGCAGATCGTCTTGTCGGTGAAGGGTTTTTGTCTTTCGACGACCTTTCCATTATTGAACCGAACGACCTGATACAGATGGGAGATCTGACCGAAGAGGCAGCAAATGCCATCATCGAACAAGCGGAACGTTACGCCGAGCAGGAGGAGCAGTACAAGGAAAATGCGTTAAAAGAAGATACGGCGGACGACGAAGAGGAATGAGACTGTGCCCAGGAAAGGCGGATGAAAAACGTAGACTTGTCGTCGGTGGACTGTGAGGAGAGGGGACGGTATGGGTGAACTTGCGAAGAAACTGAGGGGTATGTAGTTTTCAGTCGATTCTCGCGGAGGGCACAAATCTTGACAAATGGTCAAAATACGGTACGATTTTGGGAAGAATCACCAATGGAACTGCGAAAAATCAATGTTTTTCAGTGCGGTTCTTGAATGACAACCTTATTTACCTCAAAAAATTCATGTCCACAAACCAGCAACTAGTCGAAGCATTAAACTCACCGGAAAAAGCCGAACGTCTGGACGCACTCCGTCGTCTGAAGACTCAACAACCAGAGGTCGCAAAAAGCACGTCCAGCGAAATCGACCAAGTCAACAACCACATTCACACCACTTATTCGTTTTCCCCCTACTCGCCGGCGAAAGCCGTGTACACTGCATGGCAAAGCGGGCTGATTACCGCCGGAATCATGGACCACGACAGCATCTCGGGAGCAGAAGAGTTCATCGAGGCAGGCGAAATCGTCGGTATCGCCACCACCATAGGGTTTGAACACCGCGTTGACATGCGAAACACCCCTTTTGAAGGACGATTGATGAACAATCCCGACCAAAGATCGGTAGCGTATCTGGTGATGCATGGCGTGCCTCATCAACATATCGGGCGAGTTCGGGAATTCATACGCCCCTACCGGGAACACCGCATTAAACGCAATCGGGCGATGGTTGACAAAATAAACCAGATTCCCGAATTAAAGGGAATTCATCTCGATTTTGACAAAGATGTGTTCCCCGTTTCCATGTATCACGACGGCGGCGGAGTCACGGAGCGGCATATCCTTTTTGCCCTGGCAATAAAGATGACCGAGAGCATCGGTGCCGGAAAGGTCATGGTGGATTTTCTGAAAGAAAAATTGAACATTCCGGTCACAGGCGGAAATTTGGAGCGGCTCTCGGATGGCGAAAACACCATGTATGCGTATTTCCTGCTGAATGTGCTGAAAGGTTTTCTGGTCGAACGTTTCTATGTCAACGCAACGGATGAATGTTCCGTTCCTTCGGAATTTATCAAACTCGGCGACGAAATCGGCGCAATTCCCACGTATTCGTATCTGGGAGATGTTGCCAATTCTGTCACGGGCGACAAAAAGGATGAAGCCTACGAAGATGTCTATTTGGATGAACTTGTCGAATATCTTTCCAAGACTGGATTCAAAGCGATGACTTATACGCCTACCCGCAATACATATACTCAGATCACTCGGCTTATGTCGTTGTGTGACCGGCATGGACTGTTTCAAATTTCCGGTGAGGACATCAATTCGCCGTTTCAGCCTTTTATCTGTGAGGCACTGAAAAAGCCTGAATTTGGACATTTGATCACGGCAACTTGGGCGTTGATCGGTCATGAAAAGGCGGCGACCTTGCGGCATGAGGACGGCATGTTTTCTGCGAAGACCGTAGCCAAGATGCCGGGATTGCCGGAACGCGTCAAGTATTTTGCCGAACTGGGAAAGCGACGTTAGAACGTATAAAAATTGATTTGGCATGGCGTTCATCGTTCGTCATGCAAGTCGGGAGCGCAGCAACGCGAAGCGACCAAACAAAGAGCGGGAACCGCCGGTGTCAACCGGCGGACTCGGCCCCCCCCCTACTCTTGTAGCCGCAGCGGGGCGATACAAAACCGGAGTAGTTGCGCCCCGTCTGGGTAAGAATTAGGTTGCATTTTTCCTTACTGCCGCCCTCACCCCAGCCCGTGTCTGAAAAGACCTCCCAGAGGGAGAGGGGACTCTATTGTCCTCCTTTCTCCTTGTACTCGTACCGTAATCTATCAATCGATTCCAATGTTCCATTCCGCTTGACATAAAAAAAGTCCCAGCCGTTGTTGTTCGGCAAATTACGATACTTCGCCGACATCTTATGGATCGACAAAACGTCTTGGTTGTCATCTACATATCCTTCGCTCGTCAGTTTGCCGACAAACGTATCCTTCTTATCATACAGTTTCTCGCCGACGGACAAGTACCCGCCTTCAATAAGTTGCTTTGTACTCACTCGTGGCGGCTTCACTTCGAGACTTAAATCAAACAAGGAATTTTCTTCCAATCTTACCTTTTTAATTCGTTTTTCAGCAACTTCAATGTATTTCGCTTCTCTTTCCAAACCGATGTAATTTCGACCGAGTTGTTTGGCAACCGCTCCCGTCGTACCGGTGCCGAAAAAAGGGTCTAAAACAATATCTCCCGGCTTGGTAGCAGAGAGAATAATTTTATACAGCAACTTTTCCGGTTTCTGTGTACTATGCGCCTTGTTGCCCTCTTCGTCTTTGAGCCGCTCACTGCCGATACATATCGAAATATCCCAAACGCTTTTATCCTGCTTGTCGCCGTTGAGATGTTTCATCGTCTTGTAGTTAAACGTGTACTTCGCTTCTTGACTTTTCGTACACCAGAGCAGGGTTTCGTGCGAATTTTGAAATCGGGTTCCACCGAAGTTCGGCACCGCATTCGGCTTTGACCAAATGACATCATTCAAAATCCAAAAGCCGAGGTTTTGCATAATGTAACCGAGCCGATAAATGTTTTGGAATGCACCGATCACCCAAATTGAACCGTTCGGTTTGAGAATCCGTTTGCACTCGGCAAGCCATTTTTCGCTAAATTCATCGTATTCTTTGTAGGTAGTGAACTTATCCCAGTTGTCTTCCACGCCGCTAAACTTTGTGCCGTTGGTACGTAGCAGTTCTCCTTCCGTTTGCATCCAATAGGGCGGGTCGGCAAAGATCAAATCCACTGACTCATCGGGAATGCGTGGTAAGTTTACCAAGCAATCGCCAGCGAGGACTGTGTTTATGTGCTGGATTAAAGTCATCATAGTTTAATGTTCACAGAGCCTTGCAATCGTAAAAATTGCGAAAACGTCCTGATACATGTCCCCTCTTCCTCTGGAAGGAATCAATACATTTTAGCAAAAAATTGACAAGAGTTTTCAGTGCATTCCTCCGCATTGAAAACTCTTGTCTATTTTTCGATAGGGTGCTGTTATCGCCTCTGATTTACCATTTCTGTCTGTTGTGATATACTGACGATCATGCCGTTGCGAATTGCTCATGTTACTGCTTCCCCGAATTTCGGCGGAGTCGAACGTCTCATTCTCGAAATCTGCCGCTCGCTCCAACATACCCAAGATGTGGAACACCTTATCGCCTCCTTTCCCGAAGGGGGCAATGCGGAACCCTTTCTCCGCGAGGTGGAACAATCCGGCTTCATCGCTTACGGCTTTCAAAATGACATGCCTCACCTCATCGCGGCAACGAGAGAGTTGATTCGCCTTCTCAAACAACACCAGATTCAAATTCTGTGCGCTCACGGACACAAAGCACGAATGCTCGGCTGGTTCGCCACAAAATATCTGCGGATTCCCATCATCGGCATTTCGCACGGTTGGACAGGGGAAAACAAAAAAATCCAATTCTTCGAACGCATCGACAAATGGATGCACCACCGAATGGATCACGTCGTTTGTGTCTCGCAAGGGCAGGCGGACAAGGTCATCCGCTTCGGAACCCCTGCCGGTAGGGTTTCCGTCATTTACAATGCTGTACGGATGGATCGGTTCGATATTCCTTCTGATATTTCCTTTCGGCAACGTTTGGAATCGTTGTTTCCGAACAAACCGAAACTGATTGTCGGATCGGCGGGTCGCCTCTCACCGGAAAAGGGATTTGATATTCTTGTTTCTGCTACCGAAAAACTCGCACAATCCATACCGGATATTGGAATCGTGATTTTCGGCGACGGCTTTTTGCAGGAGCCATTGCAAAAACAGATTGACGAATTGGGCATTTCTTCGTCGGTTGTGCTGGCAGGTTTTACGGATCAACTCGACCAATACATGCATCATTTTGATTTGTTTGTGCAATCTTCGCATACGGAAGGCATGCCGAGCGTTCTTTTGGAAGCCATGTCGGCACGGAAGGCGGTCGTCGCCACCCAAGTCGGCGGTACGGGGGAACTTGTCGTCGAAGGTTCCACCGGCTTAATGGTGCCTCCGAACGATCCGAAAACTCTTGCCGATGCAATGCAAAAAGTATTGAACAACGACGACCTCCGCAGAACGATGGGGCAAAACGGGCGACAACGAGTGGCACAGAGTTTTGCTCTGGAATCCCAAGCGGAGGCGTATTGGGAACTGTTCTGCCGCCTGCAACGCCGGTGAGTAATCGCAAGGCATGTTGGGGTCGCCATGTTTGGGCGAGAGGTTTTTTCGTGGCGAGCAGTGGTAATGTTACCGATGAGATCGTTCGGGAATACATTGAAAAACAGGAAGTTCCCAAACCGGATGACAATTTCAAGGTGGGGAATGGAGAATAACGAACAGTCGGGCTTTCAGCCGACGAAACGAACCTGCCGTCTTCAGGCGGCAGTCGGTTTCAGTTCAACATGTTAGGGTTGTTTTTGTCAAAAAATTGCTGCGCTGTCGTATGAATATGAGAATGGAAGAATTAGCACCCGCGACTTAGACTATATCAGAAGGATACTCAAGGAACGCGAGGCAAAAGGACTATCGAATACGGACATGACACACACGAAGTTGAGCATAATCATCAGAGACGAAACACAAAAACAGAAACTACTCTATGCTCAGCGCAAGATAAAACGCAATGATGCCCTCTATTTGATGGAATGCTTGGAATCGCTCTGGGGAGATGAAAAGTTCAACCAAATGATAGGGGAACTCCAAGACCTGATGAAACCGGAACTGAAACCTACCGCCGGCTAAAGCCGGCGGGTTCAGTACGTCGGCTGAAAGCCCGACTGTTGGTTCAGTTTCCGTTAACCGCACGAAATTGTGCGTTTTTGCGATTTCCCACTACCAAAAACGAAAACTAATTTTTATCGCAAACCGTATAAGTACAAAGACTTACAATCAATCGGGGCGACACGATTTGAACGTTCGACCTCTACGTCCCGAAAGTAAACAAAGAGCCTCGCATGACCGTTTGTAAAGTGTTACGTGTAAAAGACTTACACGATTGCCAACCATTAGCAACACTGTCATTATAGGGCATTTTTGAGGTTTATCAAGCACCACAGGCTAACAGCGTTCAAGTGTTTGGTGTGTATAGAGTTACGACAAATATGGTGGCTATTTCCAAGATGGCAGGATTCCGAAAAGCCTCAAAAAACCTCAAAAATCGGGATGGCATGGTGCTGTTTTCACAAAACGATACTTTCAATG
>Ga0082212_10006972_pt1 | contig 15057 bp, 8 predicted proteins | sample TergutNt197P3_FD_71548 | JGI IMG/M metagenome (GOLD analysis project Ga0082212, IMG submission 71548) | Neocapritermes taracua P3 segment gut microbial communities from Petit-Saut dam, French Guiana - Nt197 P3 | ecosystem: Host-associated > Arthropoda: Insects > Digestive system > Gut ...
CAGTTTGAAACCAAAAGAAGGGTTGAGTTTGTTCGCGGCGTAATAGAATCCGCGGGCGCGGACGGCATAGTTTACGGAAACAGCGGCGGTAAAGACAGCGCGCTTGCCGGAATCCTCTGTAAAATGGCGTGGGACAATACGGTCGGTTTAGTTATGCCGTGCGGGTCAAAACGGAATTACGAAACCGACAAGGACGACGCTGAAACTATTGCGTCAAAATTCAATATAGCCTTGCGTATCATTGATTTGGCGGCGGTGAGGAACGAGCTTGTCCGCGTTGTCGGCGAAAAAACGCGGCTTAATAATTCGGCGATCGCCAACATAGCGCCGCGCCTTAGAATGACCGCGCTGTATGCCGTCGCCGCAAGCGAGAACAGGCTTGTCGCCGGAACCGGCAATAGAAGCGAGAGATATATGGGCTATTTCACAAAATGGGGCGACGGCGCCTGTGATTTCAATCCTATTGCCGACCTTACGGTTACCGAAATATATGAGTTTCTGCGTTATCTCGGCGCGCCTGATTTCATTATCGATAAGGCTCCTTCGGCGGGATTGTTCGACGGACAGACGGATGAAAGCGAAATGGGCGTTACCTATCGCAGCATTGATGAATTTTTGCTCAACGGCGCGGCAAACGAACATGACAGAGCTGTAATAGAAAAATTTCACAAATCGAGCGAACATAAAAGAAAAATGCCGCTTACGTTTGGAGGGTGAATCCCTGTAAAACATATTCATAATATTCGCGAGGCGATAGAAGAAAACAGCCGTCCGTTTGTTCTGCATCCGTGTTTTGGTGTGGATGGGCGGAGGATATTAATGTTTATGTGAAAGTTGTTTGCGGCAACGATACCACTCGCAATTTTATAAATATTTTTTCAAAATTTCTTCTTTTTGTTTTGGTATTTCTGTTAATTGTTGTTCTAATTCAGCAATTTGCGTTTCTATTTTTTCTATTCCGGAAACGATTTTTTGCTGCTCGGCGAGAGGAGGAACTTTAACGGTTATACCTTTTATTCTATCAATAGATGCTCGTAGTGTTCTTGAAAAATTTTGAGAAATACCTTCTTTATTTAATATCCAAGCCAAATATTTTGATGAAATTCCGTTAGATTTTATTCTCAAAACTCCGCAATGGTCTGTAGGATAAAACGGTTTATTGGCAGGCATATAATTCACCATCCAATCGCCGTCAATTCCCCACAAAACAGAAGGAATGCTAAAATCTGTAATAAGATATTTATCAATATATCCAAAAGGCTCAAAAACATTTGCACTATAAACAGGAATCGTACCCGTACCATTTAAATCTGCTTCAATCACACGTTTTCCAATAGAAACATCAAATATATCATCTGACAATCTATATGTATTATTTGCTTTGCTAAGGCTATCTTCAAAAAGTTGTTCTATTTTAGTTTTTTTATTCTCTATCTTCTCTTTCGCCTCAGCCTCTTTCTTTTCCAAAACCTCTATTTCTGCAACAATTTTTTGTTGTATTTCTTTGGGTGGTAGGGGAATTTGAATGTTCAGTAAATTTTCTCTGTTTAAACCACCTTGTGCTGTCCCTGTAACATTAAGTTTTAATAATTCTTGTCCTTTTGAGGAAAAAAAGATATTGAATAAATATTGTTGCAAACATATTTCATTTGTTCTTAAAATGAAAACGTGTTCATTTATCATTCCTTTATCAAAGGGGAATTTTTCTCTTTTAAACAAAGCAGTTTTTCCTGTTAAAGCGCCATCTTTACAAATAAGAATATCCATATTATTTAATATTCCTTGTTGTGCTTGATTAAAATAATTTTCAGGAACAAATTTCATGTTTTCAGTAGCAACCGTTCCGTTTAAATTAATATGTTCTCCGCCTAAACTTGGTATTCCTGTCAAATATTCGGAAACTCCGCCTTGGGGTCTTTTCCCACTTTCCAAAATAGACAATAGTTCTGATAATTTTTTGTCTTCCCACTTACTCTCAATTTTCACTTTTTTTTTAACAGAAGTAGAAATATTTTTTGTAAAGTTTGCTCTATCAAAAGTTAACATATCCACTAAATGAACGCGCGAAATATTGTTTTTCAAACTTTCGTGTATCGGAAATTCATAATCATTAGCAAATGCTTTATAAATGTATGTACTTGCTTTTTCTTCGTTATCAAAACGCTCATCATCAAAAAGTTTGGTACATTCGTCAATAGTTTTGCCGCGTTGCATCGGGTGTATGCCTTCGCTGCCTCGGCGATTAGAAAATTCGTAACCAAGAAAACGTTTTTCGGCATCTTTTTCGCCTGTTTTTACCAAAACAATCTTTTGCGGATATGCCAAAATGAAATAAAGTAGTTTTTCTTTTTCGGTTTCAAGTAGCGTATTCCAAAAATCTTTTTCGGTTCGGGCATTTATTTTTCTTTTATACTCCTTATAGATTTCGTGATTAACAACCGCATCATTCGGCTCTTTTTTCAGCAAAGAAATATAATCGTCAAAAGTCAAATTTCCCCAAACGTGATTTATATATTTGGTAATTGGTTTTTCAATGCCGTTTATTACATTATCTTGGTAAGTATTAAGCGAATTTTCAAGCCGCACGGCAAAATTTTGGCAATCGTAATTGTTTCTTCTTCTTAAAAATAACACAACAGTATTGGTTCCGGTAGCCATAAAAGTATTGCTTCCTAATTCGGTAATGGCAACAATTTCAAAATATTTCAAAATCATTTCGCGGGTTTTGGTATAAATTCCCTCATTGCTCAAAATGGAACTCGGTAAAATAATACCTGCCACGCCGCCGTCTTTCAACAATTGTTTGGTGCGCTCTACAAACAAACATTCTATTTCGGAACTATTGATTGTCAGTAAACGATAAAGGTCAAAATCTTTCTCAGAATAATAGTCCGTAGAAGTATTTTTAAAAGCAGAAACGGAATAAGGCGGGTTGGAAATTAAAATGTCAAATTGTTTATTTTCTTTTGGAAAATCTTCATCTGTATGGTGCAACTTTCCTTTATACTCCGAATGGTTGAAATTTGCTAATCCATCGCTCAAAATTACATTTGCCAAGCCGTCGCCGTGCAGATAACAACCTACTTTTCCCACTTTTACAAGGCGGTAATCTTTTTCTATGCCATAAATATATTGCGTAGCCCAATCAAAATGGTCTGTTCCCCAACCTTTGATTTTCTTTGCCGTGTCGCTTATATAATCTTCGGGATTTTTTTTGTCAATCAAGGCTTGTATTTCGTGCATACTTTCAGTAATGAAATGCCCGCTTCCTGCTGCGTAGTCAATTAAATAGGGTAATAAATTGTTTTTTTCGCCTTTTTCCAATTTTTCATTGGTAATTGTATCTATCGGCAAACTTTTGATAATAAATTGCGCTATCGGCACAGGCGTAAAAAATTGTCCTGATTCTTGTTTTAAGCCTGTTGTTAGCAGCAATTCAAAGAAATCGGATAAATATTGTTGTCGCTTGTTGTAGCGAATGCGATAACCCTGCAACAATTCAACCACTTCTTTTACTATCTTTGAATTTTCAAGAAAAGATTGATTATCAAACACTTCCTTAATAGCAAATTCATTATTTTTTTCCAAGCGAATTTTCTTAAATTCTCTCAATAAATCTTTTTTTACACTCTCGTCAAGCGTTCCATATTTTTGATTAAAAGCATCTTCGGAAAAGTCTGTAACTTCTTTTTCTAAAAATTCCAACATTCCGTTTTTATACAAATCGGACAAGCGAATAAGAAAATCCACGTAGGCATTTTCTCCTGTGGTTTTGTCGATTCCGTCAAACCATTGAAATTTCAGTTCTTCGTCGGGTTTTGTGGTTTTTTCATCATAAACTTTGCACAAAAACAGGGTAAAAATTTTATTGAAAGCATTGGGTTTATCGGAAACAACGTTATGTCGGAGAATTTCAAGAAATTGGTTGAAAATCAAACTGCTGTCTTCCTGTTTAATTGGGATTAACTGTTTTGGCGTTAATGCCTTACTCTCAAAATTATAAGGTTTTACTTCCACCTCAAAAACGCCGTTATCTTTGGTTAATTTATTCCATTTTTCGTAAAAATCTTTTACATCTCCCGTGCGGTAATCGTCTTCTATTTTTACAATTTCGTTGCGATAAACAACTTCTTTGCCTTTGAGTTCGGAGGCGTAAAGCATGACCACATCGGCTTTATTGCTAAATTTAAAATAGGTAAAGAGTTGTCCGCCATCTTTTTTCATTCGGGCAAATTCTTTGTCAAACTCTTTGCCGTAGGTTTTACATTCAATCAACAAATATTCCGAACCGTCATCGCGAGTTACGCAAATATCCAACCGTCCCGAAGTTCCGTGTCCCGCCCCCCAAGTTTTTTCCAAAACAATACTTTCCGGCTTATACCCTTTTTCCAACAAACGATTCACACATTCCAATGTAACATAATTTTCCTTATGCAAATCATCTAAACTCAAACAAGCATCATGTTCAATTCGGATTTTGTTTCCGTAATCAATGGTCTGTTTTTCTACATTTACTTCAATACAATAGTTATCTGCTTGCAGATATTTCTTAAAATAAACCTCAGCAACATTTTCTTTTGGCTTGAATTCCAACGCAATAAATAAATCTTTGTAATTCACAGCAGACAATAATTTTTATGCGGCGAATTAACATAAAAAACACTATAAAATTTTATTTTGAATAAGTAAAAATGAACAATTAAATATAAATTCAAAGAATTTTATGTTTATTTGCATCAAAAATGAAAATACGAAATAAAAAAATACGAAATTGGTTACTCTTTCTATCGGCAACGGCTGTTTTTATTGCTTTGATATTATATTCCAATACTTTAATAAACAATATTAGAAAAGAGGAGCGCCGAAAAGTGAGCGTTTGGGCAGACGCTATTAGTCATAAGGCAAAACTCGTTTCTTACATGGAAATGTTTTTCAAAACCATTCGCGTGGAAGAAGGAAAACGAGCCTCTATGTTAGCAAAAGCAATGCAAAGAATTAATGATGTTTCGCTCAACGAACTCTCCAATGCAGATATGATTTTTTATTTAGATATCATTTCTTCAAATACTACTATACCTTCTATACTTACCGATGAAGCGGGCAATATTAACTACATGGTAAATATGGAAGGGGCTATTCTTAATATGAAACATATTAATGAACTCGGTGATAAAAAATCGGAATTTGACAGCATTAAAATGTATTATTTAAAAAACAATTATAATATTCTTTACTATAAAGAATCGAAAATCTACTCTAATTTACGCACCACCGTAGATAATTTGGTAGAATCATTTTTTCAGGAAATTGTAATTAACGATGCTTCTGTACCTGTGATTGTTACAGATAGCACGATGACCGCTATTATTGCACCCGGAACGATAAAATCTGTACATGCTCACGAAAAATATAATGATCAGGAATTGATTAAACATTTTTTAACTCAAAATGAACCGATAAAAATAAAGTTGCCCGACTATGGCACCTGCTATGTGTTATATGAAGAATCTTCGGTGCTCATGCAATTAAGATACTACCCTATTATTCAGTTTATTATTATTTTAATCTTTGTGATAGCCGGCTATTTTATTCTTAGTTTTGCGCGGCGCTCCGAGCAAAATCGAGTGTGGGTAGGCATGTCGAAAGAAACCGCGCACCAATTGGGAACCCCCATATCTTCTTTGTTGGCATGGAGCGAACTGCTTAAAGAGCAAGATGTTGATCAATCTATTATGAAAGAGATTGAAAAAGATGTAAATCGCTTGGAAACCATTGCGCAACGATTTTCTAAAATAGGCTCTGAACCCGAACTCGTTACCGAAAATATTGCTATACTCATTGAAGAGTTTGTTGAATATTTACAATCCAGAATATCCTCAAAAGTAACTATCAAGGTAAATCGTAACAATATTAATGATTTTAGTATCCCTGTAAATAAATATCTTTTTGAGTGGGTGATCGAAAATTTGTGTAAAAACTCGGTGGACGCCATGAATGGAAACGGCGTAATTCTTATTGATTTTTCCGAAGATGAAAAATTCTTCTATGTAGATGTTACCGATACCGGAAAGGGGATTCCATCTAATGAATTAAATCTGATATTTCAACCCGGCTATACTACTAAAAAACGAGGCTGGGGGTTAGGACTGCCCTTAGCAAAAAGAATTATCAAACAATATCATAAAGGAAAATTGTTTGTAAAATCTTCCGTGATAGGGCGAGGAACAGTAATGAGGATGCAACTGAGAAAATAATGCGTGTTAGGCGGAATTTCAAATTCCGCCTAACCTTGATGAGTAACTTGTAACTTAAAACTTTAAATATGATTATAGACCAACTTTTTCTGCACGTTGCCGCGAAAGGGCACGTTTGCGTAGGGTTAGACACCGATTATGAATATCTGCCCGCCCATTTTTCCAAAGCGTTTTCCCATATCAGCGATGCGCTTTTTTCGTTTAACAAACAGATTATTGACGCTACGATAGATGTTTCGGCGTGCTTCAAAGTACAAATTGCCTACTACGAAGCATTTGGTATGCAGGGTTTGGAAGCCTACCGAAAAACCCTTTCTTATTTACATGAGCGTAAAGCCATTATCATTGCCGATGTAAAACGCGGTGACATTGCCAAAACCGCCGAAATGTACGCCAAAGCACATTTCTCCGGCGATTTTGAAGCCGATTTTATGACCCTCAATCCTTACATGGGCATGGATACGATTACACCGTTTTTGCCTTTTTTACAAAACAAAGAAAAAGGCGTGTTTGTGCTCATAAGAACTTCCAACGAAGGTGCGAAAGATATTGAATATCTGCAAACAGAAGATAGCAAACGGGTGTATAATGTTGTGGGCGAAAAATTAAATACTTTGGGCAAAGATTATTTGGGTAAATGCGGTTTCTCTTCCATCGGAGGGGTAATGGGTTGCACCCATGCAGACGAGGCTCGCGAAGTGCGCCAGGAATTGGATTCTACGTTTTTCCTTATTCCGGGCTACGGCGCACAGGGCGGAAAAGCCGAAGATATTGCCCTCTATTTAAAAAACGGCAACGGCGGCGTAGTAAATGCTTCGCGATCTATTCTTTTAGCATACAAAAAAGTGGAAAATGGCGAAGAACAATTTGCCCAATGCGCCCGAAACGAAGCGATACGTATGAGAGATGAAATTCACTCGAAGATTTAAAATCCGTACAATTGCATTATTACTAATCGGAAAAAAACGTTAGAGTGTGAAGTGTGTTTTTAGGCTTTTCCTAAAAAATAAATTTAATGGCAGTGAATGAATAAATGAGACATAACCGGATCGTACTTCTTGGCTTTTCCGGTGCAGGCAAATCTACCGTAGCACGAAAGATTGCTTCGCATTGTAATTTTTCAGTGTTAGATACAGATAAAATGCTGGAAGAGAGATACAAAATATCAGTGTATGATATTTTTGAAAAATATGGTGAAAATGTTTTTAGGCAATTGGAATACAAAATCTTAGTAAAAGCGCTTCAACAAGATAATGTAGTGATTGCCACCGGCGGTGGCGCACCTTGTTTTTTCGATTCTATGAAATTAATCAACGAAGTAGCGTTTTCAATTTATATCGAAATGGCTCCAAAGTCTTTGGCATTAAGACTACTACACGCAAAAGTAACCCGTCCGCTTACCAAACACAAAACTGAAGAAGAATTGGTTGCTTTCGTAACCGAACAAATGGAAGAGCGCAAGCATATTTATAAACAAGCGCACCTTACAGTAAAAGGAGAAAATTTTGATTTACAGGATGTTTTACAGAATTTGATAATTCAAAACTCTGTAAAACTTTGAGCATTCTGTGTCTGGGTGTTGCCATGTTGCAACACCCACCGATACACTTTATCATTCCGCCTTACCAACTCCGGCATAGCAATAGAACAGTACATTCCTTTCGCCGCTTGTTCAACACGCTTTAATTCTACTCTAATTTCATCTACTTTAACATCAACAACACCGGAGGTAGGTCCAAACGCCATAATTTCGTCGCCAACAACAATTTCATTGGTTTCAATAAAAATTTCAGCCACATTCAATTTTGAAAAGTAGTTGGTTATTTTTCCCACATATTGTTTGGTGCGAGTAGCTTGCGAACCGTAGTTTTGTGTCCATTCACCCGTTTTGCGTCCTAAATAGTAGCCGTCCCAAAAGTCACGGTTGTAAACACTACGTAATCTGGTCGTCCAGTTTTCAATTTTTTCTTGCGTGTAAGTTTGACTTTGAATGGATGCTATTGCTTCGCGGTAGCATTGTGTAACCATTTTCACATATTCGGGAGAGCGTCCGCGTCCTTCAATTTTTAAGACAGTTACGCCCGCATCTATAATTTTATCTAAAAAACCAATGGTACACAAATCTTTAGGCGACATAATGTATTGGTTTTCAATAGCTAATTCAATTTCCGAATCCATATCTTTTACGAGGTAGCCGCGGCGGCAAGGCTGTAAACATGCGCCTCTGTTTGCCGAGTAGTTAAAATTATCCAAACTGATATAACATTTTCCGGAAATTGCCATACAAAGTGCGCCATGTATAAACATCTCAACTTTAACTAACTCGCCCTTTGGACCGCAAATATTTTCTTCGTGAATCTGTTTTACTATTTGTTTAATATCTTTCAGTTCGGTTTCTCGCGCCATAACCACCACATCGGCAAACTGTGCATAAAACTTTACCGCCTCAATGTTGGTAATATTACATTGGGTTGAAATGTGAATCTCCAATCCAATTTTTTTACAATAATTCATTACAGCCATATCTGAAGCAATAATGGCAGAAATGTCACATTTTTTTGCAGCATCCAACAAAATATGCATTTTTTCAATTTCGCTATTATAAATGACCGTATTTACGGTTAAATACGACAAAACGTTATTTTCTTTACAAATTTGAGCTATTTTTTCCAAATCTTTCAGTGTAAAGTTTGCGGAGGATCGGGCGCGCATATTCATGTCTCCTATACCAAAATACACAGAGCCAGCATCCGATTGTATCGCTGCCATCAAGGCTTCATACGAACCCACCGGCGACATGATTTCTATGGAAGTATGGGAATTTCTCATATCATAATATTATATTTTCAACATAATTTTTACTGTCTTGCTGTTTTGAAAAAGGATCTTGCGGAACGACTATTTACCTCTACTCTGGGTAATACCGCTCATCGCATACCCCAACATCCACTATCACTATAATCGCCATGGCTGCCCAAAACGGAAGGGAGAGTTTGTCGGTATCTAAAAAATTATTCATAATGCCGTGAACATAGTAAGATATTAATGCTATTGTAGAAAAAAGTGAAAGAATTTTTAGTGTTTTGTTGGGTGTTCTAATGTATGCTTTAATACCGGTATAAATAATGGTTATCATTAAGATGATCACAATAACAGCGCCAGGGAAACCCATTTCGGCGCAAGGACCGATAAATTCACTGTGTGCATTTCCTCCCGTACCGAAGTTGGTAGAGATAATAGTTTTGTATTTTCCTTTTTGATAGCCGGCGTACACAAACTGGTAGGTTCCCGGTCCCCAGCCTACCACAGGACGGTCTTCTATCATCCCGAAAGCAGCCACCCACCGGTTGATCCGTTCCACATTGGAAGCATCCGTTTTAATATTACTCATTGACGTTAAATGCTCTACAAATTCTCCGGACGAATCTTGCGTGTTTCTACCCATCCTGTAAAGAATATCATCTGAAAAAAAGTATAGAGTAGAAAAAAGCAACGCCAATCCAAGAACCAACCACGACAATTTAATACGCATTTTAACAACAATATAAACCAAAAAAGCAACCATAACGCTTAGCCAGGCAGCACGGCAGTAGGAAAGAAATAATCCCATAAATAATACTAATGTTAAGAAACAGTAGTAAATTTTTTTCCAGATGGTTTTACCATCTATAGCTAAGAGCGCTATTACCAGCGGGATAAAGAATGCAATGGCAGCTCCGTAAGCCGTATGGTCGTTATAAAATGGGTTCATAATCCAGTGCATATTGTGTTTCGAAAAGCCTTGCATTGCAAATTTAGCGGTTGTAATGAGTATTACAATTCCCAGCGCTAAGGCGTAGCAATTCATAAAAGTTACCGCTTTTTTAACGTCGTTTCTAATTAATTGAATCACACAAAAATAACACGCTGTAATAAACCAAATTTTAGATGCCAGAAATTTAAAAGAAACCAAAGGCATCTCGCTTGTTATAGAAGTAATTAACATCCAAGCCAAGTAGATATAAATTACAATGGATACAGGATGAAAAACAATTTTTCTTTCTAATCTAATATCGTAAAACAATCTTATAAAAAACAGAAAAGAGAGCAGAACCATAATGATTTCCGAAGGAATTGAAAGTCCGAGGTTAATCTTTTGGTCGGAAAATTCAATAGAAAACGGTGTAATAAAAGCCATAAAATAAAGCAGTAGATCTGCTCTGAAAATGAGCAAATACAACATTGTCGCAATCGCGCTAAAAAAAGGTACATACATAAACTCTTTTGATAGCGCAAAGCAGTTCAATAAAATAAACAGTGCGCCGATTCCCAGTGCGATATAAAATTTCTTGCTCATTCTGTTTTTTCCAAATGATTTGGATGTTCTTCAGTAATAATCTCTTTCTTTATTTTATCCATTATAAGAAGTACAATAAGAGTCACTATGAACGTTCCAATAGTTGCCAAGAGACCAAAAATAATTTTCTTGGGGTAACTTTTTTTATCAGGCGCCACAGCCTTTTCAATAACAAACTTTACGGGCATAGTTCCATAATAATCCATTTGGGCATTTAGCAGTTTCATTTTAGCCACTCCGATTTGGTCACTCAAATAGAATTGCTCTCGGCGGAGTGCATTAGCAGCGTGCCCATATTTTTCTAATTTTTCAAGTTCTTTTTGCAATCGTTGCACACCTGCCATATTGCCTTGTGCTAAAGCAATGGCATATTGTTGTATCACTCTTTCAATTTGAAAGTCAAGAACAAAAACGCCATTTTTAGCATACACATCTAACGAATCGGCAATAACTTGGCGTTTTGCTTCCGCTTCTTTAATTAGCACTTCCAGCGCCACACAGGCAGCAAGCGCACGCTCATGTTCAATTCTATTTTTTATTGTATCTAATTCGGAAGCAATATCGTTTGCCATCTGCGCCGCTCGTTGCGGATTCCAGTCTGTAACCGATATTGAAATAGCGCCATAACGAGTTCTCTTTATATTCACAAATCCTTCAAGAGTTTCATAAAGTTTTGCTTTCCATGCTTTTCTCGTTGTTTTAATTCCATAATAAGATGCTAAATCGTACCTTTCAATAAGCACATCTTTAATTTCTCTGGAGTTAAGAATTTGCATCATTTGCTCTGTCTCTTCTTCAATAGCATAAGCCTTAATATCCAATCTTTCATTGATATTATTTTCATTATTCAAAATCTTTGAGACAGAATTGGTACGGGGAGCATAAATAATGGTGGTAGCTGTAAATTGAGGAGGAATAAACGGCTTTAATGTAAAAATAATAGAGAGTACGCCGGCAGCGCCACAAAGTATAAAAAACAATTTTCGCCATTGCCAAATGTAATTAATTAAACTAAAGGAGTTAAATTCGTTTTTTTCTTGCATAAAATTATAATGATTAATGGTTAATGGTTAAATTTATTAGCCGTAGCTTTTAACCTACGGATTCAAGGTTTTTTGATTGATATTCCAAGTTCGTTCAGTTGTGTTTGGGCTATGGTAGAAGGGGCGTCGAGCATGGGGTCGCGTCCGGAGTTGTTTTTTGGGAAAGCGATAAAGTCGCGAATCGATTCGCAATCGTTGAGTATGGCGCACATTCTATCAAATCCAAAGGCAATACCGCCATGCGGCGGACAACCATATTGAAAGGCATTCATCAAAAATCCGAATTGATGTTGTGCTTCTTCAGGAGAAAATCCCAAAACGGAGAACATCTTTTGTTGCAATTCTTTGTTATAAATACGAATAGAGCCGCCGCCAATTTCCGTACCGTTAATGACCAAGTCGTAAGCGTTGGCATTCACTGCGCCCGGGTCGGTGTTCAACAATTCAATTTGTTCGGGCTTGGGCGAAGTAAACGGGTGATGCTTGGCATAATACCGTTGGGTTTCATCATCCCACTCTAACAATGGAAAGTCAACCACCCACAGCGGTTTGTACTCGCCTGCCTTGCGCAAGCCGAGTTGTTTGCCTGTTTCCAAACGCAATTCACACAGCTGTTTACGAACTTTTTCAATATCTCCCGACATGATCAGAATGAGGTCGCCTGCTTCGGCGTTACATTTTTTGGCTACTGAGGTTAAGTCTTCCTGATTGTAGAATTTATCGATGGAAGATTTGAATGTACCGTCTTGTTGGCAAAGCATATACACTAATCCGCTTGCACCAATTTGCGGGCGTTTCACAAAATCGGTCAGAGCGTCTAATTGTTTGCGAGAATAATTTGCACACCCTTTTGCCACAATCCCTACCACCAATTCTGCATTGTTAAAAACAGCAAACTCGCGATGTTTCAGCACATCATTTAGTTCCACAAACTGCATATCAAAACGAATATCGGGTTTATCGCAACCATACAAGCGCATGGCGTCTTCGTAAGTCATGCGTGGAATCTCCTGAATTTCAATATTTTTAATTTTTCTAAAAATATGTTTTACTAATCCTTCAAAAGTTTCTAATATATCTTGTTGTTCCACAAACGACATTTCGCAGTCAATCTGTGTAAATTCGGGTTGGCGGTCGGCGCGCAGGTCTTCATCTCTAAAGCAGCGCACAATTTGAAAATACCTGTCGTACCCCGAAATCATCAGCAGTTGCTTAAAGGTTTGCGGCGATTGGGGCAGTGCGTAAAACTCGCCCTGATTCATACGGGAAGGCACCACAAAATCGCGAGCGCCTTCGGGCGTGGATTTAATTAAGAAAGGGGTTTCAATTTCTAAGAAGCCGATGGAGTTCATATAGTTTCGCACTTCAATACCCAGTTGATGGCGGAAAATGAGGTTGTTTTTCACCGGATTTCTGCGCAAATCCAAATAGCGGTATTTCAGGCGCAGTTCGTCCCCGCCGTCCGATTCATCTTCAATGGTAAACGGTGGCACCTCCGCTCTGTTTAAAACCTTTACTGCATCTACTAAAATTTCGATATCACCGGTAGGGATATTTTTGTTTTTGTTGTAACGTTCAGCAACCACGCCTTGTGCTTGAATGACCCACTCTCTGCCGAACTGTTCGGCGGTTTCGCACAATGCTGCATTCAGTTCGTTATTAAAAACCAATTGGGTAATGCCGTATCGGTCGCGCAAATCAACAAAGAGCATTCCGCCCAATTTTCTGTTTTTTTGCACCCAGCCACATAGGGTAACTTTTTGATTTACATTGCTTATGGTTAATTCTCCACAGGTACAAGTTCTTAGCATCGGTTATATTTTATATAATGGGTGCAAATATCTATATTTTTTTAGATTGAAAAAAGAGGTTAAAAGTTGGTTAGATTTTTTTTGAGGTGCTATTTTTTGCTCAAGATTCCTCACTTGCTACGCTACGTTACCAATGACGCCATTGCTTTATCAGAGGAGTGCGGCGGCGGTTGATACAACCCTTACGCACTGCCGTTGTGCCGCCGCGCTCACAGCCGCTCTGTTTTTATGGTGTGTCATTCCGAGATTTTTATTAAAAATTTTTCAAATAGCCGCTTATGACGAATAACAACAATACCTTAAACCCTTATTTTCAAAGGCTCCCTTAGTAGCCGGCAGTTCACGTTCTATCCATTCTTCCCTTATTCGATTATTCAAAAAAAAAATGAAAAAAATCGTATAAAAGCACCAAGCTATGGCAAACTTCGGCAAATTACATTATCGCCAGTAAATAATGGAATAAGGGGAAAAAGGCGTTGCGCATATTTTGGCTACTAAGGGTGCCTTTAGAGAATAAGAGTTATGGCTATTTGTCAAATATTTGAAGCTAATTTTGGTTGTCAGCACTAAAAAAAGTTTTAACAAAAAAATAATAATCAAATATTTCAATTAAAAAAATACTATTTTCGCACCGTTATTTCGATAGCGTTTGCTATTGTTTGTTTTCTGAAAATCGCCAATATTAGGGATCAACGAACAATGAGTGAATGCGTTTATTGCGCAGTTTACTTATGTTGATCCGGGTGTTTGGCGATACCTCTGAACCGTGAGGAACTGCGCCTCAAAGCCAAACAATATTAAGCCTTATCATTTAGCGAAAAAAACATTAAACATTTTGCTATTTTTGCGATATTATTATTAACTTAAATTAAAACAAAATGAAAAAAATTATTACCTTTTTACTCAGCGTTACGCTGATAATGAGTTGCGTAAATATGTACGCACAAAACCCTTTCTGTGAAATATTAAGGAACCCTGCGGCAAGTAATACCTTGAAACCAACTGCTAAAACTATACGTTATGATGGGCAAAAGCCTTACCGTAGCGCCCATTTGGAAGAAGGGTGCAATTTCACATTTCTATTAGAAGACCCTGCAAATTTTGGATGGTCGTCATCTAATGGCATACAAATTACCGTGGATGGCGTGGATTATGGAATTGTTACTTTGCCATGGTTGGGAGGAGGTTACGCAGAAGTGATAAGAAAACTGCCCTCAGGAGAAGTGCAATTCAAATGGCTGGGTATATTTGATTTTGGCAGACACTGTTTCGAAATCTATAATTCAGCCGACTCCATGATTTTTAAGAGCGATAAATATCTTCCCGACGAATTATTTTTGACTTATCAAAATGAATGTCCTTATTCTGTGGAATGTCTTCCCATTATTGATTTTGTAGGAGCATATACTCCGGAAAATCATCAGGTGAATTTAACTTGGATAGCGCCGGAAAGTACGGATTTAATAGGTTTTGATATTTATAGAAATGATGTTTTAATAGATAGCCTGTCTCCTTCTGCTGTTTCGTTCTCTGATAATACTAAGGAATTAGAAAATGGAGATTATAAATATTGTGTGATACCCGTTTATCCTATTGAATGTGATTTAGATGAG
>Ga0082212_10006973_pt1 | contig 15054 bp, 8 predicted proteins | sample TergutNt197P3_FD_71548 | JGI IMG/M metagenome (GOLD analysis project Ga0082212, IMG submission 71548) | Neocapritermes taracua P3 segment gut microbial communities from Petit-Saut dam, French Guiana - Nt197 P3 | ecosystem: Host-associated > Arthropoda: Insects > Digestive system > Gut ...
CACCCGAAATTTCGGCTTTTTCCAGCCGTAAATCCTTTTCGGTTAAGCCTGGAGCATCCAGATAAAAAAAAAGATCACAGGTATTATAGGAAATGTTTTTGTAGGTATATATATTGGGAAAGGATGCAAAGAATTGTAATTCTCCGGTTGTAACTTCCAGACCCAACTCTTCCATAAACTCCCTGCACAATCCTTCCATAGCCCCTTCATCCGTATCGACAAAACCGCCGGGGAGGTCGAGTTTCCCTTTTTCAGGTTCCTTATTGCGGATAAGGAAAAGAATACCTTTGCTGGATTGGACTATACAGGCAGTTGCAGTGGCGGTGTTGTGATAGTATGTAAAACCGCAGTCCGGGCATCTAAAAACTCTATTGTGCTCAAATCTGATTTTTTCCGAAGCACAGGAAGGGCAGTAGCGGAACATATCCATCTCCCGTTTGGAATTATTTCTGAAGAAACACGGCATCTTGATTATACAACCATTTCTTTTTATAGTTAAGCTGTGATATACGAATGTACCCTGACTGTTCGTTCCTACGAGTGCGATAGTTATAACCATGTAAACAATGCAAACTATTTAAACTATCTTGAATACGCCCGTTACGAATACTTAAGAACGATAGGCTTTGATTATCCTGCGGCGGTTAAGGCAGGCTATGGAGTTTTTATTGCCCGTGTAGAAATTGACTATAAAAGACCTGCCCAGACAGATGATATACTGACGATTAAATCCTGGCCAGAAAAAAAAGGGGCGGTAAGCGGTGTTCTGGCCCAGGAAATACTGTGCAATAATAGCCTTATCGCACAGGCAAAGGTTACCTGGGCCTTTGTTAACAGCGGTACTGGTCAGCCTGTAAAAATCCCGAAAGAGTGGGATTTACCGGGCCTGAACCCTGATCCAGGTTGTTAGATAAGCGTGCGGATTTCAGCTTAAATTGTAATTACTTGTATCCCAGCCGTTTTGCTTCGGCAAAATCCGTAGTGGCCGCAGTGGTATTGCCTGCCATGCGGTAGGCGGTTCCCCGGTTATGCCAGGCAAGCGCATAATCGGGTTTTATTCGTATTGCTGCGGAAAAATCCTGTATGGCCCGTTCATCGTTTTCTTTGTAGTAATAAGCAGTACCGCGCTGGTTATAAGCCGAAGCATTGTTGGGTTCTATCTGAATAAGCCGGTTAAAATCTTCAATTGCCCTGTCATACTGACCCATAATCCTGAAGGAATAGCCACGGTTATAAAGTGCGTCCGAATAATCTCTCTTTAATGCAATGGCCTGATTATAGTCACTCAGAGCTCTTGTATGATCCCCCCTTTGGGCATAGATAAACCCGCGGTAGTTAAAAACCGCTGCGCTGTCTTTCTTTAGAATAATTGTCCTGTTGTAGTCTTCCATGGCACGGTTAAAATCCCCTTTGATCTGGTAAGTTCTACCCCGGGAAAAAAGTGCTTCTGCATAATCGGATTTTAAATTGATTGCCCTGTTGTATTCTGCCAGCGCCCTGTCGTAGTTCCGTTCGTTCAGGTATCTTTCTCCCATAATAAAAGAAACCTGGTATTGTTCCATCCCCATTTGAAGCAGTATGGCCGGGTCAACGGTTTTATAGTTTACCGGGTTTAATTCGCCAATAAAAACCCCGCGTCCTGCGCCTGTGGAACCGCTTCTTATGCTGCTTAGAGAGGCAAGGGATTCGCCGCCGGAACGCACTACAGTGCTGCTGCTCCCTGTATTTCCGGAATATGCTGCAACTGCAGCCTGCTGTAATTCCGCAGTATTCCGGCTTTCCGTATCCTGTGTTAACTCAGTATCTTTTTGTGCTTCCTGTAAACCGGATCCGGTTTCTGATCCTGGCAGTGCATTTACTTCCAGCTGGGTTTCTTCCGTTTTTTTTCCGCAGCCGGAAAACATCACGGTACATTGAATTGCCAGGAAGATTACCGGCCCAAGATTCATTACAAAAGAAATATTTTTGTGCAGGGTTTTCTTTTTCATCACTTTATCCATAGTTGTTATTCTACTTTCATGGGCAGCTGATCCGAAAGGCGGTAATCTCTGGGGATTAGCGCTTCCCAATCGGATGGTTCCAGACTGTCCCTGTCTATACGCATAAAAATTTGCTGTTCATAGTTAGGAGACGGGTGAAGAATATTTTGCGTATTAAGATAGGGCAGGTTAATACCGGGACTGTACAGATCCTTAATTGGCCGCATCCTGGCCATGCTTTCAGGATCTCGGGTTAATACATCCCAGGCCCGGATTGCTTCGGAAAACAGGTAGAGCGCCCTGGAACGGTAACTTGTGTCGCCGCTTATCCGGGTAAGGGTTTCCAGAGTTACTCCCAGATTATTGTCCACTACCATTATTCTTTCTGCCAAATCCTGTTCCTCAGGACGGCCGCCTGGGAAAATGGCCGGGGAGCGTATCCGTTCTGCATCCAAAAGATCCATAAGCCTGGTGTAGTAACCCTGAGCTGCAAAATAGTTTCCCCTTAGGTACGAAGTATTTCCCAAAGCATAGAGTAACCGTCTGTTGGTGGGCATTACCGAAGTAAGGACAAAAAAATGCATAAGCGCATCTTCCCATAATTCGTTTTGGTAATATGCAACGCCCATACGGTATCGGACTTCCGGCGGCAAATAATCATTCCTTTCTGCTTCCTGATAATAGCGAAGCGCTGCATCCATGTCGCCGCTTTTTACAAAAAATTCCAGATCCCCCAAATCGGCATATAGACGGCCAAATTCCGGGCGGGAGTTTTTAATTATCCCTCTGGCACGGGCATCTTCATAAAGCCGTACACCGATAATCAGTTCTTCTTCCGCAGGAAAAAACTCCCTGGCGTTTATTAATACTTCCGCATAACGGCGCTGAGTATCTATATGATACCCCACACGTTTAGGCGATTCTTCCGGTGCAGCAGAAAAAGCCCTTATAGCGTCCCGCAGGCTTTGACGCTCTTCAGAACCAGAACCATACCGGGTATAATACCTGGCCAGATGATAATATGATTCAGGATATGAACCGTCCGCATTAATGGCCCGGATTAATACATCCCTTATCCCTTCTATTTGATCTGCATATTCTTCCGGCACACCTTCGGTTTCTTCAAATCTTTTGTCCAGGAGGTACCCTCCCAGTTCGGCCAAAGTTGGAACACTTATTTTTCGTTTTTTTGGATCACTCATAAAATGAGACTGCAGGGGGAGTACTTCTTTTAGCTGATCTGTTCTGATAAAATATTTCAGCATTCCTTCCAGGTACGGATCCTGCCTGCCGTATTTTTCCATTAAGCGGGAATAGGCAGATCTGGCTTCTTCGTACCGGCTGTAATCGGTTTCGCCCCAGGCAAGACTGTTTTCCGCCAGAGCTAAAAGCGCTTCTTTGTCATTAACTGAATAATCAAGGATATTGGTCCGCAGTATGCGGTCTGCCTTTTCATAATTTTTTATATAGTGGGTTTCCATGGCGGCATAATCCAGTGCGCCTTTTTTATCCCGCGGATAAACCCGGAGGAGTTCATCATACTTTCGCTCTGCATACGTATACTGCCGTTCATCCCGGAATGCTTCCGCATAGCGGTAAAACCAGTTTTTAACCCGTTTAATTTCAAAAGCCTGCCGGAACCGCTCATTTGCCTGAACATATTCTCCGCTCTGGATAAGGGCATACCCTTCTTTATACCGTCTGTCAGCCTGTATGGGGATTATTGCAAAATTCCAGATAAGGAACCCCAAAGAAACGGTAACAAGGGCAATAGCCCCTGCAAGCCGCAGTATTGGTAAAAAGCGTTTTGCAAAAATGTATCCAAAACTGGCCTGTTCAGCTTCCAGTTCCGCCCCGGTTTTTTTTGTATATCCTTTAGGGATGGTTATGGTTTTTCCCAGGATCTTTCCTGCAAGTAATGCTGTCTCCCTGGCCGGTGCACCCCTTACCAATAGTTTAACAAGTGCCGACATTTGTTTGGGGTCAACTGCCTGTTCTGCAATTAGTTCTTCGCAGGCTATACGAAGATTTAACGGGTAGACAGAAAGTGTATCCTGAAGCTGCTGGTATTCATTTTCGCTTAAACGGATTTCTTCTATTTCGTCGGTTCTTCCAGGTGCAGCGCTAAATGCCTGCGTCCCTCCCGGTTTTCCTCCTGCGCCAATATCATCGAACCCGGACAGCGAAAAATCGCCAAAGTCATCTGATTCAGATGCGGATGAATCTGCCGGTTTTTGACTGGTTTCCGGGGCATTCCAGTCATCTCCTGCTGTAAAATTGTCAAAAGAATCAAGGGTTTCTCCTCCGGTCTCCACCTGCGGAATGTTAAAATCGTCTATGCCAATTTCTGAACCGGTGGCAGTATCCCCGGCAACATTTTCCAGCCCGGTACTAATCCCTGTGCCAAAATCATCACCCCCCAAATCTTCGCCGCCAAGGTCGATTGAACTATCTGTATCAAAAGCTCCTTCTGCCCCGGCAAAATTAAAATCATCATCTGATGATCCGGCGTCAAAGGAGCCATCGGTTGATTCAGATCCAAGGTCAATACCATCCAGGGAAAAATCATCACCAGGCAATTTTGTATCAAAACTATCTGTACCAGTATCAACCCCAAAATCTTCTGCAGCAAAATCGTCTCCACCGGGCAGATCCATTGAAAGATCGCCGGCTGTAAAATCATCCCCTGCTGCAGCATCTTCATCCAAACTGCCGGTTTCGTCCTGGCCTGAATTGAGAGATAAATCTTCGGCGCCAGAGAAGGAATCGTCCAAACCGTCTGCCTGGAATGAGGCGGCTTCTCCGCCCATGTCAAGCGCCTGGCTAAGATCAATGTCCGGGAATTCAATGTCAGAAAAATTAGAAGCTCCTTCGGAAATTTCCGGCAAGCCAGGCTCGCTTAATACCCCGTCTGTACTATCTGGGATTTCCGCCGTATCTTCATTGCCAATATCAAAACCCTGCATGTCATTAATAACCGGTTCCCCAAAATCAGGGATCGCTTCCATGCCTGCAGAGATTTCTCCCGAAAGGGCTGTTTCCATATCTGAAGAAAAATCTTCTGTGGAAAAATTTTCCATGGGAAAACCGTCTGATATAGAGGAGGTGTCTTCTATGGGAGAGCTGCTTTCCTCTAACGGGCCAGTTAAATCCAAATTATCCAAAAAGCCATCCAGACTGCTGCCGGGCAGATCTGTATCTTCAGGTAATGCCGCATTATTATTAAAGGAAGCATCATCTACTGGCACTTCGATAGTGTTATCAAGACCAAAGCTGTCCAGGCTGCCGGCACTGCCAAGGCTTTCATCTCCCAAAAGATCGCCAAAATCAAACCCGCTGTCAGCATCATCTGAACCGGTAAAACTTTCTGGAGGCAGATCCAGACCAAGGCTGTCAATGTTAAGAGGGAGTTCTGTATCAATTGCCGGTGCTGAGCCGTCAAGCTCTTCAGGAAAAGGGGTAGGAGGTTCGTTTTCCGGGAGTTCAACATTCTCGATATGCATAAAATTCTCGTGTGTGATCATGGCTTCGTTGCCAACATTCATAAACGAGGTTTGGAATTCTTTCAGTTGCACTCGTGACGGCATAATTAAGATTTTGGGGCATTAACCGATATTAGTAAACAGATGCATAAGTTCATGGTTTTAATGCTCCTTATTGGTATTATCGGCATTATTGGGGCAGCTGAAACAGATTCTTTCCTTTTTATAGATCATCTGATGAGGCTCAGGGAACCTGGAAGGCCGCAAATTGTTGATGATGCAGTGGTTTTTACAGCTTCCTCATCCTACCGCCGGGTGGGAGTTGCCTTTGCCCATGAAGGCTTTGGAAAAATTTACTGGTTTACCCGGTTTATGGTTTCTAACGAGAATGCCGGACCCTGGAAAAAAGACAAGCCTCCCCCGGATCTGCATGTTGATTCCGGGATACTTTTTTTTATATATACCATCCCCGAAGATTTAAAGGGTAATTTGGAATACCGGCTTATTGTTGACGGTCTTTGGGTAAAGGATCCTCTTAACCCCGATTTTAGGGCAGATCCTGCATCAGGCATAACCAGATCGGTGGTATCAATACCCTACATAAAACGGCCGGATTCTCCCAACCGCGGGCCGGAAGGATCGCTTACCTTTACCTATTATGCACAGTCCGGGGAAACAATAACGGTAGCAGGTTCTTTTAACCGCTGGGATCCCTTTATGTACGAACTAAAAGAAACCAGCCCCGGCCATTATTCACTTTCACTGCCCTTGCCCCCGGGAACATATCAATATACATTTTTTTACCGCGGAGAAAGGCGGCTTGATCCGAATAACCCGGTAAGGGTTTATACACGGGAAGGTAAAGCTGCCAACGAGGCTACGGTTAAGTAACATATCTTTGCCCTAAAATTTCTGCCAGCAATGCAATCACGTACAGCGGTATTTAATGTAAAGAACTGTTAACGCCAATATTCTTTAGCGACATCCATACAGCTGTTTTTGGTTTATTCTCTTCCTTGTAAACTTATATTGACCAACCGGCTGTTTTCGTGTAGTATAAAGGTAAAATTACTTCAAGTAAAATCCTGTTGTCAGGAGCTATGGAGGCACATTATGGCGAAGGTTGAATTAAGAGACATCTGTAAAGCCTATGACGGCAACGTAAAGGCGGTAGAAAACGCTACCATTACTGTTGAGGACAAAGAATTTGTGGTTCTGGTAGGACCTTCCGGCTGCGGAAAATCTACCACACTCAGGATGGTTGCAGGGCTGGAAGATATTACCAGCGGCGAACTGCTTATTGACGGGGAAAAAATGAACGATGTCCCGCCAAAAGACAGGAATATTGCCATGGTATTCCAAAACTATGCACTCTATCCGCATATGTCAGTTTACGAAAATATGGCTTTTGGTTTAAAAATCAAAAAAGTACCCAAAGCGGAAATTGACCAGCGGGTTCATGAAGCGGCAAAAATACTCGATATTGAACAATTTCTTAGCCGTAAACCCCGCGCCCTTTCCGGCGGTCAGCGCCAAAGAGTTGCAGTAGGCCGGGCTATTGTACGAAACCCCAAAGTCTTCCTTTTTGACGAACCGCTTTCCAACCTGGACGCCAAACTTCGTGTCCAAATGCGGGCGGAATTGTCTGACCTGCACTTGCGGCTTAATGCAACAATGATCTACGTTACCCACGATCAGGTAGAAGCCATGACCATGGCGGATAAAATTGTTGTTATGAAGGACGGCAAAATCCAGCAAATTGGCAGCCCGCTCCATCTATACAATAAACCAGCCAATAGATTTGTTGCCGGTTTTATCGGTTCTCCCCCCATGAATTTCCTTACGTTAAAAGTTGATTCGGGAAAACTAAAGGGTGATGGCTTTGAACTGCAGCCTGCTGCCGCCCATGCAGAAGCGATAAAGAATGCCGCCGGCAAGAATATTTACTTTGGTATAAGGCCGGAAGATCTTACTTATACAGAAAGCCCCGCTTCCGACAATAATATCCCGTCAAAGATTACCGTTGTGGAACCCCTTGGCGCAGACATACACCTCTGGTTAAATGTCGGAGAGAATCAGTCCATGGTAGCCCGTACTGCTCCGGATCATGAATTTAAAGTCGGCGAAACGGTAAATTTTAAGCCTAACATGGAAAAAGCCCATTACTTTGACAGAGAAACTGAACTCTCGCTTTTAAACTGATAGATCACTGTCTGAGAAACTATACCTGTTTCATCTTACCACTTTTAAAAGTGGTAAGATGAAACAGGCTTCCAGTACTCTGTAACTGCTAAACTTTCATTATGCATTTTTCTAAATTTGATCTCGCAGTTACTGCGTATTAGCCCATTAACACTATAACTTCATGGGTGCGTCCGTCTCCAAGCACAGGCAGGACAACGCTATCTAGCGGTTTGCCGTCCAGTGAAACGGATTTAACGCCTTTTTCCACACCGGCTGTATTGTCTACAGTGATGTGATAGTAAGCATTTCTGAAATACCGGGTAATTGAAAACCCTTTCATACCTGCAGGAATACACGGATCGATAAGCAGGCCGTCAAATACGGGACGAACACCCAGGATATACTGCGAAATACTTACAAAAGCCCATGCTGCTGTTCCTGTTAGCCAGGAATTTTTTGCTTCGCCGAAATTCCGGGCGTCTTTTCCCGCAACCATTTGTGCATACACATACGGCTCCAGACGGCGCAATGCACTGTCGTCTTCGCGGTATGCCGGGCAAACTTTTGCATAGGTTTCAAACGCCCGTGTACCCCGGCCCAACTGCGTTTCCGCAATAGTAACCCAGGGGTTGTTGTGGCAAAAAATACCGGCATTTTCCTTGTAGCCCGGTGGATAGGAAGAGACTTCTCCCAATTCTATATGGTATTCCCTGTAAGCAGGCTGGAGCAGAACAATACCGTATTGTGTGTCGAGCTTTTCCTTTACCGAGTCCAGCGCTATCCGGGCACGGCCATCTTCCAGCCCGATACCGGCCATAACGGCAAAACCATTGGATTCTATAAATATCTTGCCGTCTTCACATTCCTGGCTGCCTATCTTTTTTCCCATCGCATCGTAGGCACGCAGGAACCAGTTTCCGTCCCAGCCGTGTTCCATAATTGCTTCTTTCATGGCGGCAGCGGCTTTGTCTGCGCTTTCGGCTTCTTCCGCACGGCCTGTACGGCGGCAGATTCCGGCATAATCGGGACCGGCGAACACAAACAATGATGCAATCATCAGCGATTCTGCAACACCACTTTCAAAATTAGCCGTTGTCTGGAAAGATTCGCCGGGTGTTTTGGAAAAACAGTTAAGGTTCAGGCAGTCGTTCCAGTCCGCTCGGCCAATCAGCGGCAGATTGTGGGGGCCTAAATGCGTAAGGGTATAATCGAATGAACGTTTTAAATGCACAAAAAGAGAATCCGCCAGTTCTTCGTTGTTATCGAAAGGGACTTTTTCGTCAAGGATGCCGTAATCGCCGGTTTCCTTAATATATGCTGCTACACCGCAAATCAGCCAGAGCGGGTCATCGTTAAAGCCCGAACCAACTTCGTTATTACCGCGTTTTGTCAGCGGCTGATACTGATGATATGCGCTGCCATCGGGAAGCTGTGTAGCTGCTATGTCCAGAATACGTGCGCGGGCCCGTTCCGGCACAAGATGTACAAACCCCAATAAATCCTGATTTGAATCGCGGAAACCCATGCCGCGCCCGATGCCAGATTCAAAATACGATGCACTGCGCGACATATTAAAGGTAACCATGCACTGGTATTGATTCCATATGCCTGCCATACGTGCCATATTCTTGTCATCTGCGGTAACGGTAAACCGGCCAAGCAGCGCTGCCCAATAATCGTTCAATGCAGCAAGAGCTTTGTCCGCTGCTTCAGGGGAATTGTATTTTTCGAGCATTGCATTGGCAGGCGTTTTGTTAATGATGCCCGGTGATTTCCATTTTTGATCCTCCGGGTTTTCGCAGTAACCCAGAACAAAAACAAATGCTTTGGACTGGCCGGGAGCAAGCTGAACCTTAATATGATGTGAACCTACCGGCGCCCAGCCGGAAGCGAGTGAGTTATTCGCTTTACCGGCAAATACTGTACCGGGATGATCAAAACCATTGTACAACCCCAAAAAAGTTTCCCGGTCTGTATCAAAACCGTCAACCGGAACGTTAACTGCCCATACTGCATAATGATTACGCCTTTCTCGGTATTCTGTTTTGTGATAAATCCGTGAACCTTCGACCTCAACTTCTCCAATGCTGTAGTTGCGCTGGAAATTTGTCATATCATCAAAAGCATTCCACAAACAGAATTCGACAAACGAAAACATATCAACATTTTTTTCTGCGTCCGATTCGTTTGCAAGTTCAATCCTGTGAATTTCACAGTTGTCCTGGAGCGGCACAAATGAAGTTTGGGTAAACGCCAGTCCGTTCCGCGCAGAACGTATGGTTGAATACCCCAAACCATGCCGGCATTCATAGCGGTCCAGTGCGGATTTCATCGGCATCCACGAAGGTGTCCATACATCAGCGCTGCCGTCACGGTCGCTGACGCTTAAGTAAAAATAACGGCCGCCGCTGTCAGCTGGTACATTATTGTATCGGTAGCGGGTAAGCCGTAACATCCGGGCATCCTGGTAAAAACAATAGCCGCCGGATGTGTTGGAAAACAAACCATAGAATTGATCGCAGCCCAGATAATTAATCCACGGATAAGGAGTATCGGGGCGGGTTATTACATATTCCCGCGCATCATCATCAAAAAAACCATATTTCATTTTTTTCTCCGCCTGATAATAAATTTGTAAAGCTGAACTTGTTACAGTTGAGCGCCGTTTGATTGTATAACATCACGGTACCAGTAGCCCGAATCTTTAACAACACGCTGCTGGGTTTTAAAGTTACAGTGCACAAGCCCAAAACGTTCGGTGTAGCCCTTGGACCATTCAAAGTTGTCAGTCAGACACCACTGAAAATAACCCAGGACATCCACTCCGTCTTCCGCTGCTTTTTTAAGGCAACGCAGATAACGGTGGAGAAAATCTATACGCTGCGGATCGTGGACTTTACCGTCAAGCGAAACTACATCGGCGCATGAAAGACCGTTTTCGGTAATATAGATGGGTACCTTGTACCGTCCGGCAAGAAACACCGGGCTCCAATACAATGAATCGGGAGTAACCGGCCACTTGGCTGCGGTAAACGCATAGCCGGTTTCCCGTTGTGCAAATTGATACCCGCCTTTTCCATCAGCCTTGACAGGGTTTCCGTTGTAAATGTTCTGTCCCAGAAAGTCCAGCGGCGTACTGATGATCTTCATATCACCTGCGCCTATTTTTGGCATATGCTGTCCGTATTTTGTCATCAATTCTTCGGGGTACTGTCCCAAAAAAACCGGATCGCTCCAAAGTGAAACGGAAAAAAAGATTCTGTCTCCCAAATCAAAGTATGCCTTGCGGGCTGCGTCCACATCTTCTGCACTGTCTGACACGGGATAAATTGCATCACCGCAGGGGGCATAGCCGATTTTTGTTGCAGGCGACAGGGAACGCAAAGTTTGAACGGCAAGGCCATGGGCAAGCAGGGCATGGTGAGTCATTAATAGGTTATCCCAAACGGGAAGATGTATTCCAGGAGCGTGTATTGTTTCTTCAAATGAAATGCCGATAAAACACTGCGGTTCGTTTAATGTAAACACAAAGGGGAGTTTACCTGTAAGCCGCCTGGCTACCGCTTCCGTATACTTTGCAAACCAGGCCGGGCTTTCTTTATTCAGCCAGCCGCCTTTGCGGTGAAGCTCGTATGGATAATCCCAATGGTACAATGTAACGTAGGGAGTAATGTCTGCTTCAAGAAGCGCATCGATTAGCCGCTCGTAAAAATCCAGTCCTTTTTCGTTAACCGTTCCGTCTCCATCGGGAATAACACGGGGCCAGGCAATGGAAAAACGGTAAGCCTTAAGACCCAGCTCTTTCATAATGGCGATGTCTTCTTTATACCGGTGGTAGTGATCACAGGCAATGTCTCCGCTGGAACCATCGAGTATGCGCCCCGGCTCTTTACAGAACATGTCCCAAAGGCTTGCACCCCGGCCGTCTTCGTCAACTGCCCCTTCTACCTGATAGGAAGCCGATGCAGCCCCCCAGACAAAATCATCACGGAACCCCATATTTTACTCCTTTAACTTTTTCCAAAGCTATTTTAAAAACTATCGGCTACGCTAACAATTGAACTGCATACATTTTCCAGAATCACCGTTTTAAGCGTCTGTGCAGTGTAGTCTTTTTTTAATTCTTTTTTTGATACCGTTATTGTTATACCTTCTTTGCCGGTTATATCAAAATAGTTATCCGAAAAAACCACATCTTCTTCCGGTATTTTTATCCGCACAAAACGGCAGAAGGTATTTGCTTTTACAGTAATTGCAAAATTACCTTCATTGTCTTTTACATCAATATTGTATACAGGCTTATTAAAGGAAAAGGCTTTTGGCGGCACAAACAAAATTGTCTCACTGGAAGCAAGTTCTTTTTTAATCCGCAGTTCTGCAGTTACAAAAGACAGACGTTCTTTTTCTGTATCTATAAATTTCCGGCAATCCTTTACCAGCACTTCCGATGCATTTAAGGCAGTAAGATCTACATTAAGGGTTTCTTCTGCAAGGATCGCAAAATCCCGGTCCCGTACATACAGCGTAAGAACACCCGGTGCGTTTTGCATGGTATCGTTGTGAACAAAAACACGAACAGTTCTTTTAAGAGGGCCGGCCAATGAACCCGGCGGAGCGGCTTCTGTTTCGTCAACGAATATTGAAGCCCGTAGCGGGGCAAAAAAACGGCGTGCACCGTAATGGAGCGCTTTCCACCGGCCATAATAATCTATGCCCGACCAGGAAGCCACAGGCCAGCAATCGTTTAGCTGCCAGTAGATGGCTCCCATACACCGGCCCCGGTGCCGCCTCCAGTGATCCACCCCGGATTGAATGCTTTCCATCTGCAAAACCTGGGATATATACACAAGAGCAGCAAAGTCCTTTGGATATCGGTAGGTTTCGGAAAGATAGTAGAGTATTTTTCCATTCCCGCCGATGCAGCGCTGGTGGGCTTCCAGTACAGGAGAAAACAGGTTAAGATCTTCGTTTTTGGCAAAACTCTGTATTGTTTCCAGATCCGGCAGGGATTGAAAACCGAATTCCGAACAATACCGGAACAGATATTTGCGGTACTCACTGAAAGGCTTTAACCCATGCCACACTTCCCAATAATGCACATCACCGTGATTGGGATCGTTGGGTGCATCAAAGCCTCCGCCTGACGAAGGGGAAGCAGGCCAGTAAAATGTCTGCGGGTCGGTTTTTTTCCAGATTTCGGGAATAAGAAATTCAAAAAGTTTTATATAATCTGCTTTAAGGGCAGGTGAATGGCATTTTACATTGTCCCACCCAACCCATGCTTCTTCCATTTCGTTGTTGCCGCACCAGAGCCCCAGACATGCATGATGCCGTATGCGGATAATGTTCTGTTTTATTTCTTCCGCTACATTGGCGGCAAAATCATCGTTTAATTCGTAAATATTGCAGGCAAACATAAAGTCCTGCCAGATAACCAGCCCCAGCTCGTCGCAGATGTCGTAAAAATAATCAGCGGGATAACAACCGCCGCCCCAGACACGTATGCTATTATAGTTTGCCTTAACACAGCTTTCCAAAAGGCCTCTTGTACGGCTGGCGTTAATTCGTGCAAAAACTGAATCCTCGGGAATATAGTCAGCGCCCATGGCGAAATATTTTACCCCATTTACCATTTGGGTAAATTCCCTGCCCCACTGATCTTTTTCCGCGCAAACTGTTATGGTTCGCAACCCTATGCGCCGTTGCCAATTGCCAAGAAGGGAATCTGCGTCGAATAAACCTACTTCTACATTATAAAGAGGTTGAGCGCCTAATCCGTTAGGCCACCACAGTTCCGGTTTATCAATAACACACACCAATTCTGCATCAGCAGTAATGTCGCTTATAACCACCGGATTAGCTTCTATTGGTTTGGCACTTGCAATAATACCCGGCGGCATTACTTTCAGTTTTGCCGTAAGAATCCTGCCCTGCGTCCAGAATTTTTTTAAGTCTGCTGCTTCCGCCTGCACTTTAACGCGCAGGGTAACTTTTTCGCCTGGCGGATTAGAATGTTCCTGGATAACATACACACCGGATAAACAGGCGGTACTCCACCCTTCCAGATAGATACCCCGCCAGATCCCTGCATCGGGAAGCATCGGCCCCCAATCCCAGCCAAATTGACAATGTGTTTTGCGAAGGTAATTTGACCCGGCCATGGTTCCTGTATTGATATAATCTATCGGGCCTTCCCTGTATGCTTTTGCAATAAATTGATTGGGAGAAAATATTACAATGCGGACTGTGTTTTCCCCTTCGTGCAATAATGCTTTAACATTAAACCGCCAGCTTTTATGCATGTTGTTTACACTGGCAACACTCTTGTTGTTAATAAAAATTTCTGCAAGCGTATCTATGCCAAGACATACCAAATCGACCTGGTCTTCCGCAAGTAATTGTGTATTTACAGGAAAAATCCTGGAGTATTCAAAGTCGTTATCAAAAAGAGGCGTAATGGCTTTTTCATTTTCAGCATAATACGGGTCGGGAACAGTACCCGCTTTAATCCAGGTATCAAGGATCGTACCGGGAACCTCAGCGTTTAATACTGTACCCTTAGAGTCCTGTTGTAATGTACTTAGCTGCCAAATCCCTTCCAGGCTAAGCTGCGTCAACCCTTTAATGCCCCTGCAGCTACACCCTTGGTAATCTGGTTCCTGAATATCCCATAAAAAATCAGTATGGGAACCAAAGCGATTGTCAGGCCGGTAAACTGCCTTCCAAAATCTGAAGAAAGCGCGCCGGAAAAACGGCTTACCCCAACCGGCAGAGATTTTAGTTTATCACTGGAAGTTAAAATATTAACCAGTACAAATTCATTCCATGTTGCGGTAAAGGTGATAATCGCAAGCGTCATCGCTACAGGGGTACACATGGGCAGGATAATGCTTCTGAAAATCCGCAGATATGCCGATCCGTCAATCCTGGCCGATTCGACAAGTTCGCCCGGTATACCCTTGATAAATTCCGTACACAGGTAGACCCCCATAGGCAGACCCAGTCCGATGTAGGGGATAAGCACCCCCAGCCTGGTATTGTACAGTTTTACTGCATTTACCATTAAAAAAAGCGGTATTAAAATTGATTGAATCGTAAGAAGTATGCCGATTATAAAAAGGCCGTGAAGCACAGGCGTAACTTTAAATTTCAGCTTTGAAAAACCAAATCCCGCCATCAGGGCCAATATTACTACAGAAACTACCGTAACTGCAGTATAAAAAACACTGTTAAAAAAAAGTGTGCCAAATTTTCCCATCTTCCAGGTATAGGGATAGTTCCCTATATACCAGGTTTCAGGAAGGGAAAGTTTACTTGTAGTAAGATACACCTGAGTTGTTTTAAACGACTGAATTATTACCCATAAAATAGGATAAACTGCCAGAACCGTAAACATTATCATTAATATA
>Ga0082212_10006974_pt1 | contig 15053 bp, 11 predicted proteins | sample TergutNt197P3_FD_71548 | JGI IMG/M metagenome (GOLD analysis project Ga0082212, IMG submission 71548) | Neocapritermes taracua P3 segment gut microbial communities from Petit-Saut dam, French Guiana - Nt197 P3 | ecosystem: Host-associated > Arthropoda: Insects > Digestive system > Gut ...
CGCAATGCTGCTGTTGACATGCTCGCTTGCCTCGGCCTGGTGCTCGCAGGCCGTGACGATGCCTTCCACCTGTCTGGCCGTATCATCGGCCATGGTGACGATTTCCCGCAGGGCCGCGCCGGATTGCGTGGCGAGCTCCGTGGCCTGCTCGATGTTGGTCACGGTCATGCCGACCTGTTCCATGCTTATGTTCATGCTTTTATGGATGGCGTTCACGGCCTGGCTGACATCTCCGGTGGAGGCCATGGTTTTTTCCGCCAGCTTGCGCACTTCGTCCGCCACCACGGCAAAGCCGCGCCCGGCTTCCCCGGCTCTGGCCGCTTCAATGGCGGCGTTCAGGGCGAGCAGGTTCGTCTGGTCGGCGATATCGGAAATCACGTTCATGATCTGGCTGATGGACTTGGCGTGTGTGCTGAGTTCCGTCATGTCGTCCTTGAGGGCGAGGGAATTTTTCTGCACTCCGTTGATGCTGTTGATGACGTCTTCCACAATTTTTTCGCCCTGGGTGGCCTTTTCCCGGGTCTGGACGGAAAAATCCTTGGCGTTCGCGGCGTTTGTGGTTACTTCCTCGGTCGTGTCGCTCATCTGCTCTATGGCCTTGGTGCTCGCCGCTATGTATTCCGCCTGTCTGCCGGCATCCGTTTCCGCCTGTCGTATGCATTCCGTCAGATCGCCGGTGGCGTGCCGGATAACCGTGACGGCACTGTCAAGCCGCTCTGCGGCGTTCAAAATTTCTTCGTGGCTTTTTTTGGCTGCCTCGCCGGCGGCTTCCGCCTCCGATTTGGCGTCATGGGCTTGCCGCGCCTGTTCTTTCGCTTGCGCGCTGATGGTTTCCGCCTCGCTGATGCGTTCTTTCAGCGTGCCCACCATCCTTTGCAGCGCACCGACAAGCAGCCCCACTTCGTCCCGGCTTTGCGTCACCGCAAGCGGCGCGTCAAGCTCGCCGTTCGCCACCTGCACCGCGTAGTCGGTCACCCTGCGTATGGGCAGGGCAATCCTTCCGCCCAACACGCTCGCCAGCAGGGCAAGCAGCAGGGTGACGCCCGCCACGCACGCGGAGGCTATCATCATGGCCCGTTTTTCATCCTCTATCCACTCACGCAGGGATTCGCCGATGAACCACATGCCTATTGTGTCGCCGTTGATGTCCTTTGCCGGCCAGTATATGGTCGTATGCGGCACGCCGAAGAGAGCGAGCTTGCGGTGAACCGCCTCGCCCTTTTTGAGCACCTTGTCCGTAAGCTCCTCATCATCAATCTTTGTTCCGATGGCGCGCTTGCCCTCCGCGTTCTTGATGGTGGTCATGAAGCATGTATTGCCGCTGAAAAGCGCGCATTCCAGCCCGGTGAGCTGTTTTAGGCCGTCAATGTGCGCTTCCGTGCCCAGAGAGACGGCGAGGCTTAATACGCCCACCAGAGTCTTGTCCGGCGCGTAGATGGGCGCGTCGCAACGGATGCTGAAGGGCACCACGGCGCTCGGGTCAAAAAGAGTGCCCACCTTGATGACGCCCTTGAACGCCGCCTGCATGGTGGAACGATTGCTGATGTCGTCCCCTGTCCTGTTCGAGTGCCCGCGGGCCACCACTATGCCCTTGGCGTCGGTGATGGTAACGGCGTCAAGGGCGAGCTGCTGCGAGGCCAGTGTCGCGGTGGCCTTGACGTTCGCCGCATCCCCTGCCTGCAAGGCTGTAACGAGCTGGGGCATGGTGGTCAGCATTTTCGCGGCTTGCAGCACGCGCTGCTCATCCTGCTCCTGCAGGCGTGAGACAAAAGTCTGCATGGACCGTATTTCGCCCTCCATCCGCCTGTCGAGCAGTTGGTCGAAGAAAAAGAAGGTGGTGTACAGCGCGACAACAGAAGAGAAAATGACGGCTCCTGCCGAAATGAACATGATTTTTCGGGAGATGGAAAACTTCATGCGAACTCCTTAGTATGGCACCATCACATCGGCTTATCGTAACGTCGTCTTTAGGGAGCAATAGCAGGATATATATGGCCTCAAGCATAACTGGACTGGAAAAAATTACAAGCATGAAGAATTGCTATAGTCTGCCCGTATGGATAAAGCGCGTCACCAGTTCGAAAACCAGATTGTTCCCGCAGAAGTTTCCCTTGCGCACATTGCGCGTGAATTCGTCCAGGCGGGCTTCAAATTCCGCAAGCAGTTCCGGCCGCAGGCCGAACATGTCCGCCTGCATGCCGTAGCCGAGCTGTTCGATATACAAGGCGTTGAAGCGCTGCTCCACAAAAGCCTTGAGCGGCAAACTCAAAACAGCCTTGCCCAGAAATAGCGCTTCGGTCATCAAAGTATGCCCGCCGCCGCAAATGACATAGGACGCGCCTTCCAGCAATTCCAGGAATTCCTCTTCGGACTTGGGGCGGAAGACCAGGTTCTTTTCGCGCCCCTCGCGGTTTTGGTAGCCGAAAATATAGCAGGTCCGCCTGGTGGCCGTTTTCAGAAAATCCAGCAGGCCGCGGTGCGTGGAATTGCTTTGGTAAACGAGCACATGCCCGCGGTCACAGGGTTGCAGGTCCAGCACGCCCTGGCGCAAGATGGGCGGGGCTATCTTGGTCTTGTATTCCGGGCGCAGCGGGGGGGCGTAAAAGGAGATGATGAGGTTTTCCTCGGTGGGCGAAAAAAGGTATTTGGGCGTCAGTCCTTGCAGGAAGTAGTCGAACCACATGTCCGGCGGCAGCTTGTGCCGGCAGCAGGTGATGATGTGCTGGTGATCAAGCGTCAGGCAGGCGAGTCCGCTTCGTTTCGCCGCGCGCGGCACGAAGTATTCCAGGTCGGTCATGCAGCAGTCCGGCTTGAAATCATCCATGATCCGCAGCAGCTTTTCCGTAATCTGGTCGCGCCGCAGCAGAAGGGGCACGGCACGGGCGACGGTGGCGGGCAGGTCTACCCTGTAGTCGCGGCAGACCGTGCCCAGGTTCTCCAGCCGGGCCACCGGGAATTCCCCTGCCAAAACGGCAGGGGCGTCGTCGTTGGTGACGAACAGGAAGTCATGCCCCGCCAGCTTGCGGGCGATGGTCAGCCCGCGCATGGCGTGGCCGTGGCCGGTGCCGTGGATGCCGTAGAGTATGCGCGCCATGAACAGCATCCGCCTATGGCATCAACGGCGCCTGAACAAGGCCGCAGTCCACGGGCAGGCCGCACATCAGGTTGGCGTTGGCCAGCGCTTGGCCGGAAGCGCCCCGGCACAGGTTGTCAATGACGGAACACACGATCAGCCGTTCGGTGCGCGGATCGATCGCCAGGCCGATATCGCAGAACATGGTTCCGCGCACGTTGCGCGTCTCCGGCAGGCCGCCCTTGGGCAGCACCCGCACCCAGGGGGCGTCTTTCCAGCATTCCACGTAGGCCGCATGAATTTCGTCCGGCGTGTGTCCGCCCTTGAGCTTGGCATAGATGGTGGCATGAATGCCGCGATCAACCGGCAGCAGGTGCGGATTGAAGGAAAGGCGCACAGGCGTTTCAGCCACTATCGAGAGTTCCTGCTCTATTTCCGGCGTATGGCGGTGCTTGCCGAGATTGTAGGCCCGGAAGCTGTCATGCACCTCGCAGAACAGCGTGGGAACGGCGGCCTTGCGGCCCGCGCCGGAGGCTCCGGACTTGGCGTCAATGACCAGGTCCTCGCTGCTGATGAAGCCGTGCTTGAGCGCCGCGTACAGTCCCAGGACGCTCGCCGTGGGGTAACAGCCGGGATTGGCTACCAGCTTGGCCTCGGCAATGGCCTCGCCGTACAGCTCCGGCAGGCCGTAGACCGCTTCTTTCAGCAATGCCCGCTGGCTGTGCGTTGTGGCGTACCACTCTTCAAATATTGCCGCGTCCCTGATGCGGAAGTCCGCGGACAGATCCACCACGGGCAGGCCTTCGCCGCGCAAGTCCGCCGCGAAGTTCATGGCCGCTCCGTGCGGCACGGCCAAAAATACGATGTCGCACTGCGCGGCCGCTTGTCTCGCGTCCGGCTGCCGGATGACGAGATCAGCGCCGGGCAGCTTTTCCAGGAAAGGATAATGATCGCCGAGGCGCTTGCCCGCTTCGGATCTGGAAGCAGCGAAGCTGAGCCGCATACAGGGATGCGCAGCCAAAAGGCGCACGAGTTCCATGCCCGTGTAGCCGGTGACGCCGATCAGTCCCGCGCGCAGTTTCTTATTCATGGCGCGCATCCGTTGCCGAAGGGCTTTTCAACACGTACTTCATGCGCAGTTCATAGAGGATGCCGTCGATCAGGCGTTTTTCCTCGTTGTCCAGGCCGGCCTGGGTCTTGGAACGCAGCATGTCGAGCACGTCAATGGTGTGTTTGCCCAGGGCGAGATTTTGTTCAACCAGTCCGCTTTCGGGGTTGGGCACCTCGCCGAGCTGCACCAGGGCCGTTGACGCCAGGGACAGGATGAAGGTCGAGAAGGTCGCCTGGGGCATGGCCTGCGCTTCGTCAGCCTGTTGTTCCGGCTTGTGGGTCATGGCGTCTCCCAATGTATCAAATTCCTACTCCGGGCAAATCCGGCTCCACGCCGGGCGGGCCGGCCAATGCCGCCCGGTAGGCGGCCAGGGAATTTTCCAGATAGTCGCGTGACGCCGTATAGCCGTTGCAGGCGCGCAAGGCTTCGGCCAGGGCGTGGAGCCCGGCGGCAAGGTCCGCCCAATCCACCCAGCCCATATGCCCGATACGCACGATGCGCCCTTTGAGTTGCCCCTGCCCCCCGGCCATAATCACGCCGTAATCCCGCTCCATGTGTCGAAGCAGCTCCACGCCGTCCACTCCCGCCGGCAGGCTCACGCTGGTCAGCCCCCAAGTATAGCGCGTGGGGGCAAAGGCCTGCAATCCAAGAATCTGTATGCCTGTCCGGGCCATCATGGTCAGCGCCCATTGCTTGCGGTATACGGCATCCAGCCCCTGCGACAGGATGCGATCCAGGCTGGCCTTAAGCCCCAGGATAAGGCTGACGGGTGAAGTAAAATGCGTCTGGTTGTTTTCCAGGTTTTCCCGTTCCTTGACCAGGTTGAAGTAATAACAGCCGTCCGGCACCGTGGCGGCCTTTTCCCAGGCGCGTTGCGAAAGCGCGATTAGGGCCAGGCCCGGCGGGCACATCAAGCCCTTTTGCGAGCCGGTGATCAGGCAGTCGATCCCCCATGCGTCCATCGGGCACGGGGAAAGGCCGACCGCGGAAATGCCGTCCACAACCAGCAGCAGGTTCCGCTGCCGGGTACAACGGGCGATTTCTTCCACCGGGTGCAGCACGCCCGTGGACGTTTCGGAAAGCTGGACGAACACGCCTCGAATGTCCGGCTGTTCATCAAGGATTTTTTCGACGGCTCCGGGTTCAATGGCCTGCCCCCAGTCCGCTGAGAGCGAAACAACCTTGAGGCCGCGCGACTCGGCTATTTCCCTCCAGCGTTTGCCGAACGCGCCGGCTTCAGCCACCAGCACGGTCTCTCCCGGCGCAAAAAGGCAAAAGACCGCCGCGGTCATGGCGCCGGTGCCTGAGCAGGAAAGCGGCAGCACCGGCAGGCCGGCGCCGAAAAGCGTTTGCAATTGCCCGCGCAGCGTGTGCATGGCTTCCTTGAAGGCGGGCTTGCGGTGGTGGATCATATCGCCGGCCATTGCCAGACGCACGTCAGCGGGAATGGGGGTCGGGCCGGGGGTAAGCAGGCGCTGCCGCTGCAACATCGTATTCTCCTCTATGCCGAAATTTGGGACGGCTTCTATTGCACCCGTCTGCCCTTGGGGGCGTTCTGCATATCCTGGTAGGCCTGCGGGGTCACGGGAATCGGCTTTGAGAAGCGCACTACGAGTTTGATCGGGCGTTCCAGGTCGTTCAACTCCCACCTGTTGCACATATCTATCAGGGTGGCGTTCCTGTCCGCATTGCTCTCTAGCACCGTACCGAAGGCTTTTATGCACAGGCTGCCCTTGGAGGTCAGGTTGTTCTGCTTCAGAAGTTCCATGTCATTTGTGGAAATGGGGCGCGAAATGACCGTGAGGGTGTCTCCGCTGACGGTAAAGGCGAACATTCCTGTGGCTTCTTGGAGATAATACGGTGAAATGTAGAGGAATTTCGTCCCGAAACTGTGATCGTCAAGGAACATGGTTTCCACCTTGCCCTGCGGGCGCTCCTGAATGACGCGCTCGAACTCCCTCATGATGGAAGCTGCAAGCTGCTGGGGATTGTCCACTCCCTGCTTGTAGGTATCGGAATAGCTGGCCGCCATATGCATTTTTCCGATAAATTCAAGAGAATATGACGAGTTGCTCAGGGAAAGCGTGGCGATGTACTTATCCGGCACAAGGCATCCGGACAGTGCAAGGCACGCAAGCAGGGCAAGACAACATTGCGTCAGGCGTATGTTCACGGAGAACTCCCTTTTTATGGATTTTTACAAAATAAGTTCCGGCTTCGCAAGCCGGAAGGAGACATTGCGAATGCGAGACGCGTTTTTTGGCGGCTTTCGCGCCGGCGCATTGACGGCATGGCCGGAAAGGAGTAAGAAGTCCCTTCCGCGCCATGCGGATGCCTGATGGGGATGTAGCTCAGCTGGGAGAGCGCAGCGTTCGCATCGCTGAGGCCAGGGGTTCAATCCCCCTCATCTCCACCATTTTACTATCCGCCAAAGTCCGCCAAGGTTCAAAAGCCTTGGCGGACTTTGATTTTAGATGTAGGCGGCGCTTTTAGAGGTTGAATATGGCTTTATCCTCTGCCGGGCAGCTGTACCTGCCTCATTCCAACTCAGTTTTCAGCCACGCCTTGATAGCTGGCGTCGGCTCAAACACGCCTCGTAACGTGCCGTATTCAGCGACAAAGTCTGCGTTGAGCGTCTCGGGCAGTTCCACTTCTGCAAGTTCTTCCAGCTTTTCAGAATTACGCCGCAGCAAGCGAATTTTCGGAGGGATGCTCCAGGAGTCCACTACAAAATATGTGGCGTAATCCTTTTTGGAACGTACGGGCGGGAAGGGCGCGTGCCAGTCGTTGTTGCCCCATTCCAGAAACAGGATAACGGCGTCTTCAGGGCTGAGCTCCCAGTCGATATCCAAGTATCTGAAGTCTCTAAGCGTACTCATGGCGTTTCCCCGGCAAACTTTTTGCAAGGCTCTTGGGAACGTCAAAATTTTGGAGGGAGCCATGTTCAATATCTCACAACACCTTGCACCCGTTTTTGCCCTTGCCGCGCTGGTTTCCTTCGCGCTGGTCGCGCTCACCGTCATAGCGGAGCGCATGCTCATCAATTCTGCATGGTAGTAGGCATTATCCCAAAAGAGTCATGCAAGAAACGCCCGACGCCATACTGGGAGGGCGCATTATGCTGCCGTCAGACAGATCTGTTGAACCCGTGATGTCCCCCATGATGTCCATGTCCGTGGCCACCTTCATGCCTGCCGTGAATATGTCGGCCATAAGCATGAAACATATGTCTCCTTGCACCCCTGCGTAAACGGCGCGTTTTGATCGGATCGGCGCTGTTTTCCTCAACAGCGCTTTCTTCGTCGGTGGCTCCGCCGACCGCGTTTTCGCCTTCTTCATCCGGGCTTTCCCCAAGAGCGGCTTCCTCGTTTGCGCCGTCATCCGCAGTTGCTTCGGTGGTCGTGTCTGGATTTTCAGCCTGCCTTTGCAAAGCAGCCATCAATTCGGCCATTGTGATAAATCCGTCCCCGTCCTGGTCCAGAGATTCAAAAAGGGGTTGACTGAGTCCGGTTTCCGCTGCCGTCAGGCCGCCGCTTCCATCAGCATCCAGTGTGTCGAAAAGGCGCTGAACCAGGAGGGAGCCGTTGCCGTTCATGAGTGCGGCAAGAATTTCCTGAGCGGCGCTCCGGACGGGCGTTGCTTCCGTGACTGGCTGGTCGTTGCTGCCGACAATGGCGTCGAAACCGTCGCCCAAGCCATCAGTTCCAGTTGCGCCTTCCGCGTCAGTGGTGAGCAGGTCGTCGGTATCGGAAGTCTCTCCCACACCGGACAAGCTGCCCTGGCTGCCCATAATCGAGGCCAGTATCGTCTGTGCGTCCGGTTTTTCGCCGTCGACCTTGCCGTGATGGTGACCGTGGCGGCCGTGATGGTGGCCGTGGCGGCCGTGCATCTTCCTTTGCGCCGCCTGATCGGCACGCTGTCGTTGCAACGCCTCTTTCAGCTCGTCAAGAGTTATGTTGCCGTCCAAGTCGCTGTCTATGCTGTTATATGTGCTCTCGTCCAGCCCGGACTCCTCCAGGCTGATGCCTCCGCTGCCGTCCGTGTCCAGACCGTTGAACAACTTGGTCGCGAAACCGTTCCGGCGTTCGCGTATCGTCTGCGCATCCGCTTGTTCGCCGTCGACCTTGCCGTGATGGTGGCCGTGGCGGCCGTGATGGTGGCCGTGGTGGCCGTGCATCTTCATGCGCGTCGCCTGAACGGAACGCTGTAGTTGCAACGCCTCTTCCAGCTCGTTCAAAGTTGTGTTGCCGTCCGAGTCGCTGTCCATGCTATTATATGTGCTCTCGTCCAGCCCGGGTTCCTCAAGGCTGATGTCTCCGCTGCCGTCCGCGTCCAGACTGCTGGACAGCTTGGGCGCGAAACCGTCCCGGCGTTCGCGTATCGTCTGCGCATCCGCTTGTTCGCCGTCGACTTTGCCGTGATGGTGACCGTGGCGGCCGTGATGGCCGTGCATCTTCCTTTGCGCCGCTTGATCGGAACGCAGTCGTCGCGACGCCTCTTGCAGCTCGTCGAAAGTTACGTTGCCGGACGCCATTGAAGAGAGAGAGGTGATCAGACCCATGCGTGGAACCCCTTTTACAAACGGCATTGCCCACAGGCGCATACCGGTTATGGGCGCAGTTGCCCGATGAGGAAAAAAATTCCCCTCCATTGTCAAAAGCTGCTTAAGGCAAAAACCATACCAAGCCCCAAAAGGGAATTTTTTTCCCTATTGTACGAGGCTCCGCACAGTCCCCGCCGCGCGCATGAAAAAGCGGCAGATGCACTTTGCCAGGCAGGCTTTTGCCATCCTGCGAAATCCACAGGGATTGACGAACACGGCGAGCCTTATCGTTGATCTTATGGCGAATAACTGGACGAAATAGGCCGGCCTATGCGAGAAGGAACAAATAGTTTTTCCTGGCGCCTCCCAAGTTGTGGACAGCTTTCACCGCAAATGCTTGAGGAGAATGAAGATGTCGATACGTGCTCGCGTAATCACCTTGATTGTGGTCTGCGTTTCGCTGCTCGCAAGCGTGATTGCTTTCAGAGTGCAGGTACTGGTGAGCGAAGCCGCGCTTGCGACCTTTCAAGCCAATGCGAAAGAGCAGGCCCTGCGGATAAATGACACCATCATTACCTATCTGAGCAGCGGAGAACGCATTGTCGCAACCCTGGCCGAAAGGCCGGAACTGCGCGCTGCGAAGGGCAAGTTGCCGTCATTCATGCATACCAAGGAACCCGCTCCTCTCAAGCGGGATGCCTTTTCCCCTGAGGTGCAGGCGGCGTACGATCTGCTCTACATCACCAAGGATCTTATCCCCAATGTGGAGCTTGTGCTCTACGGTCAGGAAGATGGAGGATACATCCGATCCGCTGCCAACGTGGCGGCCGGATATGACCCCCGAAGCCGGGGCTGGTACAAGTTGAGCGCGGACGGGACCAAGCCTTTCAGCATCACCGACCCCTATCTTTCCACCACGAACAATATCGTGGTTACCGTATCGGCCCCGATGAAAGATCAGGGGAAGGTGTTCGGCGTGACAGGGCTGGATTTTATCGCGCAACCCCTGGTTGAAACCCTGAAAAATACCGTCATCGGCAGGCAGGGCTTCTTTATCCTGCTGGACAAAGGCGGCATGGTTGTTGTTGACCCCCAATCATCTTTCGATGCGATCGCGGCACAGTACAGAACGCTGAAAAGACCCCTGGACGAACCGGCGTTTGCGGCGATTCATGCTTGCCCCGGCGGCCTTCTGGAATTGAAGCGCCGTGGCGTGGATTATGTGGCCTATGTGGTCAATTTCAACTACGTGGACTGGAAAGGCGCCGTGCTTCTGCCGCTGGATGAAGTGCAGGAAGGGGCGCGGAGCACGATCACTAACATCATGCTTATCAGCGCCGTGGGCGCTTTTGTCATGATCTTCCTGGCAGCCGCGCAAACAACCTTCATTACCAGCCCCATCTACCGGCTTATGAACAGGCTGCACCGCGTGACGGACAAGGATTTTGCAGCCTTTGACGAGGTCCCGACGGAAAAGCTGCCTGAAATCAGGGATTTGAACGCAAGCGCAGTGGCCATGATTGGGCAAATCCGCGAACTTATCCAGTCCAGTGACCAAAAAGCCCAAGAGGCGCAGGAGCAGCGTGATAAAGCCGCAGAAGCTCGCATTTTGGCTGAAAAGTCGCAAGAAATAGCTGAACACGCCAATACAGCCAAGAGTGAGTTTCTTTTCAATATGAGCCATGAAATACGCACACCCATGAATGCCATCATCGGCATGACCGCCATCGGCAAGGCGGCCGGCGATCCGGAGAAAAAAGACTACGCTTTCGGCAAAATCGAGGGCGCTTCCACCCATCTTTTGGGTGTGATCAACGATATTTTGGACATGTCCAAGATTGAGGCCGGCAAGTTCGAGCTGTCCCTGGCGGAATTCAGTTTTGAGAAAATGCTCCAGAAGGTCGTCAATGTCGTCAATTTTCGCATAGAAGAGAAACGCCAGCGTTTTGGCGTACATATCGACGGCAAGATTCCGGATATGCTGGTGGGCGACGACCAGCATCTGTCCCAGGTCATCACCAATCTGCTTTCCAACGCCGTCAAGTTCACGCCGGAAGACGGCGTCATTCGTCTCAGCGCGCAGCATGCGGGAGAGGAGGGCGACCGTGTCGGATTGCGCATTGAAGTAAGCGACTCCGGCATAGGCATCAGCGCGGAACAGCAAGCCCGTCTGTTTCAACCCTTCCAGCAGGCTGAGAGCAGCACGACGCGCAAGTTCGGCGGCACCGGACTCGGCCTGGCCATTTCCAAGCACATTATAGAGATGATGGACGGGAACATGTGGGTGGAGTCCGAGCTGAACCAGGGAGCAACCTTTGCCTTCACCCTTTGGCTCAAGCGCGGTGAGGCCCCGCGCGCAAGCGCCGTCTCTGATCGTTTGGCTGACATCCGGGTGCTGGCTGTGGATGACGAACCGGACCTTTTGGAATATTTTAAAGAGATTGCCGCCAGGGTTGGATATGCCTGCGATACGGCTGCCGGCGGCAAGGAGGCCCTGGACAGGATAGCGCAGAGCGGCCCGTACGATGTCTGTTTCGTTGATTGGCGAATGCCGGGCATGGACGGGGCGGAACTGACCAGGCGGATCAAGGCGGACGACAAAGGCAAGTTTTCCACTGTCATCATGACCTCAGCCGCGGAATGGAGCGCACTGGAAAACGAGGCCAAAAGCGCCGGAGTGGACGGCTTTTTGCCCAAGCCGCTTTTTCCCTCTGTTGTCGCCGACTGCATCAACGGGCATTTAGGGATCAAGCAGACGGTGGAGGAAGATGTCCCGGCCGAACAGGAGTCTTTCGCCGGGCGTTGCATACTCTTGGTTGAAGATGTGGAGATCAACAGGGAAATTGTCCTGACGCTTCTTGAACCGACCGGACTGACTGTTGATTGCGCTGAAAACGGCGCTATGGCGGTGAGTATGTTTAGTGGAGCACCGGAGCGTTACGACATGATTTTCATGGATTTGCAGATGCCGGAAATGGACGGCTATGAAGCCACCCAGTGCATTCGTGCGCTGGATGTCCCGCAGGCCGGGAGTATCCCCATTGTTGCCATGACCGCCAACGTTTTTCGCGAAGATGTGGAAAAATGCCTGGCTGTGGGCATGAACGGCCATATAGGCAAACCCATCAACCTCGACGAAGTTATGGAAAAACTGCGTCAATATGTATCTGATCCCGCATAAGCCGGCGCCTGCAACGCCCTATTTATTGCAGGTTTGATATGTGTATCTGTTCCGTCCGTCGTGCTTGGACGTATACAGCATTTCATCCGCACTTTTTACCAGGCTAGCTCCATCATACGGATATTGTACGTTTTTTGTCGCAACCCCAACAGAAACGGTGACGAAGCTTGCCGCATCGCTTTTGCTATGCGGTATATTGCGCTTTCGAACATTGTTCAGGATCTTGTCTGCGAGTAATCGCGCCCCCTGTTCGTCAGTATTCGGCAGGACAACGACAAATTCCTCGCCGCCGTACCGGGCGACAAAATCATCGGATCTTGTCACCGTATTATCAAGTATTTTCGCAATGCTTTTTAAGCATTTATCGCCTTCGTTATGACCGTAAGTATCATTATAATATTTAAAATAATCTATATCAATCATCATCACGCTGATTACTCCGCCAGAGCGGGATAATAATCTTATTATGCATTTCATATTTTCATCAAAATATCGTCTGTTATAAATGCCTGTCAGTTGGTCGTAGTATATTTTATCAACCTCTGTTTTAAGTTGTTCAATATTTTCTTCCAATTTTTTGATGTTGCTCAAATCATATATAAACGCGATTATGAATTTCTTTTGCTTGTATGCCAAATGTGTCAGCGTGATTTCTGCCGAGAGTGCTTTCCCGTCGGATGACAGGTGTTGCCACTCAAAAACGCTGCGTTCGCCGGTAAAAATGTTCTCGCCCGCTGCCCTTGCTTTTTGCAAAGAATTTTGTCCGTCTGGTTGTGATGCAGGCGTGAAGTGATCCCAATAGTGGTCTAAAAGCCGCTGTTTGTCTGGACATTTAAAAAAACGTAAGGCCTCGCTGTTACAGTCCATCGGAGCCATATTTTCATCGAGCAGTATATATGAAACAGGGCTCGCCTCTGTAACCACCCGTGTCCGTTCTTCCTCCTGCTGCCGCGTCATATGCTCCAGTTTTGTAATATCCTGTATCACTTCTATATATCCAGCCGCTTCGCCCCGTAAATCCCTCATCATTTTTACATCAGCCTGATACGACGCGTTTTCATATGTAAAATATGTCCGTGTCAGCCCTCTTTTTGCACAGGCAATGGCACAATCTTCTGTATTGCATATAGTCAATCCCAGGCTCTTGCATGGTTTTCCAATAACATCCTTTCGTCGTACCCTGAAAGTCTTTTCGGCGGCCGCATTGATAAAACTGAAATTTCCATTCATATCCTGCACAGTAATAGGGAGCGGAAACGAATCAAGAATGTACTCATACCAATGGGCGGTCGTAATAAATTTTTCCTGTTCGTCATGTATTGCGTTCAGGAGCGCTGTCTGTTCGCGCAGGTCTCGCGAATACCCTGCAATGACAAAATCATCCTGATATGCTACACGGACAAGCGTGATCTCCACAGGCAGCGGCTCACCGTCTACCGTCCGGTGCATCCATTCAAAGACGAGCCTGCCTTCTTTCAAAACTTTTTGCAGTAATTCTACGGTTTTTTCGTAGGAGCGCTGTCCGTTCGGTTGGAGCTCCGGTGACAGTTCAAAGTGCCGTTCAAAGTATTCCTGTTTGTTTTTCAGGCCGAAAAGCTTGACGGTTGCCTCATTACATTCAAAAATGCGAAAATCCTTATCCCATAGGCGGCAGGCAAAGGGCATGGTGTCAAGCAGTATCCGTATATGCTCGTCCGTCTCTTTTGCCGCGTTTTCTCCAAGTCCCTTATCACGATGTGGAGTTCCCATAGCTTTTCCCTTATCTATTGTTCTATGGTTCATGCGCCCGATATGATGGAGCGTCCAGGAAAAGTCAAGTATCGCGTACTACTTATTTCAGGGATCACAGGGGAGCGGCGCCATCCGCCGGCCGCATGCGGACCTGTGCCCACGTTGCGCGGGCCGGCGCTCTCGGATATGAATACTGCGTGCCGTCCTGTGGGCTGATGAGAAGCCCGTGGAGCGAATGGAGGGGGAAATGGTGCACAAAGACAAGCGACAAGCCGGCAGGCGGAAGAGAACCAGGCGGACGCACGACATGCTTCGCGGCAGACTGACGGATGACGTAAGGCATATGTGTGATATGCTGGTATATGGCAAATATTTTACCGTGAACCGGCGTACACATCAAAGACGCGCAGGTGGAGACAGGCGCAGTTGGCCGGGAAGCGCGACGATGCCGAGAGATGGCGGCAGGGGTGAGGCAGGGGATTGAGAGGAGTTTGACATCGCCTGCCAGGCGGCATAGTATATATTTGTCGGGCGACGGTCATACTGTGAACCCCGCCAGGTCCGAAAGGAAGCAACGGCAGCAGAGCTTGCCGGGTGCCCGACGTATAAAAGGCGCGAAGTTCGCGCCTTTTTAGATTGAAGCATCACGGCAAACCTGGCCGCTCCCCCTTCTGGGCCAAGCGTAAAAAAGCGGCATAACACCGTACAACAGGGGAGTCGGGATCAGCCGCCCGCAGGGCGGAGCCGTCAAGCTTGGGCAGGACTTTTGGTTCCCGTCCGAGGGAGGGCGGCGGCGCCAATCCGTCGAGCGGGTGTTTCCCCAGGCTCAGGCTCACATGCACGTCCGTGAAGAAGCGTTCATCCATAAAAGCGTTGGCGCGCTCCAGGATTTCATCGCGCATCATGGCGAGTTCCTGCATGATCATGGCGTCTTCCCCGCCGATCAGCAGCACGCCCTTGCGTTCGCCCAGCGGCCAGGCCAGGGGGGCGAGCTCCGGTCCCATCACCATGCTCCAGTTCTGCCACAGGCGGGCAAGCCGGGCTTTCTGCGGATAGCGGCGCAACAGGCGATCCACGGCCTCGCGGGCGCTGACAAGTCGTTTGGCTCTCATGCCTGCACTATACGCCATGTGTCGGCTACGGACAATACGGCGGCAATCCCTTCACGGCGTCGTCAAGCTGGCGTTGTCACGTCTTCGCCAGTTCATAAAATTCATGTGGTCGTAGAATCGTTATGGACTTGCCCCTGATGGAGCCGAACAGGCCGCGTTCTTGCTGTTCGCGCAGCACCCTGTACAGCGAGATCCTGTGTATGCCGAGCAGATTGGCCATTTCCTGCCGCGAAATGCCGATCTTGGCGGTCAAAGGGCTGCTGCCCGGCACAAGCCGCTGAGACAGGCACCGACATATGCGC
>Ga0082212_10006975_pt1 | contig 15052 bp, 11 predicted proteins | sample TergutNt197P3_FD_71548 | JGI IMG/M metagenome (GOLD analysis project Ga0082212, IMG submission 71548) | Neocapritermes taracua P3 segment gut microbial communities from Petit-Saut dam, French Guiana - Nt197 P3 | ecosystem: Host-associated > Arthropoda: Insects > Digestive system > Gut ...
AAATCATATTTGCTTTTCTTACATAGTAAATTTTGTCGTAATTCCGTTTTCTTCGGATATGTTCAGCCTCGACGGTTACGGCAATATTGCAGAAACAATAAAAAACGCGCGCAATATAAACGCTAATCTTAACAGCCTTGGAGTTTATCTTGCCCGTTATATGGGTAATTGCGCGCTGGATAAATATATTAAAGACGAGCTGTCCGGAAGGCTTTATAATAAGAACTTAAATAAAAATGATTTTATAGACGTGCAGATACCGCTTGCTTCAGATATACGCGAGGCTGTTTTTTACGGCAGGCCGATAAGCTATTATAAAGAATTCTCAAACAGCCGCAAAGCCTATGAAAATCTTGTGCGCGAGATAACCAGGCGCATAGAAGCCGTGAAATAAAAAGTCCTCACGGTGAGGACTTTTTTTAGAATTTGAAACAGAGAACAGAGAGGATTAAATTTAAAATATGGCGAAAAACTTTAAAAAATCACCGGCCGCGAAAAGATTTGACGAAGTCGCGAAAACTTCTATGGCAAACACAAATGCTGCAAGCATTGAGTTAATAGAAAATTCCGCGCTGATTGATTATCCCGGCAACGGAGAAGATATATCGTATACTTCGGACATTGAGAACAGCATAAACGAACTGGGGTTTACGGATCCGATAGAAATAACGGATTTCAAAATGGCGGACGGCAAATATATGATTCTCAGCGGGCACAGACGCAGAGCCGCAGGGGTAAAATGCGGCATGGATTTGTTTCCGTGTATTATAAAACCATTTGAAAATGAAAACGACGTTCAAAATTATGTTCTGCTGGCAAACAGTCAGCGGGACAGTTCAAAAGATCCGTTGTTATACTGCAGCCGTTATAAGATGCACGAACAGCATTTAAAATCTATAAATTTTAAAGGGTCGGTCAGGGAGGAAATAGCAAAAAGACTTGGCGTGAGCGTTCAGCAGGCTGACCGTTATAATCAGATGAATAAAATCATATCTCCCGTGTGGGATTTGGTGCGCGGCGATTTAACGGGAATGTCGAGCGTTTTGCCAATGTCGGCTTTAAATCATGACGAACAGCGCGAAGTATTTGAGATATTAAAAAAATTCATTGACGGCGGATCAGAGCTGACGCGTGAGAAAGTCAAAAAAATTATAGAAGATTATAAAAATCAGGACAGTTCAAAAAGTCCTCACCGTGAGGACTTTTACAAAAAAAACCATCCGGATAATTTGGAGTATCAAAAGCCGTCAAACAAAGATATTATAAAATCAATTAAAGCGTTTAACGATAATTTGAGCCGGAATTGGGATTTAGAGGATAAAAAAGACGTTAAAATCTTATTAAACGAAATGGAGCATACTTTTGACCTTATACTCGGCAAATATTATACTATAAGTAAAAGATATGATTTTGACCGCGAAATTCAAAAAGTCATGGAAAATATTAAAGAAACGATAGAAAATATTAAATAATTTAAAATCTTTAAAAAATATGAACCAAAGCCCCCTTTCAAAAGGGCTGGAGAAACGCTTGGAGTAAATTCTTACTTTGCGGATTGAAATTTGCATAACAATGTAATTGAATGTTACATTAAATTATGGTACAATAGTAAAGTAAAAAAGTCCTCACGGTGAGGACTTTTTTACTTGAAAAAGATTTTTTATACAAAGAGGAAAAAACTTCTTGACAAAAAGAAATTGGCTTGATATAATGTAGTTACCACACCCCAAAATAAAAATCCAATTCCAGAAAATTTCCCCAAAAAATCTCAGAAAAACTGAAAAAATTTGAAAAACTTTTTTAATTAAGATCATTGTAACACATAAAAATATGATTGTCAAGAGAAAATTAAAAAAAATTTTCGGTTATCGTTGGAGTAGCAGCGACCGAGATTTTATACAAAGAGGAAAAAACTTCTTGACAAAAAGAAATTGGCTTGATATAATGTAGTTACTACACAAACAAAATAAAAATCCAATTCCAGAAAACTTCCCCAAAAAATCTCAGAAAAACTAAAAAAATATGAGAAAAGCCTTTAATAAGATCATTGTAACACATAAAAACATGATTGTCAAGAGAAAATTAAAAAAATTTTAAAATTAATAAATTAAAACAAAAGGAGAAAAAAACATGAGTAATTTTTTTGATAAAAACGGCGAGGACGAAAGCGCAATAATCAGAATACAGAGGGTCCCAAGCAATTTTATCACGGTACACAAAGGATTTATAAACGACAGCAGATTAACGCTTAAAGCAGTTGGATTATTATGTTATCTGCTGTCAAAGCCTGACGGCTGGAAAGTAATCGTAAGCGACATTGTTAAAAATTTCGCTAACGGGAAGCCTTCCGTTTACTCCGGATTGAAGGAATTAAAAAGATACGGCTATTACAAAAAAGAAGCCGTAAGAGAAAACGGCCGTATTGTGCGTTGGGAAAGCATCGTTTATGAATGTCCCCCCGATCGGCAGACGCCGTCTGACCCGCCCGCGCCTACTCCGCCGAAAGCCCCGAAAAATGGGGGAAAAAGTTCGGATATTCCACATGTTGATTCTTCAAAAGTGGATAAGGAAAACATTAAAAACAAACAGCGTAATTATATCAATATCAATAAAAATAAATCTACCAAGAGTGATGTATCTATCTATCGGGGAGAATCTGAAAAAAATAAAATTACAGATACGGCTCCGCCGCCGGATAAGACAGATACAAATCCAATTAAAACATATACGCGAGAGGAAGTAGCCGACAAAATAGCCTTGGACGAGATAAAAAACGAGCATGAAGACAAGCATGAAGAAGCAGACATGCTTTATAATGTCGTCTGCGAAGTTTTAACCGTGGACAATCCTCCTTCGCCTACTTTCCGCGTTTCCCGGCAGAATATACCGTATATAACCGTAAAAAACGCGTTCGCTAAGCTTGAGAAAAAGCATATCGAATATGTCATTGACTGCCTGAATAAAAACAATAATAAATTTAATATTAAATGCAATACCAAGTCTTATCTTATGACCGCACTGTTTAATTCCATACGCACCATTACATATTATTTCAACCGTTCTTTTACTCCTAAAATTGAGGAAAAATCCACATTTGAACGGCTGATCGAACAGAAAATAGAACGCGACAGGCTCAAATGGATTCAAGGCTGCACTTAAATTAAATAAATTTTTTGGGACCGGCTATAAAACTGCATTTTTTCAGTTTGATCGATGCGGCGAGCTTTGACACGCCGTATACTTCGGCTATACTTTCGGGCAGCAAATCTTTGGCGATTATATCTAAATCGTCGTCCGAGCCTAAAGTTATGCTCCCTTTCCATATGCCGTGTTCACGCAGGAATTCATTGACGAACGGTTTAAAAGTCGCGTCCGGCATAGCAATGGAAGCGGCAAAATAGTTTGCCTGGTGCTCGAGCCATTGCCCGGCGGTTTTGGGCGAACGGCTTTCGCCGTAATTCCCGGTATGTTCAATGTTTTCTTTACGGCAGCATATCTGACCCGCGCGAAAGGTTTCGTACACTCCGGGGTGTATCAGAATATGCCCGCCCTCGTGCAGTCCGGTGAACATTGCCAGTCCTTCCCTGCCCGGTTTTGTCACTAAATTGTCTATAATTACTGTATTGGCGCGGACAAGCATATTTGATATGCAGATATTTTCACGGTCGAACACTTTAAAAATGCCGTCGCGGAAAACAGCCGCGGCAAAAACCGGACACTCAGGGTCGTCATAGTAAATATCCTTGTATAAAATTGTCGCGCCGAGATAGGATTCCAAAAAGTGTTCAAACCGTATAGCGCCGGGTTTACGCAGCAGGCCGGGCTTGTAATCTTCAAGTACGGCGTGGGCGAACTCGTCGATTTCACGGTTATATAATATGGGCACGTTGTTGTTGCTGTGGTCAACCCGGTTTATTTTCATTTTAATCATTTTATGTCACCATGTCACCGCTTATTTTTGTTTTTTATTTGCCTCGCTCTCGCGTATAAACCGTTTCCAGTCTTCTTCGGTTATGTTGCCGGCCTTTGACTGACGAAGCGCGAAGCGCGCCAATTCCCCTACGCGCTCATACATAAAGATATCTTCGATATCAGAGGGAATTTCCCGGCTTTCCCGGCTTGCCAAATCAAAAAGCCGCGCCTTGTCTTCTTCTGTCAGGCCGAGAAATTCAACGAATTTTTCGATTTTGTCAGAGTCAAACGGACGGCGGCGGCGGTTTTCAATTTCGCTCAGCAGGCTGAGCGAGATACCCAGAGCTTTCGCTATATCGGACTGAGTGATTTCACGGGGATCGTTCATTCGTTTTCGTTTTATGAAATCTCCGAAACGCATATTTTTTTCTTGCACATTAATCACCTTTTACAATTTATTAATTACACAATCTGGTGTAATCTGAATATTTATTATACAGCGGGAATATTTGTTTGTCAACACAGGTCAAAATTATTCATGTTTTCTATAAGTTTCAAAGCTTTTGGGTGAAGCCGGATCAAAACATGCATATAACTGTAATTCATTTGTTCGGCAACCTGTTCCCATGTATTGCCGCATAAATACCTGTAAGTAAGCAGTTCCCTGTATTTTATATCTTCGATTTTATCCAAAGCCGTCAAAAATTTTTGGGTCAGCTTTGAGAGTTCGGCCATATCGTTTTTTAAGCTTTCTTCTAAAGAAATTATTTTTACGGCGTTAGTTTCTACTTTGCTTTGACAATTATTATATTTTTTATTAGGGCCGTGAGAAAAAGGCGCGCCGTTTACCGCCTGGGATATTTCTCTCAAATTCGCAAGAATTTCTGATTTCATATTAATATTTTGATGTAAATCAATTAATTGCCTTAAATTTTTAGGAATATTAATTTTACTGGAAATTCTATTCATAACCTACCTCTTTTATCTTATTTTCACTATTTTCTACAATTACACAGTTTTGTGAAATTTGATATTATTATACAGCGGGAATATTTGTTTGTCAATATTGTTCTGAATCGTTCATGAAATATTTACAAATCTCAAATGAGGCAAATAAATAATTGGCAAAAAAGCTTTTTTGCCAATTATTGCAAAAGTCCTCACGGTGAGGACTTTTTATTTTACTATTGTGACATAATTTAATGTAATACAATTACATTTTTATGCAAAAATTTAAGCTCCGGAAAATAATTGACGGACTCGAAAAAGCAAACGGCAAACGGCTTATAAAAATACTAAAGATTTACCGCAAACCGCCGATATAACATAAGACAAAAATTTGCGGGCAAAATTAAGGCGAATTTAAGATATAACCAGACTAAAATATTACGCTTAAAAAAAACTTAAAAAATTTCTTAAAAAATGCTTGACAAAATTTTTTAAGTGTGATATAATACAAATCACAATAGAATATATGCCTTGGGGAAAATACTTTTTGAAAAATTATACTTTTTAGCACAATGTTTTTTGGAATCAGGATTTCGCGGTGAAGGGCGGGGTTTCAGGTTCACGAAGGGCAAAAAATACTGTACGGGAAAGTATGCGGGGCTTAGAATCTGCACGGCGTATAATTTATGGGTTACTTAATTGATAAACCTAACAAAACGCGGAAAAGGATTTCCGTAAAATTAATCAGGAGGATTGAAGAAATGAAACAAAGAAAATTATTAAGTTTTCTGCTTGTTATGGCAATGATAATGACTATGGGCATTTTCGCAGGCAATGTAAGCGCGCTTACGGAAGCTCAGGAAAAAGCTATGGACGACAACTATGAAGCGCATAACATCTGGTATGATGAAGACGAGCACGAAGGTATTCCGGCAGCTTCTTTCGTTAACGGAAGAGCTAAAGACGCAAAAACCGGAAGCGGCGAAACACTTGCGTATACTCCCGCCGCAGCCGGATACACAAATACTGAAGACGACTATTATATAGACCTCGCGAATGAAAAAATTATGCCTGATCCCGATATGGACGCGGACGCGCCGAAAGCGGCTTTCATAAGCTACGACGGCAGCAAATGGAGCGCGGTTTCGATTCCGGCAACCGGACTCGACATATCAAAAGCTTTGAAGAAAGCAACCACGATCCAGCTCGCTACAGCTTACGATAAAAAAGCAAAAGCGACTCCCGCGTATGAAGCAGGAAACGCGACAGACGGCACCGACGGCGCAGCAGGCGCAAGCGTTTGGACTTTCCCGTCGATAGCGGCTCGTCCGAAAATCGCTAAATTTGCTATTAACTATTTTAAATGGCTCGAAGAAGGCGACGGCGAAGATATGTGGACGCTCGATTATGAAGGCGGCGTTGGCCTCCTCAACATAGCAGTTACCACAGACGGCAAAAAACCCGACGCGGCAGGCTGGGGAACATTCCCGGTATATGACGGCGAAGAAGAAGGCGGCATATTAGTTCAGCCTATGAAAGCCGGAAAAGCTGTAAAAACACTTTATGTCCTCCGCGTAGCTCCGAATTTTGAAGAAGGTTCATATGCTCCGGGCTCGGCTCCTAAGAAACTTTCAGCGGGCGGATACAATAAACCTACAGGCTTCAAAATTGACTACAAAAAAGAAGTTATAAAAGGCAAAGTCGGCGTTCAATGGAGACAGAGTACTTCTGTAACCAGAGATTCCGCAGGCAAAATCACCAACGTAACCTGGAAAGAATTTGACACTGCTGTCAGAACTAAAACGATGACAAGCAAAGACGATTCGCTTGTTAAAGGCGAAGACTTCCAATACGACACGGTATATCAGTTCCGTACGGTTCCCACAGAAGGCAAAGGCGCGAAGAAAGCCGCTTCCGAATGGCAGACCGTAACGGTTGCAAAACAGACAGCCCTGACCGTCTCTGACGTTTTAGGCAAAATAAAAGTTGAAAAAGGAAAAGTCGTTTTAACAGATAAAAACGTTGAGTTCCTTGTCAACGCTGACACAAACAAATGGGGTTCAAAACCCGCCAAAGGCGCAACCGCAGCGTTCGCGCGCATTAAATCGACGGCTAAATACGATTCCAAAACTGACAAAACCGCAAACCAGACCTCCAGCAACTGGCTTCCGATCGTGTTTATCGAAGGCGTTATAGACCCCAAAGCTAAAAATCCTAAACAGGGTTTAGTCGATAAAACTATTGACTTTGCTACGGCTGTACTTACAGGAAGCGAAGTATTGTTTATAAAAGACAATGGCGCTGACCTTGAAGACCTCTTAGATAAAGATATCGGCGAAGACGACGTTATCGCGGCATTTAACTTAGCGTACAACGCTAATTTGATTCTGGACAACACGGATATAATTGACGAAGATAACTATGCGCTGAACAGTTTATCAGGCGCAGGCGCGGCAACTTTGGCAATGGGAGGCTTGGATATCAATATAGGAGCTCCCGGAGCTAAAAACGCGACCACCGGCACCGTACTTGTACCGGTAACGGTAACTCTCAGCGACGCTGCACTCAAAAGTAAATTCGTACCCGGAGACGTGCTTGTAGATATCAAAAAATTCTCCACCACGACTTTGGCGGATTATAAATTGTACAGCGACAAAGCAGGAATTGCTCTTGTAAGCTCACCTCTGCCGGTGAAATTCCCGGATAAATCAGGAGGATCTCCCGCAGAAAACGAAGTTAAACTCGTACTTGACGAAGGCAGCGAACCCAACACGACAAAACTTACATTTACAATAGACGGCACAGACCCGACATGGGCTTTGGGCGATTTAGAATACGCGATATCCACAGCTAAACCGGGCGCATCTCCATCAAACATGGGAACGGTTGCGGCTGAAGTTGATGAAGTTGAGGCAGTTGCGGCTAACAAAGTCTGGATAAGAGTTTCAGCAGACGCAATGAACTTCAGCGGAAAATATGACGCAAACTCGGCAAGCGACTGGATCGACTTCGGTGAAATAGGCGCGGCTAATATCAAAGCTGACGAAGCAACCGCAGCAGCGGCGGCAACGTTGTTCTCCGGAGATATGGAAGCAGGAACAATCGTAATAACCCTGAATAAAGCGACATTCAAACCGGCTAGCGGAGGAACTATAGGCACTGCATTTACAGTCAGCCCGGGCACAGGATTAAGTTTGGACGGCGCAACCTACACGACAAGCTCAAACGACACTGTAGCAACCATAACACTGGGCGCACAGGTATTAACCGCCGGAAATTACACTATTACGGCAAAATCAGCAGGATTAGACGGCCACGATGATTTGGCGGCTACAGTAACAGTTAAAGCAGCGCAAACATTGGCTATAGACCTTACAACTAACGCCATAACATGTGCGGCAGAGCCTATAGGCACTATCTCGAGCTTTACAATCGGCGGCACAGCGTTTACAGCAAGCGACTATACTTTAACTTCTGGTAAAGTGGAATTCACAGTAGCAGGCTTGGCTAAACTTGCAGGTCTGACTGTAGCTACTCATGACGTAATAATTATGGCAGGCGCAGAAAAATACACAGGTTCTATCACAGTAGCGGCAAACTCAGTGACGTTGACAGGTGTTTCAGCGGCAAACTGGAATACTAATGGTATTTATTCGAATGCAGCTAGTAACACATCAGACTTCCTAGTAGTTATCACTGGTGAATCTGTAGTGTATATAGGAACAGGTAAAGGCAATGCTCAAGGCGGTATAGGATTAGCTCCGGCTAAGACATTCACCGTTGGTAACTCGGCAATTGCTTATAAAGTTACGGGAAGTACTATAGAAAAAGCAGCCGCTGCTCCTGTAGCATGCACCTAATTTCATGAAATTTAAACTAAATAAAAAAACCCTCTCAATCCGACTATGATCTTTTAGATAATACAAAGTAGGGTAACTCACGAGAGCAGGGTATGAAAATTTAAGTTATACCCTGCTCTTAACATTACCATTATATAACATAACAGGAAACGGGAGGCGAACAGTGTGAAACGAAAAATTACGGCAATATTCTTTATGATTGCGCTGTTTCCCGTTTTGTTCGGCGCGGCAATGGATACGGATTCAACTGATTCATACGAAGATAATGATTATACGTATGTAATCTCGGAAGTGCTGAACGTTATTCTGCCCTCCGCGGTAGAATTTAATATTGACCCCTTTGAACTCGGCGGACGCGGACAAATTTATTCTGATATGTACTTTATTGAAAATAAAAGCGAGACGAGCGTATTTCTGACGTTTAGCGACGGAGGAGGCGTTACTTTCGCAAACAATACGGATTTTGAAGCCGTGTCTTATCCTTTCGGCAATATTAAGTCTGATCTCAAATCTATATATTTGGTTTTGAATTTCGGCAGAGACGATATACCGGACATTGTTTTTACAGATTATAATCATTCCGGCGGCGTTACAATAGAGCTTGAGCCTCATTCTCTTATACCGTTTAGTTTTTCTGGTACGGTAAATCCCTATCCCGCTGTAAAATGGCGGGCAGGGGACGTTAAGTTGTGTCTGACGTATGCTTTGACATACGATGAAGACATAGACGAACCCAAAGAGCTTGAAGAACCCGAAGAAGAGGCAGAAGAGTTCGAAGAAGAAACTTTTGACGGTTTGCCGGACGAAGACGAAATCGAAACTGAAGAAACTACTGAAAATATCGAAATTCCTGACCAATCCGGTGAAACGGATAAAATTCAGGAACTTGAAGAAACAGATGAGCCTGAAGAAGATTTGGATTCAGAATCATATGATGAAACAGACGAAACAACGGAAATCGAAGATATTGACGAAAGCACGGAAGATATAGAAACGGAAAGGAACGAAGAAGATAATGGCGAACTCAACTGAGCCTGAAAAAGCTCCTATGGAGCCTCAGGACAAACAGCAGGATGAAAAAGAGAAAAAACAGGGGCTTACTTCAAGGCAAAAGATGATCTTAATAATCGTCGGCATAGTTCTGATCTGCGCGACTGCGGTCACGGTTGTATTACTGCTGACGCGCAAACCCGCGGAAGAAGAAATGTCTTCGGTACAAGTACCGCTGGTTAATATGGAGAACGTCGAATCGATAAATAAAGATCTTGAAGAAAAAGTTGAACTGGGTATGTTCGAAACCCATATGAACACAACGTGGAACTTCCCGGACGGCAGTACTTCTGCGTCAAGCAACGCTATTATGGGTAATTCCCCCAACAATAACTTTGCGTTCTGGTTCACCGTAACCCTTTCCCAAACAAAAGAAACAATCTTTACGTCCGGACTTCTTCCGGTAGGCACGCAGATATCCGAAATTGTACTCGAGAAAGAACTTGAAGCGGGCAAATATGCAGCCGTAGTCACCGTAAACATGGCGGACGACGACGGCAACCCCATAGACGCAAACATGGGAATCAATATTACTATCATAGTTGGATAAACGACGGATTCCCCGGTATTCTCAGCAACCTCTTAAACGCCGGTTGTTCGTTTGATTTTGGTGCGGTCGGAACGCATTCTGCCGGTATTTAAGTTTATATAATAAAAAAAATGAAAAAAAACACGGAGGTTATTCATGAAAAAAACGTTTAAAACATTAGCATATATTCTTGCAGTGGCAATGGTATTCAGTTTGGCGGTAGTTCCTATGAGCGTTACCGCTGTTGTGGACAATTTCGAATTTACGCCAAACGCACTGGCAGAAGAAGACGCGGAAATAGGCGCGGTAGCGGGCACATTGAGCGCAGATACAAATGGCAGTCCTATATTTACACTTACCGCAGGCAGCGACAATTTTGAAATTGACGGCGATGAAGTAAAATTAGTAAAGGCTCTTGAAGCTGGAACTTACAGCATTACAGTAAAAGTGGAAGACAGTTCAGACTGGGATGAAGATACAGCAACTTTTACTATAAGAATCAGCGAAGACCCCACCGATCCTACTGGTGATATCCCCGGTTCAAGCACCCTCACTGAAGTTCCCCTGAATGTGATTCTTCCCTTAAACCTGAACTTTGCGATTGACCCGTTCGACTTTGCAGGTAAAGGTCAGATAAACAGCCCGGGATACGCGATTGTCAACAAAACCGGTATAGCTGTTAAAGTTACATTCGATATAGAAGCTACGGCTGCTGGCGTTACTTTTGTAGCCGACCCGACCACATTAAAACCTGCAGATAGCACTGAAGACAGCAAAAACGCGTATTTCGCAACTTTAGCCGCAGCGTCGGTTTCACCGGCTCCTACATTTGATAGTCCGAAACAAGGCACATATACTTACGACACTGTTGCGGCTGACACCGTAGTCGCTAACGACGCTGCAACCGGTTTCGACGCAACAGATAAAGACGCAAAAATCGTGTTCATTCTCGATAAAGCTACAGAAAGCGACCCGGGAGAATCAGGCATAGATACTCTTGCTACTTCAACCGGCGGCGTAGGCGCGTTCAAATTTACAGGATTCTTAAACACATACGCTGAGTGGGAAGCTAACAGCATCTCAGTATTAGGCGCGTATACTATCGTTCCCCTCGGCACTGACGCTTATACTATTGACGCCGCGAAAAAAATCGCCACTACATTGAACATGCAAGACCTTTCATAACATATCGTAACAAAAATTTATAAGTCTGTGGTGTACGACTGAAACATAGGCTCCTGTTTGCACCAACAGGAGCCGACCTTGTTTATTTAATTTGGAGGTAAAACGATGAAGAAAATATTTGCCGTATTATTTATATACATAGCGATGATATTTATATTTTCACTGACCGTCGGCGCCGCTCCGGCTCCGGACGATCATTTTACCTTTGATTCGGACACGGGCACTATTACAGGATACAGCGGGCCGGGGGGAGACGTTGAAATCCCCTCAAAAATCGGGGGAGTCCCGGTCACTGGTATCGGTCATCAAGCGTTTGCGTTGTTTTACAATCCTAATCATTTACTTTTAACGTCGGTTATAATCCCTGACAGCGTCACCTATATCGAAAGCGGCGCGTTCCGGACTTGCGCGAATTTAGCCGCAGTATATTTTGAGCATGACGACGGCGCGGTCATAACTTTCGGCGCAGGCGGTTCGCCTCCTCCCCCGCAGTTTCACGCTTCTACGGTTCTTGTATGTTCGGAGTTTGCCGAGGGATTTGACATAGGCGGCACATGGAACGGCTACAGCGTTAAAAGAGTAGCCGCGTCTGCTCCTGTATTCACTGAAAGCTGGAAAGCCGGTCAGGAATACAAATATAATTTAAGCGACACTGTAGCTGCTCTGACAGTAACGGTCGCAGACCTGCCAGCCGACTGCGTAATAACTTATCAGTGGTATGAAAACTCCGAAAAAAATAATACGGGCGGAACGCCAGTATCCGGCGAGACGGGCGCATCATACACGCCGCCTGAATCAGCCGGATTAAAATATTATTACGTTGAAATCACAAACACAAACAGCGATGTTATAAGCACAGAACCTAATACAATAACGGTAAAAAGTTCCGTTGTAACAGTAAGCATATCTAATATCCCCGTATTCACGGTGAATTTGCCCAAAGAAGATTTTGTGTGTTACGAGGGCGACGGCGAAGTAATTGAATTAACCGTGGCGGCAAAGCTTACAGCCGGGACCGTAAAATATCAGTGGTATGTAAGGTCTAAAGGTCAATCAGCCGTAACGCCGATATCCGGCGCGACAGGCGCGTCATATTCTGTTTCCGCGAACTCAGTCGGGACTAAGTTTTATTATGCCGCGGCATACGATCAAGACTACAGCCCGGATAACGAATACGCAAGGGCGTTAAGCAATACCGTAAAAGTTCAGGTTTTGGACTATACAAAAAGAATGGGCATAGATTACAGTTACACTACGGACGATTTCGACATAATTATAATAGGCCAAATAGAAAATACCCCCGATTCAGATTATATAATAAACCTGACAAAAGAAAAAATCTCTTTAAAAGACGGCTACAGAATAGCCGCGTACAGCCTTAACGGCGGCACAAAATGGAAACCGATCACATCGAAACCTTTTAATAATCAAATGTTTGTTAAACTGCTCTCAAAAAATACTACTTTAAGCCTGACTGATAAATATGATAAAGATAAGAAAGGCCCTGCCGAGGACGCTGTAACCGTAAATTTCGCGGAAATAAACAAGCGTCCGAAATTCGGCAAATATATAATAAATTATTTAATCGGCGCAGACCCTACAGGTGAAACGACAGGATCGTGGGTGTTAAGCGTAAAAAACGGCGACGAGGCATTAAAAGACGGTATAGAGATTGCCGCGTCGGTTACATCAAAGAAAAAAGCCCCCGACAGCAGAGGTTACGGGAGATTTTATCCGGGCGATACTAACGGCATAGACATCAAAAAACTGCGCGCCGGAAGCAGTTCGGCAAAGACAACATATTTCGTAAGAACCGGCGCATCTGAAAATGACGACGGAACATATACCCCGGCAAGCAAAGCAAAGAAAGTAGCGGCGGCAAGCGAACAGAAAACGCCGAATTATAAAGCGGACAAAAAGAAAAATATTATTAAGCATAAAGCAAACACAAATATTTTTATGGGCGACATCAACTACGAAGACGCCGAATTTGACGACGTGCGGTTATATACGTCAAAAGGCGAATTAGATATATCCGGTTACTCCGGGGAAATATATTTATGGACTGCGGCGACAATAAAAAAACCCGCGTCGGCAAAACAAAAAATCAGAGTGACCGCGGCGTTATCGTAAATTTAAAATAAAATTTTACTCTAAAGCATCGCTATACAAATATCGGAAATTTCTCTTTTCCGGTAATAATTGTATAGCGGTACTTATTATTTTACCGAGCGTTTTTCGTAATATTATGGCATGCGCGTAAAGCCCGGCTTTTTATATTTATTTTACTGCGGAAATTTTTACATTTATCTGCTTGTATTTTAGTTGTATTTATTGTAACATTGCAATTAATAAATAAAAAACGGAGATTTAAATTATGATAATCGGATACGCGAGGGTTTCAACGCAGGATCAAAGCCTGGACAGGCAGACGGACGCTTTGAAACGGTACGGCGCGGAAAAAATATTTGAAGAAAAGTTTACCGGCACAATAAAAAACCGTCCGGAACTTGATAAAATGAAAGCCATGCTTCGCGAGGGGGATATCGTCGTTATAGAATCTCTTTCAAGATTAGGGCGTTCAAGCAAAGATTTGCTGGCTCTGATAGAAGATTTCAGAGAACGTAAAGTAGCGTTAATAAGCCTGAAAGAAAATATTGATATAAATACGCCCGCAGGACAGCTTATGATTACGGTTCTTGCGGCGTTATGCCAATTTGAGCGCGACTTGACTGTACAGAGGACAAAAGACGGTCTGATGGCGGCGCGGGCAAGGGGACGCAAAGGCGGCCGTCCTCAGACAGATCCGAAGAAAATACAAAAGGCACTGCGGTTATATGAAGCGCAGACGCACAGTATAAGCGAGATTATACGGATCACCGGAGTATCGCAGGGCACGCTCTATAAAGCCATACGCGCCGCAAAAGATAAAATTACGGACGTTTCTAAAAAGTCCTCACCGTGAGGACTTTTAGGACTTTTAAATTTGATAACTATAAAATACCGGAGGGCTTAAAATGGCAAATAAAATAGCTTTTATAAACAGCAAAGGCGGCTGCGGTAAAACAACGTCTATATTTCATGTGTCAGGCGTTTTATCAAAATTAAATAAAAAAGTCCTCGTAATTGACTTAGACAAACAAAAAAATACTACTTCAACAATGATAATGAACTCAGGCGCTAAAGATATTCCCCAAAAGACAGTCTTTGATTTTTTACTGGGCAACGCCCCGGCAGACGAAGCGGCAGGGAAAGCTTTGTTTCGGCGCAGAGGAAACGCAAACCCGAAATATTACGGGGTTGACTGCATGGTTTCCGACGGCAGGCTTGAAAATGAAGCTCTTTTAAAAAAAGTAAATGGTCAGAATATACAGGCTGAACTTGACGAATTTATAAAAAAACAGGGTTACGACTGGGTTTTAGTCGATATGCCGCCGTCTAACGCGACTTTAAATCATATTTGCTTTTCTTACATAGTAAATTTTGTCGTAATTCCGTTTTCTTCGGATATGTTCAGCCTCGACGGTTACGGCAATATTGCAGAAACAATAAAAAACGCGCGCAATAT
>Ga0082212_10006976_pt1 | contig 15052 bp, 16 predicted proteins | sample TergutNt197P3_FD_71548 | JGI IMG/M metagenome (GOLD analysis project Ga0082212, IMG submission 71548) | Neocapritermes taracua P3 segment gut microbial communities from Petit-Saut dam, French Guiana - Nt197 P3 | ecosystem: Host-associated > Arthropoda: Insects > Digestive system > Gut ...
CTGGTCGCCCTCATGGGCGGCACGCGCAGCAGGCTCACCCAGGCCAGCCACGGCCCTACGGTCGTGATGATGTGCGGCCTGCAAGGGTCCGGCAAGACCACCCACAGCGCCAAAATTGCGCTGATGCTCAAGAACCAGGGGCACCGCCCCCTGCTGGCCGCCTGCGATATTTACAGGCCCGCCGCGATTCAGCAGTTGCAGGTGATCGGCGAAAAGGCGGGCGTGCCAGTCTTCGAGATGGGCACTGACACCAGCCCCGTGAAGATCGCGGAGGAGGCCCTCAAGCTCGCCCGGGACCAGGGCTACGATTACGTCTTCTTAGATACCGCCGGGCGGCTTCACATCGACGAGGCCCTCATGCAGGAGCTCAAGGACATCAAGACGGCCGTGCGGCCCCACGAGATATTGCTCGTCGTCGACGCCATGACCGGCCAGGACGCCGTAAACGTCGCCAGTTCCTTCAACGAGGCCCTGGGCATCGACGGCCTGGTGCTCACCAAGACCGACAGCGACACCCGCGGCGGCGCGGCGCTCTCGGCGCGGGCCGTCACCGGCAAGCCCATCAAATTCGTGGGCACGGGCGAAAAGCTCGGCGACCTCGACGCCTTCCACCCCGAGCGTATGGCCCAGCGCATCCTCGGCATGGGCGACGTGCTCTCCCTCATCGAGAAGGCCGAGACCATGATCGACGAGAAGAAGGCCGCTGAGCTGGAAGAAAAAATGCTCAAGAACAAGTTTGACATGAACGACCTGCTCGAGCAATTCAAGCAGCTGCGCAAGATGGGCAGCATGAAGGACATCCTGGGCATGATCCCTGGCATGGGCAAGCAGGTGCGCGACGTGGACATCGACGAGCGCCAGTTCGACAAGGTGCAGGCGCTGATTCTGAGCATGACCCCGCAGGAGCGCCGCCGGCCCGACATCATCAACCCCAGCCGCAAGCGCCGCATCGCCGCCGGGGCCGGGCAGCAGGTGGAGGACGTCAACCGGCTGCTGGCGCAGTTCCGCCAGATGCAGAAGATGATGAAGCAGATGGGCGGCGGGCGGCCCGGCAAGGGCGCGATGCGCGGGATGATGGAGCAGTTCAGGTGAATGGATTCGAGCGGAGGGCAAACCCGTGTTCCGGAGAAAAAACAAGCAGCTTACGATGGAGGAAGAATTCAGGAAACGGCTAAAGGGCGATCTGCGGAAGAACGCGTTTGCTTTCGCGGCACACATGGACCGCACGTCTTCGTGGAAGCATTGTGGCGAAAAGGTGTGCGTTACACACACTGATCCCGGCAATCTGTATATATATTTCGGGGACGACAACGGAACGGCTGTCGTCAGGGCCGATAGAAGCAACGGCGATTCTGAAGCGTATCCGATGGATGAGCACTTAAAAGAATTTGTATGGGCGAACGTAAATCCGTGCCACCATTTCAGAACGGATGGGAAAGATTGCGGGTGTGGGCAGCAGCCGGGGCATAGCTTCACGATTTTAGGCAAAAAATTTGATCATCTCTGTTTTTGCCCAATTTGCTTCGTGAACCCGGACGCCGAGACATTTGAAAGAATCAAAGAGCTGGTGGAGGCGTGGAAACGCTGCATCGAAGACAAGCACGGCAACAAGCACGTAAGCGCAATTGACACTGTGTGAAAGTGCAGTTGATATATTTCTTAAATTTCTGGAGGAAAACAAATGGCAGTCAAGATTCGCCTGCGCCGCATGGGCGCGAAGAAAGCACCCTTCTACCGCATCGTGGTGGCGGATTCCCGCTATCCGCGCGACGGCCGCTTCATCGAGGAGATCGGCACCCTGAACCCCCTGACCAATCCGCCCGAGATCAAGCTGGACGGCGAGAAGGCCCGCCAGTGGATCAAGAACGGCGCGCAGCCCACCGACACCGTGAAGGATATCCTGAGGAAGCAGGGAGTGGTCTGATGAAAGAACTTCTTATCGCATTGGCAAAGGGCCTGGTGGATCACCCCGAGGCCGTGGACGTGACCGTGGACGAGCCGGACGCCGAGGGCATCGTGTTCTACCACCTGCGCGTGTCCCAGGAGGACATGGGCCGCGTCATCGGCAAGCAGGGGCGCATCGCCAAGGCCATCCGCACCATCATGAAGTCCGCCGCCATCCGCGCGGGGGAGAAAATCTCGGTGGAAATCGACGAGTAATGCTCCAAGACTTTCTCGAGATCGGCAAAATCGTTGGCACGCACGGGATTCACGGCGAGCTGCGCGTGAACCCGGCGTGCGATTCCCCGGAATTTTTCACGGGCTTTGATACGCTCTATTTCGACGCGCAGGGGCAGCAGCCCGTGCGTGTCGTGAGCGCGCGTACAAATAAGAACGTTGCCCTCCTGCGTTTGGAGGGCGTGGGTTCTATTGAGGCCGCGCAGGCCCTGAGAGCCAGGACGCTCTTCTTCCGCCGCGCCGACGCCCGGCTGGAGGAGGGGCGCTATTTCATCGCCGAGCTGCTGGGCTGCGAGGTCTTCGACGCAACAGACCCCACTCTGGGCTATGGCGTGATCTGCGATGTCTCGCAGACCGGGGCCAACGACGTGTGGCATGTCAAGACGCCCGGAGGACGCGAGATTTTGATCCCCGTAATTGACGACGTGGTGAAGGCCGTGGATGTCGCCAAGGGGCGGGTGGAGGTTGTGATGCTGGAGGGGCTGCTGGAAGTGCGCAAATAAGTAAATTTATCAAAAAAATCTTGTAACGAATCCTCAGTTTCTCCGTCTAACCGATGGTATTCAAAATAATATCAAAGGAGATCATCATGAAACACGCAAAGAAACTGCTCGCCCTGCTGCTGGCGCTCGTCATTGCCCTTGGCCTGGGGGCCACGGCCATGGCGGAGGAACCTGTGCTTGGAGAAGAATCTGAAGCGCTTATCGCAATTGAAGAACTGCCGGAAAAAGATGAAGCCTTCGGGGTTCAGAGCCTGCCTTTCCCCTTGCGAACTGTTACGCATATCGAAGCGATATGGAATGGGCGGATCCGGTACGATTACCAGTATTTTACGCCGCAGTTTGACTCTTCCAATGTGATTGTTACAATTTATTTCGAGCAGGGCGAGCCCGTCGTCCTTGATCGTTGGTGGCAGGACTGGAACGACTCCGGTACTCAACGGTGGCAAGTGTTCCATAACTACGACAGCGCAGAAGGTATTGTTACAATCTACTACCGCGATTCAAACAACTGGGACGATGCGCTCGAAACGCTGCCGCAATCCACCTTTGCTTACCCTGGGGACAATTCTATCCTGTTTAGATACGAACCCTTTTCGGCGGTTACGCTGAACAAAGCGATGACCGTTGATGGCATCGGCAGGGTTTTTGTGCTTACTCCGGGCAGGGCTGGCCCTTATGTATTCCAGGCCGATAGCCAAACGGCGTATATTTCCCTGTTCGACGCAGACTTTGAGCCGATCGCCATTACCCCCAACAGCAGAATCCGTATCGATCTTGAAGCGGGCAAGCCCTATTATGTGCTCGCGGAGACTTGGAATGATACTTCATGTGCATTCACCGTGAAGTATATTTCGCCGCTGCGCTTATTCGTCGAGCGGATACAGAACTGGATAAGCTCGTTGTTTACGGACTACGTTATCCTTGGGCTCATACTGTTTCCCTACGTCCTGTTTCAGAATTTCCTTTCGATTCTGTTTTTTCCAATCAACTTGCTGATTATATTTTTCCAGAAGCTTTAATTGATAGGAGTGTGCCCCAATGAAACGAAAGAAATTGCTCGCCCTGCTGCTGGCGTTCGTTCTAGCCTTTGGCATTGGCATCCCTGCCATGGCGGAGGAAACTAATGTCCCGTATATCATCACCCCGCCGAAGGACCTCACCATCGGCTATGGCCGCAGTTTCATACTCAGCGTGGAAGTGCATGTCCCCGAAGGCTGGACGGTGGAACCAAGATGGCTAGTCCCTACAGTAATAAAAAAAGAGACAAGTACACTTCTCACCTACGGCCCTTATGAGAATGCCTTCAGAATTGGCGGATCCGATTGGATAACATTCGATTACTATATAGATTGCTACGACAAAGACGGGAACCTTTTCCAGCTCCCGCCGCAAACTGCTCATGTGCACGCGAAAATCATGAGCCGTTGGGCTGAAAACACGCTTGGTCGCAGCAACGGCGCTGGAATTGCCTTTTGGATTCTTATCGTTTTTCCTTTTTCGTTCTTGATCGATACGATATCCGGCTGGATAAATGGCTTGCTGCCGCCCGTCTCCTAGCCGGCGATATTTTCCTGCCTTTTCCATTCATGATTTCTCCTCCCGTGCTCATGCTAATGTCAACGAGTTGACATTTTAAAAACAGCATAGGGGGATTCGCAATGGCCAACCGCAATGAAAATAACCCGTCCCAGGCGTGGGCGGATTTCGCGGCCACGGGCCGGGTGGAGGACTACCTGCGCTACCGGGCGGCGGAAAACCGCGCCGACGCAATCACCGGGGTATCCGGAGGGGGTCTGTCATACGCAAACAGCCGCGTTGGTGCTGCGCGCCGCAGAAATCAAAGAAAACGACCGCCTGATCACGGCGCTTACTGAGGAGCTGGGCGTGGTCCGGGCCTTCGCCAACGGCGCGAAGCGGCCCAAGAGCCCGCTGCACGGCGCGTGCCAGCCCTTCGCCCACGGGGAGCTGGAGCTCACGCGGCGGCGGGATACTTATGTCGTCACGGGCGCGCAGGCCCGGGGGGTGTTCCACGAAGGCCTGGCGGCGGAGCTGTCGCGCCTGGCGCTGGCGGGGTACTTCGGCGCGCTGTGCGCGGAGCTGGCCCCGAAGGAGGAGCCCGCCCCCGAACACCTGCGCCTGGCGATGAACGCCCTGCATTTCCTGAGCGCGGGGCTGCGGCCGCAGTGGCTGCTCAAGGCCGTGGTTGAGATGCGGCTGCTGTGTCTGGCGGGGTATATGCCGGATCTGGATGGGCATGGGCTGTATCTGGACTGTGCGCGGGGCGTGCTGGCGCCGGAGGCAGGTTCTGGCCGCGTGCTGCTGGAGCCCCCGGTGCGGGAGGCCATGCGGTTCATCTGCCAGGCGCCATTGGAGCGGGCGTTCCGGTTCACGCTGCCGGAGGAGGGGCTGCGGGCGCTGTCGTTCGCGTCGCAGATGTATTTGCAGCACCAGACGGGGCGAAGGTTTGAGGAGCTGGGGTATTGGGAAGGGATTTCCGCTTGAAAGGAGAGTTCCCATGGCCACCTGGATCACCCACATGCGCGTGGCGGCGCACTTCATGCGGCTGCACCCTGAGTTGAACAACAGGGAATTCCTCGTGGGGAATGTTGCCCCGGACGGCGGCGTGCCCAATGAGGACGGGATCGGGCTTAGCTTTACACCGGAGAAGGCTGTCACGCATTTTTACGCGCCCGGCACGACGCAGGTTGACGCCCGGCGCTTCGCGGAGGAATATTTGCAAGAACGGGATGAGCGATGGCCGTTCTATGTGGGATATTATTTTCACCTGCTGACGGACGCCGCCTTTTCGCAGTGGTACGGCATGAAAAGACAGGAGCCGCTCTATGCCGAGGGCCTGGCGCGCGACCCGCAGTTTATCTGGGAGATCAAGCGGGACTGGTATGGGCAGGACCGTCTCTACTTGCAGGCCCACCCGGATTTTGTCTTTTACACGATGTTCGCGAAGATCGAGACTTTTCCCAACATATACTTCGATTTTTTTCCGCCGGAGGCATTCACCCGGCACGTGCGGCGCATCACAGAATTCTATCTGGAGGGCGAAGAGGACCCGGCCCGGGCGTTTCCGTTCCTTTCAAAGGAAGAGGCGGATTGGCTGGCGGGGGACGCGATTGAAACCATCGAACAGCACTTGCATACGGAGATGATTCTATGAAAAAGAAATCACTGCTCTGGGTCCTGCCGGCACTGGGCGCTGGGCTGGGCTTTTGCAAGGGGGACTGGGATTTTACGCCCGACCGGTTCACCGAGCAGGACTACAGCCATATTATGGATACAAACATAAGGCGCCGCGGTCGAAACCCGCGGGTGGTGGACATCGCCATGCTGGGGGCGCACGACGCGCTGTCCGACGGCATCGGCGCAAAATCGCCGCCCGACCCCAACAGCCCGGACGTGGCCATACTTAGCAACCCTTTGGCGGCGTTCATTGGCGGGGGGCTGGTTGCGCGCCTGTCGAGGGCGCAGAAGTCACGCGCGTATGACCTCGCCCGGCGGGGCGTGCGCTTCTTCGACGTGCGCTGCACCTATGCCGACGGCCAGTGGCATACCCTCCACGGCCTGCTCTCCCGCCCGCTGGAGGATTGCCTGCGGGAGCTCATCCGGTTCATGGATGAGACGCGGGGCGAGGTGCTGGTGCTCAGCTTCCACCAGGTGTTCGGCGCAAGCGCGGAGGCGCTGCTGGAATGGCTGCCCACGGTGCGGGAGCGGGGGAAATCCCTGTTTGATTTCGTGCGCTATGACGCGGGCGCGATTCCTCTGGGGGAATTGCGTTACAACGATGTTGCGAAAGACGGCTCGGGCGCGGTTCTTCTTCTGGAGCCCGGCGAAAAGTGCTATTCCAAAGAGCAGCTCTATGGGCTGTGGCATGACACAAACGACCCCGATGCCCTTTTGCGGGGCGTGGAGCGGGAGAACGCCATGCTCAAGGAGGAGATGGGCGGGCGGGGCGATTGCTTCCGCTGGAGCCAGTCGCAGCTCACGCCGCAGCTCAGTTGGCCCGCGGTGCTGCGCGCGGCCCCGGACTGGTCCCTGCTGATGATGGCGCACCGGTTCAACCACAGGCTGCTGGAGCGCATGTCGGAGTGGCTGCCGCAGATACCGGTGATCAGCGTGGACTACGCGGACGACATGAACCGGGGGTTCAACGACAGGGCGGTGGAGATCATCAATGGGTATAACAGGGACGGTGCTCCGCACAACCACCCCGGCCTGCGGGCCACCCCTCCACGGAGGGGAATGGGGGATTAGGTGGGGAGCGGCGTATCTTTTTCAACGGAGGGTGAAATGGCTGACCTGAAATTATCCGAAATCATGCAAATGCAGAAGCAGCTGCAAGATAAGCATAAGGGCAAATGGACCCCGCTGACCCCCGATTACGCCGTAGCTGCCTGCTGTGGATGGTCGAGGAGCTGGGCGAGGTTGTTGCCGTGGTCAAAAAGCGCGGCGAGGGGGCCATCATGAACGACCCGGAGACGCGCGCGGCCTTTACGGAGGAATTCGCCGACGTGCTCATGTTCATGAACGACGCCTTGATGTGCTACGGAATCACCGCGGAGGCGCTGTCGGCGGCGTTTTTGAAAAAGCACAAAAAGAACATGGGGCGGGACTGGGAAAAGGAATATTCTGATTTGGAGAGGAACCATGACCAAACACCTGAAGACACTTGAACTGGATAAAATCCTCGCCATGGTGGCTGAAAAGTGCGCCTGCGAGGACGCGCGCGCGCTGGCCCTTGCCATCGAGCCGGAGCCGAATTTGCAGCTGGCTCAGGCGCTGCTCAACCAGACGCGGGACGCCCATATGCTGCTGGCGCGCTTCGGCGGGCCTGCCTTCGGCGGGCTGGCGAACATCAACAACGCGCTGAAACGCGGCCAGGCCGGGGGCATCCTCACCCTGCGGGAATTTTTGCTGATCGCCCAGGTGCTGCGGGTGCTGCGGGGCATCGCGGGCTGGCGGGAGGGGAACTCCGGCGTGGAGTGCTGCCTGGACGCCCTGTTCGGGGGTATCTCCCCGAACAAGTACCTGGAGGAGGCCATCGGCAACGTGGTGCTCTCGGAGGACCGCGTTGCCGACCACGCGTCGCCCGCGCTGGCGGACATCCGCCGGAAAATTCGCGTGCAGGAGAGCAACGTAAGGGCACGGCTGGAGAGCATGACGCGCTCGACGGCATACTCAAAATTTTTGCAGGAGAGCCTTGTCACCATGCGGGGCGGGCGCTTCGTGGTGCCTGTCAAAGCTGAATATCGAGGTGAAATCCCCGGGCTGGTGCACGACGCCTCGGCCAGCGGGGCCACGGTGTTCGTGGAGCCCATGGCCGTGGTGGAGGCCAACAACGAGATCAAAGTCCTGCAGGGCAAGGAGCGGGAGGAGATCGAGCGCATCCTCGCCGAGCTTTCGCTGCTGGCAGGGAGCTTCTACGAGCCCATCGCCGCGGGCTTCGAATGCGCGGTGGAGCTCAACGTGATCTTCGCCAAGGCCAACCTGGCCTATGACATGAAGGCCGGCGTGCCGGAGCTGAACAATCGGGGCGAAATTCAATTGCGCAAGGCAAGGCATCCACTGATCTCGAAGGACAAGATTGTGCCGATCGACATCTCGCTGGGGGTGGACTTCGACGCGCTGATCGTCACCGGGCCCAACACCGGCGGCAAGACCGTGAGCCTCAAGACCACGGGCCTGCTGTGCCTGATGGCCATGTGCGGGCTGATGCTCCCCGCCGCGGAGAGGAGCCGGGTTTCGGTGTTCAACCAGGTGCTGGCGGATATCGGCGACGAGCAGAGCATCGAGCAGAGCCTTTCGACCTTCAGCAGCCACATGACGAATATTATCTCTATCCTGGAAAACGCGAACAATCACAGTTTGGCGCTGATCGACGAGCTGGGCGCGGGCACCGACCCCGTGGAGGGCGCGGCCCTGGCGATGGCGATCATCGAGGCGCTGCGCAGGCGGGGCGTCAAGCTGGCCGCGACGACACACTATGCGGAGCTGAAGGCCTACGCGCTGCAAACGCCGGGGGTGGAGAACGCCTCCTGCGAGTTTGACGTGCAGACGCTGCGGCCGACGTATAAGCTGCTGATCGGCGTGCCGGGGCGGTCGAACGCGTTCGCGATTTCGGAGAGATTGGGGATGCCGGAGGATGTCGTAGACCGTGCGCGGGATTTGGTGAGCACGGAGGGCACGCGCTTTGAGGACGTCATCGGCCAGCTGGAAAGAAAACAAAACTTGGCCGATCAGGCAAAGGAAGAGACGGAGCAGCTGAAATTGCAGGCGCAAAGAGCTCTGGAAGAGGCAGAGAAAATTAAAGTGGAGAGCATCAAAAAACAGGAGAAGGCCCTGGAGGATGCGCGGGCCATGGGGCGGCAGATCAGCGAGAGGACGCGCCGGGAGGCTTATGCCCTGCTGGGCGAGCTGGAGCGCCTCAAAAAAGAGAAGGACAGCGAGAGCGACGTACAGGCCCTGGCCCGGCGGGCACGCGCGGCGATGAAGAAGGGCCTGGACGCCCTGGACGACGTCTCCCGCGGGGAAATCGAAATCGAAGATGACGACGAGGAGTATGTTCTGCCCCGTGATTTGATTGTCGGCGACACGGTGCGGCTGGCGAACATGAAAATCCAGGCCACGATGACGGAATTGCCGGACAATAAGGGTCAGGTGAAGGTGCAGGCGGGGGCCGTCGCCATGCGGGTGGCGCTGGAAAACATACGCTTGATAAGCGGCCAGGCGCAGGAGCAGGATCGCACGGGCCTGCGCAGAAAACAGCGAAGCGATGCTGACCCGGTGCAGCCCAACACCGCTGCCGAAACCCGGCTTGATCTGCGCGGACAAACCGTGGAGGACTGCCTGACGGAGCTGGACCGCTTCGTGGACCAGGCGCTGCGCACCGGGATTCACGAGTTCACCATTGTGCACGGCAAGGGCACCGGGGCTTTACGCACGGCAGTACAAAAATACCTGAGGGCTTCGCCCTTCGTGAAGACGCACCGGCTGGGGGTGTATGGTGAGGGGGAGACGGGGGTAACGATTGTCGAACTCAAATAAAAAAGAGGCCCAAGGGCCTCTTTTTTATTTGAGCGGCCACAAAGGCCATAGGAGCCGCCTTACCAGTCCCACGGGAAGCCTGGGAACCCGCCGAAGCCCTGCTCGTCGTCCTCGTACCAGGGGCGGGTCTCCTCCTGCACGGGGGCGGTGGGACCCTTGTCCTCCACAAGCTTCACCTTGACGTCGAAGCTCTCCACGCTGTAGTCGGCGGCGTTGACGCGGGCGATGGTCAGCGTGAGCTCGTCGCCCACCTTGCTTTTTTCTATGATGGAGGGCAGCAGGCTGGCCTTGTTGAGCGGCTCGCCGTTGACGTGGGTGATGATGTCGAAGGGGCGCACGTCCGTGTTGACCATGTCGCTGTCCGCGTTGATCGTGGCGATGATCAGCGAGCCGGAGGGCAGGTCGTTGATCCGCATCACGAGCATCCCCTTCTGGCTGCGGCTGGCGGCTTGGTACTCGATGCCCAGTTTCGGGCGGTCGGGCACGTAGCCCTTGGAGATGAGGTTGTTGACGACGCTCTGCACCACCTTGGAGGGGATGGCGAAGCCCATGCCTTCGTATTCCATATCCTTGATTTTCGCGGAGTTCACGCCCACCACCTGGCCCCAGGCGTTCACCAGCGCGCCGCCGGAGTTCCCCGGATTGATGGGCGCGGTGTGCTGGATGGTCTGCATCTTGTAGCTGCCCTGGAGTGGGCGGTCGATGGCGGACACCATGCCGCCCGTGAACGAGCCCTTGAACTCCACGCCGCCGGGGTTGCCGATTGCGTACACCGCCTCGCCCACCTGCAGCTGGTCGGAATCCCCGAACTCGGCGCCGTGCAGGCCCGTGACCTTGATGCGCAGCAGGCCCACGTCTGTGCGCTTGTCGGAGCCCACGAGGGTGGCGTCGTAGGAGGTGCCGTCGGCCAGCTCCACGCTGATGCGCTCGTTGCCTTCAAGCACGTGGGCGCAGGTGAGCACGTAGGTGTAGGCGCCCGTGCTGTCCTCGTGCAGGAGGATGCCGCTGCCCTCGCTGACCACCCTGTCGCCGCCGCGCCCGCTGTAGAGCTGCACGGCCACGTTGGAGTCCCGCAGCTTGTCGTGGATCTGCACGGGGGTCAATTCGCCGCCCGGGGCCGCGATCTGGGAGGCCGTAGGGGTCGCGGCGAACTGCAGGCTGGTGTCGTCATTCACGGGGCCGGAACGCATGAAGCGCCAGGCGACGATCCCCACGAAGACGCCCACCACCACCGCCAGCACCGCGAATACGGAGAACACCACCAGGCCGCCGCGCCGCTTTTTCGGCTGGGGGGCGGGCTGGTAGAACTGCGGCTGCGGGGGCGGGGGATAGTAGGGCTGCGGCTGATAAGTTGGAGGGGGCGGGAAGCCCTGCGTGTCGTACGCAAAGGGCTGCGGCTCGGGCGCGGGAGGGGGCTCGGGCGCGGTCTCCGGCGCGGATTCATACCCGTAAGGGAAATTGTTGTTGTCGTCCATAGGGAACCATCCTTCCTGGTTGTGGGGTTATGTAGATAGTATACCACGCGTTTATGAAGTGTGCATGAACAGCGAATGAAAAATTGGGAAGAATTGCGCCCACGGCACTGTCCTGGCAAAAAATAATTATGCTATTTGTTGGAAATGGGGTTGATTTTTATCCGCGCAAGTGCTATAATCAACTTGTCCAAGTGTTTCTATTAATTTGAAGAGGAGGAATTTTGCATGAGGACAAAGAAAATACTGAGCATATTGCTGGTCATGCTCATGACCATGGGCGTGTTCGGCGTCATGGGCGCGTCCGCGGTCGTACTGGTAGGGGAGGTCGGCGAGGAGGTGGCCGTGCAGGCGGACAAGGGCTGGGACGCCGTGCCGAACCCGTTCCCCATCTACGACGAGTCCCTGCTGAAGGCGAAAAAGATGGAAGACGCGGTCGTGACGTGGGTCCCCTTTGCCAACGAGGACGGCAACGCGACGGCAGCCGGCAGCTTCTACAAGCTATACACTACCCACATAGCCGGAAGCCCGACCAACCAGGCCGTCGTCGAGTGGAAGGCTTATAAGGTGAACACCGACGAGCTGAACACCGACGAGGTGGAAGAACCGAACCCGTGGGCGAGCAACAGGCCCTACGACGTGCGCACGAACAACTCCTACGGCACCGGCGCGTATTTCAACGTGTCCGCCAGTGAGGTCACGCTCTACCTGTACCAGGGCGATGTGAAGTATTACGGATGGGTGCGTGTGGAACTGTCCGTGAAGGTGGACACCAACGAGGACGGCGTCGTGGACAGCGAAAAGGTTGCAACGCCGATCTGGGTGCACCTGGCCGACCCGACGAACCTGGCGAAAAAGATCAACGAAGCCAAGGAACAGGCCGCCAAGACCGACCGCTACACCAAGGTGTACCTGGACAACCTCAACCTGCGTATCAAGAACGCTAGCGAGTTGCTCACCCAGAAGGCCAGCGCGGAACTGGTTGCTTATCACATGGACCTGCTGGACAAGGCCATCAAGGGCATCAAGCCGGACGGCACCTCCGTGGGCAACATCTGGAGGCTCACCAGCGACAACGGCGACAACTGGATAGACGGCTTTTTGAAACAGAAGTTCATCGCGTTCTGGTGGCAGATGAGCGACGTCTTCGCTGTGATCAAGAAGGTGGCCGACCCCCTGTTCGGCTTCTTGGGGCAGATCGGCAACTTCTTCGGCAACCTCATGCCGATCTTCGGCCTGTTCACCGGGCTGCTGGGACTGTAGGCAATCCTGAATGCATAATGCTGAATTAAATCGGCAACAACCCCCTGCTGTTGTCTTAGCAGGGGGTTGTGTTTTCTTCAATTCAGCATTGATCAAGCCCAGCCCCGCAGCCGCACCGCCTCGGCCACGCGGTTGATGGCGATCATGTACGCCGCATCGCGCAGGGAGACGCCCTTGTCCTTCGCCAGGGCGTACGCCGCCGCGAAGGCCCTGCCCATCGCCAGGCGCAGCTTGTCGAGGATCTCCTCGCGGGACCAGAAGTAGTTCATGTTGCACTGCACCTGCTCGAAGTAGCTGCAGGTCACGCCGCCCGCGTTGCACAGGAAGTCCGGGATGAGCTGTATGCCGGCCGCATTGATCAGCGGGTCGCAGTCCGGGGTCACCGGGCCGTTGGCGCCCTCGCAGATGAAGCGCACGCGCCCCGAGATATCTCCGAAGTTCTCCGGGGTAATCTGGTTCTCCAGGGCGGCGGGGATGAGGATGTCCACGTCCTCGGAGAGCCAGGCATCGCCCGGGAGGATTTCGCAGCCCAAAGCCGCGGCCTTCGCCTTGTCGATGCTGCCGAAGCTGTCCTTGATCGCCACGAGCGCGTCGATGCCGAGGCCGTCTTTTTTTCTGAAGGTGTAGGCGGTCTTGTCGGCGTTGTCCCAGCTGGAGATGCATACCACCTTGCCGCCGAGCTGGGTGTAGAGCTTTGCGGCGTACTCGGCCACGTTGCCGAAGCCCTGCACGCTGGCGCTGGTCGCTGTGATGTCCACGCCCTCGGCCTCCAGCAAATCTTGCAGGGTGTAGACCACGCCGTAGCCCGTGGCCTCGGTGCGGCCCAGGGAGCCGCCCATGCCCACCGGCTTGCCGGTGATCACGCCGGGGTAGCGCCCGCCCATGAGGGCCTCGTATTCGTCCATCATCCACAGCATGTGCTGGCCGTTGGTCATCACGTCGGGGGCGGGCACGTCGACGTTCGGGCCCAGCTGGGAATACAGCTGCCGGATATAGCCGCGGCACAGGCGCTCCTGTTCGCCCTGGGACATCTCACGCGGGTCGCAGATCACGCCGCCCTTGCCGCCGCCGAGGGGGATGTCCACCACGGCGGTCTTCCACGTCATCCACATGGCGAGCGCGCGCACGGTATCCACGGTCTCGTGCGGGTGGAAGCGGATGCCGCCCTTGGAGGGGCCCCGGGCGTCGCTGTGCTTGATGCGGAAGGCCTGGAACACCTTCACGCTGCCGTCGTCCATCTTCACCGGGATGGTGAAGTGGAACTCCTTCATGGGCGCCTTGAGCAGGTCGCGCACGCCGCCCTCCAGGCCGAGCATATCGGCCACCTTGACGAACTGCGACTGCGCGTTCTCGAACGGGTTGTACGCCATTGTACATACCGCCTTTTCTATATAGAATGAAAATACAAAAAATATTTTAACACAGTATATGGGGTAATGCAAGAGCCGGAACGAAAAAATTCATAATTTCCTCAAATTTCACAGAAACAGGGGAGAAGTGTGGGAAAAATGCAGCGAGGTGCATGGAGGGAAATCATTCTTCGCGTATCCGAAAAAAATTTTCAAAAACTTGCAAAAATCCCTTGCAATTCCATTTCAGCTGTGTTATAATACTCCTCGCGTGCGTTTGAGCCTACGCTTGTCCGTACGCGTGCGTCGATGCGGGAGGTGGCCAGGCAGAGCGACCTGGGGAATTTCCGCGGAGCATGTCCGATTCATAAACCGGGCGAGATGATTTTTTTCCGGGACGCTGTAGAAACACCCGGAGCCGTTGATGGAAAATCACAGGCCCGCCATCACAAGCGAGCAATGTCCGCATTGCGAACAGGTTCGCAAACAATGAAAGGCGTGAGAGAAAACATGGCAAAAGGCAACATCCGCATCCGTCTGAAGGGCTACGACCACTCGTTGGTGGACAAGGCCGCCGAGCGCATCGTGGAGACCGCGAAGGCCTCCGGCGCGCAGGTGTCCGGCCCCGTGCCGCTGCCCACCGAGAAGGAGATCATCACCGTCCTGCGCGCGGTGCACAAGTACAAGGACGCCCGCGAGCAGTTCGAGCAGCGCACACACAAGCGCCTGATCGACATCCTGCGCCCCACCAGCAAGACCGTGGAGGCCCTGTCCGGGCTGGAGCTGCCGGCGGGCGTGGAAATCGAGATTAAGCTGTAGGGGACGGCCTCCGGACGTCCCAAGTAACAAAGGAGGATTCACATGGAAAAGGCTCTCATCGGCAAAAAGCTTGGCATGACCCAGGTTTTTGATGAGAAGGGGAATGTCGTTCCAGTGACGGTTGTCGAAGCTGGCCCCTGCCCTGTCGTCTTTTTGAAGACGCAGGAGAACGACGGCTACGAGGCGGTGCAGCTGGGCTTCGGCGATATCCGCGTGAAGAAGGTCAATAAGCCCATGGCCGGGCACTTCAAGAGGCAGGGCGTGGCCCCGCGCAAAACCCTGCGCGAGTTCAAGCTTGAAAAGGACGTGAAGGTCGGCGACGTGCTGAAGGCCGACCTGTTCGAGACCGGCGAGAAGGTGGACGTGGTGGGCACTAGCACGGGCAAGGGCACCGCGGGCGTCATCAAGCGCT
>Ga0082212_10006977_pt1 | contig 15051 bp, 12 predicted proteins | sample TergutNt197P3_FD_71548 | JGI IMG/M metagenome (GOLD analysis project Ga0082212, IMG submission 71548) | Neocapritermes taracua P3 segment gut microbial communities from Petit-Saut dam, French Guiana - Nt197 P3 | ecosystem: Host-associated > Arthropoda: Insects > Digestive system > Gut ...
AGCTCTATTGGAAAAATGCCGCAGTTTGAAGGTATATGACGCTATGTTAAGAATGCGCGCAGGAAGCGAAATAACATCAAACGCTGTGTGATAAGCGGAAAAGGCCATTTTCGGCCGTTGTTGCTTGATAATGCGTGTCGCGCCTTCGAGAGCGATATGCCCGGCACCCTCAACATCCATTTTAATAAAATCGACATTTGGCAGATTGCGTGTACGGCAAAACCCGTCAAGAGTAACCGCCGGAACTTCTTCCCCATTTTCGGCTATGCTAGCGCCCGCGCCGTCGCCTGAAAACCGCAGGGTCCCTGTTGTATTGCCGACAGCCGCATGGACGGGCGTTACATTTTCCAGACCACTCATATTTCGCCTGTATTTATCGAACGTTGAACCGGCAGCCTCGAATTCGTAGACATGTCCCGAAGCGCCCAAAAGTAGAGACAAGGCACGCCTTGTCTCTATAGCGCGTCTTTTTATTAATTATACGCCGGCGAGGACGCCCGCGCTCCCATGTCTTGAACTTTTATGGCGCGCACCCTTTTGTCATTGTCGTATAAATAAAAATATATTATAATGCTTTTGTCATGAAATTTCAAACAAAAACATACGAATGGGTGAATCATACAAATGATATGGATATAATTACAATCCGATCACTGAAAGTATGGCAATAATAGATTAATATTTAAGAAAGGGATATGCCCGGTTTAATAGCTGGAATATAAAATGAATAAAGAAGGACTTAATATTAACAACATTAAACCGGACGTTTCGGTTATAATCCCAATTTATAATGTTGAGAGATATTTACGTCAGTGTTTAGACAGCGTAATAACCCAAACACTGAAAAACATCGAAATTATATGTATAAATGACGGCTCGCCTGATAACTCTCAGGGAATCATAATTGAATATAAGCAAAAAGACTCCAGAATTATCGTAATATCAAGAGAAAATCGCGGTGTTGCCGTTTCCAGAAATGAAGGGATAAATATTGCTTCCGGTGAATTTGTAATATTTATGGATCCGGACGATTATTATCCATCTGAAAAAAGTCTAAAGGATTTATACATACGAGCCAGAGAAAACAATGCGTTGATCTGCGGAGGTTCTTTAGCGGTATTAAATGGAGATGGAACAATAACATTTCCCGACGGAAAAAGAAAATTTACCGAAGAAGGTTTTATTGATTACGGAAATTATCAATATTCTTTCTTTTATCAAAGATTCATATTTAACCGTGAAATGCTCATAAAAAATAATATATATTTCCCGAAATATATTCGTTATCAAGACCCTGTATTTATGATAAAAGCCATGATCGAGGCAGGTAAGTTTTATGCAATTAAATCATATACATATTGTTATAGAATAGATTTTAAAACTAATGCAGATAAAAACAGCGGCGACGCTTTTAAAGCTATAAAAGATTGCCTCGTCTTATCAAAAGAAAATAATCTGGCTGAGTTGCATACATTTACCGCAACAACGATAATCAATGAACAATACCTGTTTTCAAATAATCTGGAATTGTATGAATTGCTGTTCGAAGTTTTATTAACAATAGATTATAATTTATTAGAACAGGAAATGAAGAAAAGTTTTATAAGATACACATTAAATTTCTTTGGACAAAATGATGCGGAATACTCGAAGCATATAGATAACATCGACAACCTGCCTTCCGTGTTGAGGGCGTTTAAGAAAAGCTTGTCATCTTATGGATTATATCCTCAGCTAAAAGATATTTTTAACGCTCTCGCTTCAAAGGCATATGGTAATGTATTAACCCGAATGTAGGGGCGCGATTTATCGCGCTCCGTATTATTTATTATAAGCCGGCGAGGACGCCCGCGCTCCCAGGTCAAGGTTTTTCAATAAACTCCTTAAGACGCGTATTTTCCTCCATAATTTGCTTAATGGTCTGAGTCGCAGTTTGGAGAGTTTTTTGCGTATCCTGCATTTGTGCATTGTGAGAGAGCAAAATTCTACGAATCAGCGGCAGAATCTGGAAAAGCAGTTCCTTGTATTGACTGGATTCAATCGACGATTCCGGCATGTGCGGCGATACGGCTGTTTCCGCATTGTTGGGAATGCAATAAAGGACGGTTTCCCACTCTCTATTGGAAAAATGACGCAGTTTGAAGGTATACGGCGCTATGGAAAGAATACGCGCCGGCAGTGAAATAATATCAAACGCTCTGTGGTAGGCGGAAATAGCCATTTTAGGCCGGTGTTGCCTGATAATACTTGCAGCTCCTTCGAGCGCTATATGCTCGGCGCCCTCAACATCCATTTTAATAAAGTCGACTTTGTTCAGATTGCGTGAACGATAAAACTCGTCAAGAGTAATCGCCGGGACTTCTTCTCCATTTTCCCCATTCTCTGCAATGTACGCGCCCGCGTCGTCGCCGAAAAAGCGCAGCGTTCCTGTTGTATTGCCGACAGCCGCGTGTATTGGCGTTACATTTTCCAAACCGCGCATATTGCGCCCGTATTTACCGAATGTTGACCTTGCGGCCTCGAATCCGTAAACATGTCCGGAAGCGCCGACTTTTTGCGAAAAATACAGGCTTGTATTGCCGGTATACGCGCCGCAATCAAGCACGATATCACCCTGCAATGCCTCGCATTCGCCTTTCAGCGAGTATGCTTCGAGAATCCAGACATCGATGCGGTCAAGCGGATAATCATCCATAATATAGGGAGTCATTGCGGCCGCCTGTTGTTCCAGCTGCGCCCATTCGTCATTACTGAAAGGCGGATTTTCCAGGCAAAGCGGAATGGGGCTGCCATGAAAGCTCATGATAGCCCGGTATTGTTGCAGCCAGTCAAAGACCAGCCGCGACTGTTCATCCGTATAATAGTTCGCGCGCGCGAAACCCAGGTATGCCAGATTGTCAATCTGTTTGAAAAACACATCTCCGTCGGAACATAGAGGCGTTTCAATCTTTGAAATCGCCCGCGTGGCCGCCAGCAGATTGTTCAGGCATTGCGATGTGTGATTGAAATTGGATTGATGATCTGAACTCATACCATTGATTCCTTTAAATAAATACTGCAGCGCGTCCCCGGGAGTGCGGGCGTCCCCGCCGGCGTATAATTAATAAAAACACGCGCTGTAGACAAGGCATGCCTTGTCTCTAAATTTGGGCGGTTCGCGAACCGCCCCTACATTCGGAACGCGCACCCCTGTTAAGCACAAGGATTGATTCTACTGCGGAATTTCGTAAAAATATAATCTTTTGAGATGTGAGAATAATCATTACGAACGCCTGGCAGCGCGCGCTGGGACTTACAATGGAAGCGTAATATGACATTGATTTCATTGGCGATGATAGTAAAGGACGAGGCGGCCACTCTGGCACACAGCCTTGAATCGGTTAAATCCCTGGTCGATGAAATGGTTATCGTTGATACTGGATCCACGGATAATACCGTTGATATCGCCAGGAGTTTCGGCGCGCGGATATACCATTATGAATGGCGCGACGATTTTGCCGCAGCGCGGAACGAGAGCCTGAAGCGCTGCAAAGGCGACTGGGCGCTCATACTGGATGCGGACGAAGCCATAGATCAGCTGGATCATGAAAAAATAAAAAACGCGTGCATTCAACCTTTTGCGGACGCCTATGAACTGACCAATCGCAACTACATGTACACGTCCACAGTGCGATCTCATGATATCGGAACGGTTCCGAACAATCCGGATGAATTGAATAATCACGATAAACCGGCTTACAGCGAAGGCCAAAACCTGCCTTTTTACGCCGACCTCGCCGGCAGTATACGACTGGCAAGGATGTTTGAAGGTTTGGCTTTTTCCGAAAGGATTCATGAAACGCTTGGCAAGTCATTGGCGTCATACGGAAAATCCATTAAACCGCTTGACGCGGTGATACACCACTATGGAACACTGCTCAAGGAAAGGTTTGAGCATAAGGCACAATATTACCTTATGCTTGCCCAGCGCGAGGTTGATGAAAACCCGACGGATGTCATGGTGCAATTTAACCTGCTGCAGCAGGCGCTGGTCGCAAAGCGATGGGATGTGGCGCTGGAAACGGCCATAGTAAGCCTGAAATTGAGTTCTGCCGTGCACCCGCTTGTATACTATGGGGCGGGTGTTGCCCTTCAGCAGATGAACAGACATGAGGAAGCGATTGGTTATTTTGACATTCTGCTTGAAAAAGCCCCTGCGCACATCCTGGCCATGCTTGGCAAAGGAATTTCAAAAGGCGCGCTTGGGGATGTCGATACGGAGCGCGAACTAATTATGAAGGTGATGGAAATACAACCGGATTATATACCTGCGCGCGCCAGCTTTGCGGAGTTGGAACTTCGTTTGAAAAACTTTGACGCGGCCCGCAAAATAACGCTTAACGCGATAGACATATCACCAAGCGAGCCGGCCGCATACAACCTTTTAGTGAAAATTGAACTGGCAAGGAACAACCACAGGCAGGCCGCCGAGGATGCGTTGTTTGGCCTGCGGAAATGCCCGAACGGCGGCGAAGGCTTGTGGCACCGAATCGTTGCGGTTTATTTTGCCCAGACCGGCGAGCGCGATAAAGCCAGGGATATGCTGGAATCGGGACTCACAGCTTTTCCCGGCGATCCGAATTTAACGCGGTTGAAAGGGATGATTTAATCATATTACCTTTCCCAGCAATTCCGCCATTGGATAACATTTCCTGAATTGCTCATAATTCAATTCCGCGAGTTTTTGCGAATTTTCCCAATCGTCCAGGCGCTTAACGCATTCGTCAACCAGTTGTTCGCAAGATACGCTGACCAGGTCGACTTTTGGATAAGGATTGTCTGCGGACTGTTCCGTGATGACGAAAACTTTGTTGTTAAGAAGGTAGTGAATTCGCGCGGATTCAAAAATCGCCATATCGAAATAGTGGATATTGAGGACAATTTTAGCGCGGGCGATATACTGGTCACGTTCCCGGCCATATGTATCGGATAATAATTTTACATTCAAACCACGCGCTTGCAGTTCATGCAGGATTTGCTGCCGTCGTTCATTTATTACGCCGTAAAACAAAACGTCAATATCTTTTTCCGTATTTACTATATTTTCCAGATTTTTGTCGTATCCGAGGGGCAGAAATTTTGCATGTATGTTTCCGGCTTTAAGGAATTCGATATTTTTAGCCGAATAATCCCAGATTTCAGAAGCGTTTTGAATAATATTTCTGAACGATGAAAATTTACCGTACCAGCCCTCCGTATCGCTTAACTGTTCGAATTGATACGGGATATATTTGATTCCGGCTAAAAGTTCCGGAAGATTTGAATTTGTTACTATATTGCCGATGAGTATATTAGTTTTTTCTTTTTCCAACTGATTGACTTTAAATGTACAGGATTTGCCCAGCGCGGCGAATGAATGAAATAATAAAGTAATTATCTCCCAGAATATCAATGGATATTTCGGATTATTGTCCGCCGGCGAGCATGTCAGGCAAATATGATAATCGTTGTACGACGTGGGTTGGCGATTGTTTTTGGCCGCTTTACTCATGCCGTAATGTACTTGTTCAGCGTATGGCATGTCAACTTACTATTGCGGTATGGGGTATAATGCTTCTGTGGCAACGGTATCAAAAGGCGGAGTAGCGCCTGGATTTGGGTTTGGCAGCAGTAGCCGCCTCACGGCGGCTTGCCGTGAACCATCGTTGATGTAACTTGAATATGAAGCGGGTATTTTTGATGGAAGCAGGCTTTGCCCGCATCGTTAATTGTACGCCGGCGGGGACGCCCGCGCTCCCAGGTCTGCCCACTTCATATTCAAGTTACAGGTAAGAGTGTTAATGGAGTAATTACGGTATGAGTAATACTTTTACAGGAAAGTACGCGTATCTCCCCAAAAATCAATGAGGCTGCGTTTGTACGATTATCTGGTAGTTGGTTCAGGGCTTTTTGGAGCAGTATTTACCAATGAGGCCGCAAAGAGAGGTAAAAAATGTCTTGTTATAGAAAAGCGCGGACATATAGGCGGCAATGTGTTCACCGAACCGATTGAAGGTATCAATGTGCATCGTTACGGAGCGCATATTTTTCATACGGACAACCTTGCGATCTGGAATTACATAAACCGGTTTGCCACGTTTAATCATTATATAAATTATCCTTTAGCCAGCTATAATGGCGACATATATAACCTTCCCTTTAACATGAATACTTTCTATAAGTTATGGGGAACAGTCACGCCTTCGGACGCAGTGGCGGCAATCGAAAAGCAGCGATTGAACATCGAAGATCCGCAAAACCTTGAGGAACAGGCGCTTAAACTTGTAGGCAGGGATATTTACGAGAAATTAATTAGGGGCTATACGGAAAAGCATTGGGGGCGTGATTGCAAAGATCTTCCCCCGTTCATTATCAAGAGGCTTCCCGTACGTTTTACTTATAATAACAATTATTTCAGCGACCGTTATCAAGGCATACCAATTGGCGGATATACCGCGATAATAAAAAAAATGCTTGAGGGCTCCGATGTACAACTGGAAACAGACTACTTTAAACGGAATTGGGATGGAATTGCGAAAAAAACTGTATTCACGGGAATGATAGACGAGTATTTCGGCTACAGGTATGGTCGCCTTGAATACCGAACGCTAAGATTTGAAACGGAAATTCTTGACATGCCGAACTTTCAGGGCAACGCTGTGGTTAATTACACATCCCGCGATGTGCCGTGGACAAGAATTATTGAGCATAAGCATTTTGAGTTTGGGGAACAGCCTAATACTGTTATTTCAAAAGAATATCCAGGGGAGTTTGGGACAAATGAAGAACCGGCAGAGCCTTGCTACCCTATAAACGATGAAAAGAATGGCAAAATCGCCCAAAAATATTTAGATTTGGCCGGACAGGAGCCAAATGTTATTTTTGGCGGGCGGCTGGGAGAATTTAAGTATTACGATATGTGGCAGATAATACGAAATGCGCTGGATGCCGCAAAGATGGAGTTTTAACGATTCTGTGAACATACCCATAAAAGCTGTGCGTGGTTTAAAAATACGCTCCGATAACGGTCTGCAGGAGTACGGATTTCCTGATGCGATGAGCGCTCCGTTTTTTTTATGTGCCGAACCGGGCGACAGGCTTACGCTTATTAATAAAAACTATACGTTCGATATTGCCAAATATAATCCGGAGGTTGAGGGAAAATGGATTTATACTTACGATTACTCCCCGAATCAGGCCTGGGTTGTTTTTAATAATTATTTAAGAGGCGGCGATTATCGCAATGATGAATATATTTTTACTGAAAAAACGTATTTTCGGGTTTGCCTCAGGCGTGTGGACGGCGCGGATTTTTCTGATGAAGACATTAATAATATCCTGATTTTTGAAAAGCGTGATGTTTTACGGTTTGCCCTGCTTTCCGACTCGCATTATGTCGTCAACGGAACATGGGATGCGACTATCGCGGGGATCTGGGCTGCCAATCGGCGTATGAAGCTCGATGGGATTATTCATCTTGGCGATTTGACCGATGGGATGCTTGGCAAGGATGTCTGCCGTGATTATGTGAATCTGGTTCTTGGCGATTTGCGTGATATAGGCGTTCCGGTATGGGTTTCTTTGGGTAATCACGACTATAATTATTTCAGTAACAATCCGCACAAGTTTACGGAAAGTGAATTGCGTGAATTGTACTTTGACGGTGACGCCCCGCGTTATTTGGTTAATTTTAGCGCCCATAAGCTTTGTTTTATGATTCTTGATTCGTATGACCCGGACAGGGAGCTAAGGTACGGTTATTCGGAGGAATGCGTGAAATGGGCGGATGAAACGCTTTGCACGTTTCCTGATGACTGGAATGTAATTATTTTTTCGCATTTAACGCCGCTTTCAAAGCTGCAGGTATGGACGGAACAAATTTATGGCGAAGCGATGCTTATGAATGTGTTAACCGCTCATAGCAATAAAATTCTCGCTTTCATCAACGGACATCAGCATACAGACCATCTATTTAATGACGCGGCTTTCCCGATTATATCCATCGGATGCGCGAAATGTGAATATTTCCTTAATTATAAGCCGGCGGGCGCGGTGACTCCGGAAAGAACGCTGGGAGGGAAAACGCAGGAATTATGGGACATACTTGTTGTTGACACTGCGGCAAAAGTATTGAGGCTCGAGCGCCAGGGCAGCGGCAAAGACCGAATCGTAAGGAATGGAAACGCGGAATGGGTGGGATGATGGAGATTTGGGGGCATCGTGGCGCCGGCGCCTACGCGCCGGAAAATACCGTGGCGGCTTTTAAAATGGCTGTTGACATGGGCGCGGACGGAGTGGAACTGGATATTCAACTGACAAAGTACAATGAAGTCGTTGTTATCCACGACGAAACACTTGAACGTATCTGCGGCAGAAAAGGCAATGTGAGCGATTATTCCTTCGCGGAACTTAAAGAATTTATGGATATTCCCACACTTACTGAGGTGTTCGAGCTTATCAGCCATACCCGGCTTAAAATTAACGTTGAGCTTAAAACGGGGAATGTATGGTATGAAGGCATAGAAAATAAGGCCGTAAATCTGGCACAGCGATTTAATATGATGGACAGGGTAATATGGTCGTCATTCAATCATTATTCCGTCCAAAATATAAAAATAATCGACCCTTCGGCCAAAACCGCGCTTCTTTGCGGCGGCGGCATCCTTATAACAGCCGGGCAATGTAAATTGTTTGGCGCGGACGCTATGCATTGCGATGTGCGTCAGATGCGTCATCCCGGCATTATTCAGGATTGCCATAATCATGGCATTGATATCCGCGCATGGACTGTTGATAGTTACGATGATTTTAAATTTGCATATGAATCCGGCGTTGATGCCGTTATTACAAATGTCATAGATAAAGCAAAAGATGCCATGCAAAGTGTGAGGGTAGTATGAAAAAAGTCATAACATACGGCACATTTGATTTGTTTCATGAAGGTCACTTAAATCTTATTAAACGGGCCAGGGCGCTTGGCGATTATCTTATCGTTGGCGTGACTACCGAGCAGTACGATATCCAGCGCGGCAAAATGAATGTTTACGACTCTTTAATGAGGCGCATTGATAATGTGAGGAATTGCGGGTATGCCGATGAGGTTATTGTCGAGGAGCATGAGGGGCAGAAGATTGAAGACATTCAAAAATACGGCGCCGGCATATTTGCAGTCGGCTCGGATTGGCGCGGAAAATTTGATTATTTAAAAGAATATTGCGAGGTTGTATACCTTGACAGAACGCAGAATGTTTCAAGCTCGGTATTGCGCGAAGAACGCCATGGAATTATTAAGCTTGGGATTGTAGGCGCCGGACGCATCGCGGGACGCACAATGGAAGAACTTCATTTTGTAAGCGGCGTTCAGGCAATGGCTGTTTATAACTACCGAATTGAAAGCGCCAAATCGTTTGCCCTTGAGCATGGTATCGGACAGACTTTTAATAAATACGAAGATTTCCTGTCAGTAATTGACGCCGTTTATATAGCCGGCCCCCATGAAACTCATTACGATTACGCCAGAAGGGCGCTAAACGCGGGACGGCATGTTCTTTGTGAAAAGCCCCTGGTTTTGAGGGCGGCGGAAGCCAGGGAATTATTTGAACTTGCTTCCGGATCAGGGCTTATTCTGATGGAAGCAATTAAAACGGCATATGCGCCGGGCTTTCTCAATCTTCTCGCAATTGCCAGAAGCGGGCGCATCGGCGTAGTTTACGACATTGAAGCAGCATTTACAAAGCTTGTGCCTTATGAACCGAATGCCCGTGAGTATGACAGATATGTGGGAGGTAGTTTTACGGAACTTGCGAGTTATTCGCTTTTACCGATTGTAAAACTGCTGGGATCGAACTATAAAAAACTGGAATTTGATTTTTTTAAGAACAGTAAAAATGTGGATATTTATACAAAAGCCTGGTTTAGATATGAAAATGCCACGGCCACGGCCAAGACGGGAATAGGCGTAAAGAGCGAAGGCCAGCTTCTGATTTCAGGCACCCGCGGATACATACTTGCCAAATCTCCATGGTGGCTTCTCAGGTCGTTTGAAGTGTGTTATGAGAACCCAGATGATAACGAATCATTTTCAGCGCCGTTTCCAGGATACGGAATGCGATTCGAGGTCGCCGATTTCGTGCGCAATATAAACGAACCCCACAAACGGAATTACAAACTTTTGCAGGAAGATTCAATCGCCCTGGCCGGAATTATGGAAAAGTTCCTGAATGCAAGGGAAGTAGTGTGAGTATTCATTTCAAAAAAGAGGTAATTGCAAAACCCCTGGGAGCGCGGACGTCCCGTCCGCACACTTATTAAAACCGCGGGCAGAATGCCCGCGTTCCCGGCAATGCCGGAAGGTTTTGCAATTACCTCAAAATTATTAATTTTCGCAACAAAGTTATCGGGCGATTTTATGTGGTAAAGAAAAAGGCAACCTCCGAAAACCCCGAAATCAAGGCTTGCGACCGAGACAAAAGGATAAAGTTTGCTGAACAGGTCTCTTCATGAATTTTATGTTACTTCTCCAATACGCGAGGGCATACTATGCTGGTATCCGTTCACGCCAAACGCGAAAGTATTGGATTTAAGCGGCGGAATTCTCACGGATTTATATAAAACCAAAAGGTTGAATGTTTCCGAATCGCCCGATAATGATGGCTACGATTACGTTGTAGCGCTGGATATACAGGATTTCAGCGAAGAAGTCATTAAGTCTATGCGGGCTAATCTTAATCGGCACGGGCGGCTTTTACTTGCCTATGAAAACCCTTTTGCGCTGCATTTTTGGGCGGGAGCAAGGTTATCGCAACAGGATCTCCCTTACGATACGCTGTTCAACCGTGCAACCGTGCGGCTTCCAGGCAGGGCGGATCTTCAAATAAGGCTTAAAAACAACGGATTCAACGGTCAAAAATGGTATTACCCGCTTACGGACCATTGGTTTACGCAAGAGGTTTATTCAGAAAGCCAGCTTCCTGACGAGTATTTTGGACAAAGATTTTTCCCGTATATTAATAGTGATATTTATCTTCAATTTGATGAACGCCCGCTCTATCGTGAGATTATCCGCGGAGGCGCTTTTGAATTCATGTGCGGCGCTTATCTCGTTGAGGCGCGCGTTTGTTCCGACGACGAGGCTTGTGCTGTTGACTATGCGGCTGTAACCGCAAGCAGGGAACCCGCGCGGCGCTTCGCGACCACGGTGAGAAATGACGGTACGGTTTATAAAATCCCCTTGCATTCTGAAGCCAGGGCAAGCGCGTTAAGTATAGTAAAAAACCATGAGGAATTATCCAGCCTGGGCCTAAACATAATAGAAACAAGGATGGAAGGCGATTCGATAGTTATGCCGCGACTCAGTTTACCTACCCTTTGGGATTATTGGGCTGATAAGCTTTCGCGGGGAATTTTTGATGAAAACGAAATGTTTCTTCACTTTGACCGTATCAGAAAAGAAATTTACAAGGCATCGGTAAACGGAAAATGTTTTTGGGAGCTTGTCCCCGCAAACTGTTTTTTTGACGCCGAAAAAGATGAAATGATTTTTTTTGACCAGGAGTATTACTGGAATAATGTTTCACCTGATGTTGCGGTTGCCCGGGCAATATGGGCGCTCAGATACTCTCCGGCATTTCAGGCCGAACCGCGTTCAGAAAAGTGGTTTGATGTGTTATTTGAGCGTTATGGCCTTTCTGAAAGGAAGGAAGAATTGAATGCCCTTGCCGATGTAAGAACATTAAGTGAAGTATTTGGCGCCGGGGAACAATCGTTAAAGTCAACGACTGATTGGTCTGTTCGTATAATTGAAAAGAAATCATTGGACTTTAATAAAAATAAAGAATTAGAACAGGTAATAGATGCCTTGTTCAGGCTTAAAATACAGAAGCCGGTTATATATGGATACGGAAAGCGCGGACAGGAACTAAAAACATTTCTGGAAGAATATATTTATCAAGACATTTTGGTTTTAGATCGTAAGTTTGAAGACTATAAAACATTGGATGATATACCTGAAAATGTATTTTACGATGCGGTAATAGTCAGCGTTTTACAGGATGGTAAAGAGATAGCGGACAAACTAAGGCGCGAAACCAATGTTCCGGTATATTTACTGGAAGAATTGACGACTGCCGTTCCTTGAAGCGCGCCTGGGAGCGCATGCGTCCCGCCGGCGTGTAATAAAACCCGGATTCCGAAATTAACGGCGTTCAAACGCCCTGAAGTAGCAAGGCAGTACGACGCCAAATGCGATATGGGGTAGATATGTTCGTTGTAAGTTATTGAATATATTGGTGAGCCGTGCTGGATTCGAACCAGCGACCCTCTGCTTAAAAGGCAGATGCTCTGCCGACTGAGCTAACGGCCCACACATGCGGAATATTGACGGTATTCCCGGACATCCTGCCCGCGACCGCCTGAAACAGCGGCGATATATTAGCATGACCTGTGCGGGTTGCAAAGACGAAATATGCTTTTTCAGGGTAAAACAGAATCGACCTGCTTACTTTTTGCTTCCGAAGGTTTTTTTGAAAAACTTATCGCGCCCGATAAGGAACGCATATCAATTATTTGATTGCCGTCGCCCAGTTTGCCCTGGATAAATTTTCCCGAACCATAACGCAGTTCTCTTGTTTCGAGTGGAAAATCGGTTTTCACCTGTCCAGTCGAACTTTGAATGCGTACCTGGGCGCCGATATCCTCTGGAGCATGCACCGAAATATTGCCGCTGCTGGAAGAAAACTGTAACACACTGCGACGGGAAGTCTGTTTTAGTACGCCTTTGATATCGCCGCTTGTAGAAAAGGCATAAAGCGTACCTTCGACATTCTGCACTTCTATATTCCGGCCTTCCAGCCGCATTGATCCCGCAACGTCTGAAACGGTGATCTGCCCGCTGTTTGATTTAAGGTAGATGGCATGGTGCAATTCCAATGGCTTTCCCGGAGATATGGGCGGCGCTTTAGGCAGCAAGGGGGGAGGCGTGAGATGTGGTGTCTTTGGTGGCGGTAACGTCTGTGATGGTTCAGTACTGCTTTCATCTGTTTTCGGCGGCGGGGGCGGCGCATTAGGCGGAATTGATGTCCCCGGGGGCGCGATTGAATCGCCCGGGAACCTCTGAAAATACGGAGGGAAGCCCTGTATGTCCCGAGGTTTTGCATGCGGTTCGGCGTTATAAAAATTTTCTTTTGGCACCCGAATTTCAAAATCCACAGTAGCATTGTTTCGCGTGGGATTCGAATGCCTGTAAAATAAATATATCTGATTGTCGGCGCTGACGTCTTCAATTATTATCTGGTCGCGGTCAGGCCCCTTTTTCACGGCCGATATTTCAATATTTCCCCCATCATAGCCGCTTAGTTTAATATCACCGTGAAGCGCAACGATGGTAATACGCCTGTTTGCCGCGTCATCGTAAGTTTTTTGAAAGTCCGCAGCCGCCGCTGCGCGAAGGCTGAGGACCATGGCGAAAAGTATTATATATCTAGGCGCCATTACGTTTGTCCTCGTAAAAACGATCACTGATAATTCTTTCACAAGCGGACATGAACTACAACATAACAATCCATTTATACATGGTTATCCAGCATTTTCGTAATCGTACCGGGCGAAGCGTTTCCCATTATCTGTTCCTTGACTTCGCCTTCCTTGAAAAGAAGCAGCGTGGGAATCGTTCTGATATTGTATTTTCCAGGAGTTTTAGGGTTGTCATCGGTATTCATTTTGAGCACCCTGACCCGGCCGTTGTATTGCTCGGCAACCGTTTCAACAACCGGCGCCAGCATGCGGCATGGCCCGCACCATGGCGCCCAGAAATCCACCATAACCGGTGCGGAAGCATTCAGGACTTCTGATTCAAAATTCTGGTCACTCACTTCACCTACGAATTCACTCATCGCTATTTCTCCTTGATTACACATTTGAAGCTGAACGCTCGGCAAGTTAAACTGAAAAATTATTATGAGATTCCAAAAAAAACTTGTCAAGCCCGGCGCATACGAAGCAAAAAAACGTCTGGGGCAGCATTTTCTGAAAGATGCGGGGATTCTGGACAAAATTGTCCGCTGGATAGCGCCCGCCGCCGACCAGTTTTTCATAGAAATCGGCGCTGGCATGGGAGCGCTTTCGGCGCGCCTGGCTGAAAAAGCCGGATCGCTCGTCGCGGTCGAATTTGACGGTGACTGCATTCCCGTTCTTGAAAAAACGCTCGCCCCTTTTGATTCCGCCGCCGTTGTTCACGCCGACATACTCAACCTGGATTTGGAGGAACTGTCTTGCAAATATCTGCGCAATGAACAAAATCTGCGTGTTGCGGGAAATCTTCCTTACAACATAGGAACTGCGATTATCGCAAAACTGCTGCGCGCAGATATTCCCATCGAAGCCATGTTTTTCATGCTGCAGCTCGAAGTCGCCGAACGTATACTGGCGCGGCCTGAAACGCGGGAATACGGTTCTCTTTCGGTGCTGTGCCAACACCATGCGGAAGCGCGCATGGGATTTAAAGTGCCGCCCGCATGTTTTGCGCCGAAACCAAAAGTCATGTCCGCAGTAATTTCTTTACATCCAAAACCGCGCGAGAAAAACGCGGATCGTGATGCGGATTTTGAGGAACTGGTAAAAGCCTGTTTCGCCTACCGGAGAAAAACGCTTGCAAATTCCCTGTCGCGGAGCGCCCGTTTCGGCGTAATAGCCGACGTTCTCCTCAAAAAAGCGGGCATAGACGGCGCGCGCCGCGCGGAAAGCCTCAGCGTCGGCGAATATGAGCGCTTAGCCGGGATTTCTCACGTTGTAAGATGACATGGGAGCGCGGGCGTCCCTGGGAGCGCGGGCGACCCCGCCGGCGGGTAATTTAAAAAAGACGCGCTGTAGAGACAAGGCATGCCTTGTCTCTACACTGGAGTTTGTACATTTTAGACGGCCTGAAAGGCCGTAGCATATCAGCCCAGGGCAAAGGCGAAGCCGTCGCCCTGGGTACTGGAATAAAAAAATACAGCCGCCCTGTAAGGGCAAGGCAATCACATCCATAAATATCGCTCA